>Ga0183101_1000016_pt6 | contig 158524 bp, 130 predicted proteins | sample Biomet3_FD_127790 | JGI IMG/M metagenome (GOLD analysis project Ga0183101, IMG submission 127790) | Microbial communities from bioreactor (seeded with sewage sludge) at LBNL, California, USA - Biofuel metagenome 3 | ecosystem: Engineered > Bioreactor > Anaerobic > Unclassified ... | reverse complement strand
GATATCTTAAGAAAATTACCTGTATACAAAGAATCAAAGATGGATATCAAGGAGCTATTACCAAGGAACTGGAAAAACAGGACTGATTCTTCAAATTGAAACCAACTCGAATAAAATAGTCCCAACTAGCATCAAGTTCTTCCAAGTTGAACAAACTTGATGCAAATTGGGACTTATTTGTGATTATACGTACTTAACCGAAGGCTTACTATAAAAAACGAATTGAATAATCATTGAATTTGTTCTAAAGCCCATAAATGCCATTCTAGTCCACCGACCTATTGTAAAGCTAATTAAACCAGCAATATAACAAATAAAAATAACTAAAATAATCATTGGAATCGTTTTTACTTCGAAATCAGCAAACATATTTCTTTGTTTTGTCCAAATAAAAACAGCTCCAGAAGTTGCTAATCCTGATATTAAAAATGATAAATCAAAAATATTAAAAAAATCACTCAATTTATCTATTACTATTTTAAGAGCTTTCCCTATTTCTTCCATACAACTAATCAAATAAAAATATTAATATTATACAACACTTTAGACTTTATAGTATGTAATATAAAAATCATTATGTTAATACCATTCATAATTACTTTTTCTAAAGTACAGATATATTTGCAAGCATAAATTCTTAAGACTAACCATTTAGATATCACTAAGCATATCAATCAATACTTTTCGATCTTTACATTCATAGGTACATTATTTTACTTATCTGAAGCAAATATAATGCATTTTATTAGATATAAATTCAAAAAGCGTAATATTCGGCATATTACACGTCCTAATTTATACATTCTGAGTACACTATAAATAAATCTCTCCAGCCATATATAACTTACACTCTCCGCTAATTTCAACCCGATCACCTAAATATTTGCAAGAAAGGTATCCCTTACGAGCTGACAGCTGAATTGCAGAAAGTTCTTTCTTATTTAGTCTTGCCGACCAGTAAGGAGTTAACGTTGTATGAGCCGAGCCGGTAACCGGATCTTCATCAATGCCAGACTGCGGAGCGAAGAATCTTGAAACAAAATCTACATTGTTTCCTTTAGCCGAAATAATTACTCCCCTACCCTTTAACATTGAAATCTCTTTCAGATTGGGCTTTATTTTCACTATCTGTTCTTCTTTTTCAAAGACAAAGAAATAGTCTGTTTTACCTTTGTAGGCTGCTATTGGTTTTAGATCAAATCCATTTGTTATTTCATCCGTGAGTGCTATCTCTTTAAATTCATCGGAAGGAAAATTCAAGGTTAACAGTTCTCCATTCTTGCTGACAGACAAATCTCCACTTCTAGATGAATAGAAATGAATGGCATCTTCTTTATGACCTTCATAATTGAACAAAACATAAACTGTAGCAAGTGTGGCATGTCCGCATAGATCAACTTCTACCGCTGGAGTAAACCATCGTATCTCGTATTTATCACCTTGTTTCACATAAAAGGCTGTTTCGGCAAGGTTATTCTCCATTGCTATTTTCTGCATAACATCATCACTCAGCCACTTTTCCAATGGACAGACCGCTGCAGGATTACCTGAAAAAACTTCGCTGGTAAATGCATCTACTTGATATATTCTTTGTTTCATATTGTGTGTATTTTGCTAATATTCAATTTGGAGTTTCTTTTGCCAGCAAAACAAGCTTGTTTAAAGTCTTCCAATTGCGAACGGTTACTGCCGCATCAAGTTTCTGAACATTATTGGCAAGCTTAGATTTACTAATGCTATTGCGAAATAAAAGATACACGTTTCTACCTATAATCCGATAATCATCGCTATCACTTCTATATGCGTTAAGATATTCTGTTTTCTCTTTTTGGAGAGCTGCAGACAATAGCGCCACATACAAGCATTCTTTGTCTGACAAAGATTCAGATTCCGAAATTTCATCCTTTGAGAAAGGACAATCAAGGATTATTTCTTCTAACTCAGCCAGAGTTCTCAGCACCACCTTTACCGGAAAACCAAAGGCTACTTCAATTTGATGTTCTATTTTAGTTTGAAGAACAATTTCCTCTTCATTTGATTTGAATATAACATTACCGCTCTGAATATACGTCTGTACTTCACAAAGCCCAATTGATTCAAAGACTTTCTTAAGTTTAGACATCTTTATGATGTTCTTTCCGCCTACATTAATTCCTCTAAGCAATGCTATGTAAATATTCATATTTATTTCTAAATCATAAATGATATTCCCCATCAATCTTAACAACCGCATTACCACCAAAAAGGACTTTGCCATCTTTGGTATTAAGCTTCACAATATTAAAGAGATCTTTTTCGCCATTTTGTTCTATTGAAACTGGCTGACCGTTCCACATCTCATTCTTCAGCATATAATATCCCATTGCCGAATTTCCCGAACCGGTTGCGGGATCTTCAAGATAGCCAAACTTCGGAGCAAAGACACGGGTTCTTATTTTATTTGATTTATCAACTACATCGTTGGTGAAAACGAGTATTATATCTATATCGTTATTGAGGCAGAATTCTTTCAACTTTGGTTCATCCGGATGCAAACCAAGTATATTATCCAAATCCACTATCGGAACTATCAGTGTTCTTAAGCCTGCATCTATAAATATAACAGGGTGTTGCTGATCAATACTTTCAACAGCAATCTGAAGATTCGCGGCTATATCTTCCAACGAAGGTTTTACTTCAAGATATTCAGGATTTGGAGCTGTGATAAATACGGCATCGAGGGACTGAAGTTCGTTATATACCGCCAAATCTCCTTTATTGGTTTTGATTGTAATTTCTTTAACCTGTTGCAGCTCTTTATTACTTTTTACCAGATTATACATGCAGGCAATAGTTCCATGTCCGCAGAATTCTACTTCACATTCGGAAGAATAGTAACGTAATCTGTATGCATTTTCGGCAAGCGGACTGCAATAAACCACTTCGGACACAAATCCTTTGTGATCTTTTGCTATACTTAGCATTTCTTCTTCTGTTAATTGCTGATCTTTATTGAGAAACAGACATGCGGCAGGATTCCCTTTCGACTTTCCGCTTGTAAATGCATCCAGTTTTCTGTAAACGAATTTATTCTTAGCATCAGTTTCAGAGGCTGCAAACGGCTGTTTTGGTTTAGTCTGATTAACTGTAGTTGTTTTCTTCTTACCGTATTTATTAGCTTTTTCCCATGCTGCCTTTCTTGCCTGGTATTGCTCGTACTGATTTTCTAAATAATTATCTGCCATAAACTTTTTACTTTAAACTCCGAAAAACAAAGGTATTCAATTAATTCTTTAAAAAAAGGGAAAATATTAATTTATTACATATCTAAATATGTAGAACGTTCTTTGATTCTCTGCCGAAGAAATTGAAAAAGCTGGCGAATGCTTTATTTTCTCTTGTACAAAACAAAGATATCTTCTGTACAAAAGAATTAATTGTTTTGTACAGAAGAATGCATTCTTTTGTACAAGGATTTAATAATTAGAATAGTCAGCTTAAAATAAGTCCTACACATTTTACTGTGCGTATGGAGATTGAAGAATCAGCTGACAGATAAGTACGTAGTTTTTTGATAAATACATCCAGGCTACGTGATGTATAAAAATCACTTGTTCCCCAAATGTTTTCAAGAATATCATCTCGTTTCACAATCTCTCCCCTGTTTTCGCAGAGCAATTGAAGAATCTGTGCTTCGCGGGCGGTAAGGTTCCACTGTTTTGAGTCGAACTGTAATACTAACCGTTCAGCATCAAAATGATAATTCCCTAATGTGAATATATTTTTTTCATTTCTAGATCTTACGCCATTCTTAAGTTTCAGCAACGCCTGAATATGTGCATCAAGCTCTTCGGGAAGAAAAGGTTTCTTTATATAATTATTCACGCCGGAATGATAACCGATAGTAACATCCTTTGGTGAACCTTTGGCAGTAGCAAAAACAATAGGAGTATCACCATCTGTTTCACGAATTATTTGTACCATTTCATTTCCATCCATCAATGGCATTTCAACGTCAGATACAATAATATCCGGTTTAAACTCCTTCCATGCTTTCAAACCCTCTTTACCATTTAGCACAGGCATAACATTATACCCACCAATCATATCCTCAAGGCTTCCCTTAATAATATAATTTAGGTTTTCATCATCCTCAACCAGTAAAACTTTAATCATAATTCTTCTATTAATACCGGTAAACTGATAGTAAATTCACAAAAATCATTTTCAACACTGGAAACAGAAACTGTGCCTCCATGCGCCTCAATTACGCGAAGCACATAACTCAGTCCAAGACCAAATCCTGCGGCTCCGCCTTTTCTGCCAACGGCAGCTGCTCTTTCGAACTTTTCAAATATCTTAGCCTGATCTTTAGGAGCTATTCCAAGTCCATTATCTCTGACCTTAATTACAATCTTATCATCTGCTTTAAAGCAACTGATGTCTATCTTCACCTCGTTATGAGAATACTTTATCGAGTTATCAATCAGGTTACTGATAGCTTCCTTTAGATATTCATAGTCGGCAACCACAAAGGTGAGATCATCGGAAAAAGACAAATCAAAAGATATTTTTTTATGCGAATTGATAGAGAACTTATTAACCAACGAACCGATCATTTCTTTTAAATCCACAATCTGCTTATTCAGCTTCAGTTCACCCTGCTCCAGTTTGGCAATAGTTAATATACGGTTGGTCAAAGTAAGCAAATGGTTGCTCTCGTCCATACAAATTTCAAAGTATTTCTCCTTCTTCTCCTTTTTATCATCGAGCTTGCCGCTTCTTAACATATTAATTCCCATTAAAATAGTAGAAAGAGGAGTTTTCATATCATGAATCATTGCGTACGTAAAGTCCTGACGCAATTGGGCTATTTTGTTCTGCCGAACAATTATTTTTATCTGGAAAAAAATGCAGTAACCAATTACTAATGCCATTAAAACAGAACCAACAAGCATCAACGTCATCTGTTCAAAAATAACTTTATATGGAGAAATGAGTAGTACCTGAACTCCTTCAGTGTTTTTCTTATTTGTAGGAATTATAATAGACTTTAATGCACCTTTAAAAAGTTCTTCAGTATTCTTGCCGGTTGTTTGAATAACTTCACCAGTCTGCGGATTCACTTTATTCAGTATATATTTAACCTTAAGATGAGATTGCTCTAACGATTTAGAAAACAAACTATCCAGGCTGGAAATTACCAAAGGTCTATTTAACTTCACAAGAGATTCCTGCAAATCAACATAATTAGGAAGAAACGACGTGCTTTCTCCCGAAATTGTGTCCGAACTAATAAAAGCCCCCTTCGGCATAGATTGCAAAGCAATGCTAAGCCTTGCAAAAACCTCTTTTTGATTTGATTCTGAAAGGCAGATATTTATTTTATTCTCTATTTGGCCACTTACAAAGCGATATGCATTATAGAGCCACAATCCTTGCAGTAATAAAATAAATAAAATGGCTATTGCCGTTATAAACTTTGCGTAATTGCTATTCATATTCTCCAAATATACTGCAAAAATAACAATAAGATTAGATTGGATAACAATTTAATAACATTCTTTTTTTTTATGATTCTATACTTTTGCCCACATCAGATTTATAAAAATAAAAAACACAAAATGATAACAGAGCTTACAGTCGAAGAGATGGCCAGCATAGAAGGCGGAGAGTATATTATTATTTATCGTTTAGGCCCCAATGGAGAAATTATTATGGAACGAAAAAATATCTAGTTTAGATTTCCATATAAAATACATTTTATTGTTTTTTGTCATCCAAAGATTTATATTATTCAACTGGTTAGGTAGTATAAATGAATTGCTTAAGGACTGTATTAATTCAGTCTTTAAGCAATATTTTTTTATCTGTAACACTACTAACCGCAACATAACAAATCCATTATTCTAAAAGAAACAATTTAAAGAATGCTATTACCATCTGAATTTATTGAAAACAGCATTGAAGCTTATACTTATAATCATTCAACCACATCCCAAAAGATTTATTGGGTAGTGCTTTTAGCTATAACACTGGCTTTAATCTCACTTCCATTTATTTATGTTGATATATCAATACAAGGTAATGGAATAATAAGACCTATAGCAGAAAAAACTGAAATAAAAGCTCCTGTTACAGAACTTGTTGACTCTGTATATGCATACGAAGGAAAAAAACTCAGAAAAGGAGATATTATTCTCCGCTTTAGAATGAGTAACTCAGAGTATAAGATTCTCTATCAACGCCACCGTATTGATGATTATAAAACACATTTAGCCGATTTAAAATTCTTGGCAAAAGGTAAGCAGCCTCCAACTTTCCATTCCCCTGCCCGACAACAAGAATATAACTATTATATAAAACGAGAAAAGGAACTAGGAACATCGTTAGATAAGGCTGAAAAAGATTTAAAACGCAACAAATTACTATTCACCAAAAAAGTAATTTCTGAAGAAGATTATGATAAATCTTTCTATCAATACGAAACTCAGAAAAATGAACTGGCATCGCTAAAAGAAAACCAACTGAGCGTATGGCAAACAGACTTAAATAACTATCAGAATCTGGAAAGCGAGATGAATGCCTCTTTTAAACAAGAACTAAAGAACAAAGAGTTATATGTAGTAAAAAGTCCGGTAAATGGAACTCTCGATCAATTCTCTGGTATATACAAAAACAGTAGCGTGCAAGCAGGCCAGTCACTAGCAGTAGTTAGTCCGGATTCAACTCTCTATTTCGAAGTATACGTAAATCCCCGAAACATAGGATACCTTAGTGTAGGAATGCCTGTAAATTTTCAGATTGAATCTTTCGATTACAATGAATGGGGAACTGTTGCCGGAAATATAACAGAGATATCATCTGATTTTTTAACGGATAACCAAAACAAGGATTCATTCTATAAAGTTAAATGTAGTATGAAAAAAAACTACTTACAGCTTAAAAACGGGCAGAAAGGGAATCTAAAAAAAGGAATGACAGTCTGCGCTCATTTTATGATAAACAAGCGATCGTTATTTAGTCTTCTGTATCAAAAAATAGACGAATGTATTAATCCCTCACAATTTAAAGTAACACAGCATTAAAAGAATCCAGTATATGTATAGTAAAAAAGGCGTTAAGATAAAACAGCATGATGCAACAGATTGCGGGGCAGCATGCATTGCTTCGATAAGTGCACATTATGGATTAAGATATCCAATTTCAAGAATCAGACAATATGCATTTACCAATAAAAAAGGAACAAACATTCTTGGATTAGTAGAAGCTGCTAACCGTTTAGGGTTTAAAGCAAAGGGTGTTCGGGCAAATGATGAATCATTAAAGATAATTCCCAAACCGGCCATTGCACATGTTATTGTAAAAGAGACGCTTCAGCACTTTGTAGTAATTTGCAAGGTTACAAAAAAGAGCATTACTATTATGGATTCTTCCGATGGACAATTACATAAAATAAACCGGGAAGCTTTTTTAAAGGAATGGTCAGGGGTACTTGTTTTAATGGAACCCGAAGATAACTTTAAAACCGGAAACCTGAAGCAAAGCATAGCCAGCAAATTTTTGTCCTTACTGATACCACACAAAAGCATGATGTTTCAAGCAGTATTTGGCGCATTCATTTATAGTATTCTTGGATTATCGACAGCTTTGTATGTAGGAAAAATAACCGATTATGTACTTGTGGACAAAAATGTAAACCTGCTAAACCTGATGGGAATTATTATGCTTCTCATAACAGTTCTGCGTACATTTATTGGTTCGATGAAAAGTATTCTGGCCCTAAAAACAGGACAACGTATTGATGCCGCATTAATTCTGGGATATTATAAGCACATATTAACCCTTCCGCAGCAATTCTTTGATACGATGAGAGTGGGTGAAATAATTTCGCGGGTAAATGATGCGGTAAAGATTCGCAATTTTATCAATAACGTTTCGCTTGATTTAGTTGTGAATGTTATGATACTATTTTTCTCTGCTTGCCTTATGTTTTTATATTCATGGAAACTAGCTGTAGTAAGTCTGTTATCAGCTCCACTCTTTTTTGTAGTTTATTGGAGTTTCAACCGACTGAACAGAAAATACCAACGAAAAATTATGGAAAGTGGAGCCGAACTGGAAACACAATTGGTTGAATCATTAAACTCAATATCAACTATCAAGCGCTTTGGAATTGAAGAATATGCTAATATAAATACAGAAAATCGTTTTGTTCATCTTCTGAGGAATACTTATAGAAGCATGTATGGATCAATTCTTACTCAAGGGGGAATTCAGTTTATTTCCACCGGCATTACAATTGCAGTATTGTGGATAGGAAGTAATCTGGTTATTAAACAAGAGCTTACTCCCGGCACATTAATGGTTTTTTATTCGCTGATAGGATATTTATTATCACCCATCGACTCATTAATAAAATCGAATCAAACCATTCAGGATGCATTAATAGCAGCAGATCGTCTGTTCCAGATTATGGATCTGGAACAGGAAGAAAATAATGAGAAGATTGTTATTGAGCCGGAGATGATTGGAGATATAACATTCGAAAACGTTTCATTTCGATATGGTAGTAGAAAACAAGTGTTCGAAGCACTCGATCTGAAAATAGAGAAAGGAAAGACTACTGCTATTATTGGAGAAAGTGGTTCCGGCAAAACTACTCTGATGTCCATCTTACAACATATTTATCCTATTCAGTCGGGAAATATTCGTATTGGCAGCTACGATATTAGCCAGATAAGCAATGATAGTCTGAGAAAAATAGTGGGAACTGTACCTCAGGAAATAGAACTTTTTGCAGGTACAATTATAGAGAATATTGCATTAGGTAATTTTCAGCCGGATATAAAAAAGATTGCTGATTTAATTGAGCAACTTGGGCTAAAAGAATTTATAGAAAAACTTCCAAATGGTTATCTAACCTATATTGGAGAACACGGAGCTTCTCTTTCGGGAGGTGAAAGACAACGTATAGCTATTGCCCGGGCTCTATACAAAGAACCGGATATTCTTATATTTGATGAAGCAACGTCATCATTAGATTCTATATCTGAAAGATATGTAAAGCAAACCTTAAATGCACTTGCACAGCAAGGAAAAACAATCATTGTAATTGCACATCGCTTAAGCACAGTTAGAAATGCAGATAAGATAGTAGTGCTTAACAAAGGAGGTGTTGCAGAAACCGGAACGCATAAAGAATTGTGTGAAACAAACGGAATCTATAGTAAACTTTGGAACGAACAATTTAACCAGATTGATTAGTTATTATCTATCATGGCTGAAATTAAGTACCCGGCAGTGACTAATTTTTAAAGTACATTAGAATTATGAAATTATCAGAAAAGGCTCATTATTCATATAAATTTAAGAAAATAACTTCTTCTCCCCTATTTCTCAGAAGCGCCTTATTAGGAAGTGTTATTGGAGGAATTCTTTATATTATATATGCTATTTTATAAGATACTTTTGCATGTTATATAAAATAAGCACTGCCCATTTACACAATTATATGGACAGTGCCTGATTTTTCCTGCAAATTTATTCGATTACCAACTTTCTTTCATCCTCTGCCCAACAGAAATCAAGAGCAGATTCGCGCTGAAGAGCAGCATCCACAATCTGATTAGCACTATCAATAATAATCTTTTTTATTGTTGTGGTACTAATACCGGGAGTATATGGGAAATAAACAACACGTTTACCCGGTTGAGATTTCATCCATTCCAACCCTTCCAGATATTTATGTTCCCAATCGTCTCCAATGGTCACAATATCAATTTTCTCCTCCCGAAGTTGAGCCACTTCGGTTAATTTCACTTGCTTTACTACTTTTGTCACGCATTTTAAAGATTCAATAATTCTAAAACGCTGTTCAAAAGGTATAATGGGTTTCATCCCTTTGTATTTTTCAATAAGTTCATCTGTACTAACGCCAACAATCAGCTCATCTCCCAACTCCGCCGACCGTTCTAATAAGTTTAAATGTCCTACATGAAATAAATCAAAACTACCTGAAGTAAATACCCTAACCATCTCTCTTTTATTTTAATTCAGTTTATAATTCTCTATTTCCTTTATTCGTGCAGCCAATTCATCCAAATCCTCTTTTGTTTGAACACCTAAATGCGATACCCGGAAATAATGAGGAGTGCCTCCGGGCATAATATATATATCTTGTTTCAACAGTTCGTTGAACAATATATCTCCGTTTTTGTGAACGAAAAATCCGGTAATACAATTTGAAGGAACTTCGGCAGGAACTTCCCAGCCATTCTTTTTACAAAGACTTCTGAAGTAATGCGCTTTGTTTCTTACTTCATCAACAATAGCATTAGCTCCCTTTTCAACATCCATTTTTAAGCGGGCATGCAATTGCATAAAAAGTGTAGTTGCCGGACTGTAAGGAGTTTGTCCGCGTTCCAGATTCTTAAGGTTTTCCGCAAAATCAAAATAATAACCTTTATGGGCATAAGGCAGATTCTGAACACTCTCGGCAAGTACTATCAAAGATAATCCGGGAGCAATGTTCAACCCTTTCTGGCTACTTGTAATGCAGATATCTATTCCAAGTGCATCCATATCAAGAGGATCGGCCAGGAAAGAACTGATCACATCAACAACTAACGAAACATTATACTTATGACAGATATCCGAAATCTTTTTCAGATTGAATAACTGTCCTGTAGAAGTTTCATGGTGCTGACATAAAAACACATCCGGTTGAGATTCTATTATGGCACTTTCAAGTTTATCATAATCAATATCCCTGGCAAAAGGAACTTCAAAGATTTCGTTTGGGCAGGCATAATAATCGCATAAGCTTTTCCAGCGATGTCCGAAAGATCCACCTGATATAATGAATGCTTTCTTCTTCAGAGTTACAAAATTAGTAACTACAGCTTCCATTGCTCCCGTTCCGGACGCTGTATAAAAAATAACCTTTCCTCTTTTGCAGTTTATGAGCTGAAGCATCATCTGCTCAGACTCTTTTACTAATGCAGAAAAGGCAGCAGTACGCATATATGGTATCTGTCCGTTATTTATTTGCAATATTTCTTCCTCAATATTTCCAGGAAAAACGTATGATTTCATTTTTTATCGTTTAATTCGTCCAAATTCTTTAATACTGGTGTATCTCCTCCAAAGATTAAGCTTCCGTTTCTTTGGAACACCATGTCTGTTTATATAATCGGCTGTAGCATCTAGCATGCGCTTACATACATTTCCATCCAGATAAGGATCATAATTATTTTTAATCCACTGTCGTTTTTTTATTGCACCTTCATCATATAGAGCTGTTTCAAAAGCATCCGATAATTGATCGGGTTCAGTAATATTCGTCCAATAAATATCTGTCGAGATTGTACGCAAAGTAATGACCGGTCTATCCAGCAACAAAAACTCGTATATTGTGGATGACGTATCGCTAATCATCACATCCGACATTAGTTGGTATTTTGTTACGTTAAAATCATCAATCCAAACAATATGTTCTTCGCTTTCTGCCAACTGTTTATATTCATCAATCCATTCTTGCTTTGTTAAAGGGTGGAATTTGAGTAATAATACAACATCCTTTTTGTGAACAAGATCTACAAGAGCTTCTTTAATGTGTGGCAAAGAAGTTAAAGAAGGCGAGAAGGTTGGAGCATACAACACAACCTGACTTTTTTTATGTTCGGCCAGCAAGTCAGCCTTTTCAGTATCAAAACTATGCAAATGCTTTTTTATCCAGTCTTGCTTAGGCCATCCGGTTTCTACGACTTCAAAGTCTTTATATTTTTTGGCCAAAGTAGAGAAGCCTTTAGTAAAGAAGGGTCCCTGAGTGAAATAAGTATCAAAATATCTTCTTATCACCCAGTGGTCTTTTTTCTCAGCGGCATATCCATGAAAAACCTGAATTTTTACTCCGGGAAGATAATAAGGAACAATATTCCCCGGAACAAAAATTGCTTCCGGGGAAAAATCGTAGACTTCCTGTATATTATTGGTATATGGAACTTCCTGACTTAAAGGGAAAGAAGGTATTTTTTTTTGATGTACATACCAGAGAATCTTATTATCTGGAGATTGTACTGCTTCTTGATAAATTGGATATAAAATATCAATAGCATATTTGTTTTCGCAAAATAGTATTATACGCATTTTTTAAAAGAACTAATCCTTGTTTTGAATCACTTATTTAAAACAAACGCAAAGTTACATAATTACTGCATAAAAAATAGGGCTTTTTTAAATAACATTGTAATACAAAATATATTTATTTATCAATTAAGATCTATGCCAAAAGACAATAAATTATAAAACAGCTATTTAACAAACAAAATCAAGGAATTATAATAAAAAAGCAAACTAAAAGAAAAGAGATTTTTAGCTTGCCCTTTTATTGCAAATACTTATCACAAACTTTTTACTCAGTTACTATTATTAGTCTTAACATACAAATATACAGGGGTTCAGGGCGTTTACATTGGTATTATTTCATAGTAAACATTTCTGCAAATCTTTTTAAATGTGTATTGTCCGTACCACAACATCCACCAACAATTTTCAGAGGAAAGTCTTTATGCAAAGCAATCATGCTATCGGCCAGTTCTATATCTGAAGAAGATTTTAAACAATTGCATTCATCCAGTTCTTCCGGACTCAGACTGGATGCATTTGCTTGTATACCCATAAATCGGGAACGGACCAATGGAGTATTATTATCAGCAACGGACAAGGCTTGATGCAGGTTATCAGGATGCACACAATTTACCGTATAGCATAAAGGATGCGTTTTAGTACTGGCATCAATTACTTCTATTGCTTTATGAATTGATGTACCGTCGAGCAAAGTTCCATTCTTACGAATCATAAAGCTTATGATGTAAGGAAGTTCTGTTGTTTCCATTGCTTTAGCCATTCCAATAGCTTCCGGTAAAGCAGGCATTATTCCAGCAAAAAGATAGTCGGCCCCCGCTTTTTTGAATGCTTCCAAATGAGGTAGATGAAATTCTATTGCTTCATCTATAGACAAGGAATCCGAAGGTTCATAGGCATCTCCCCTACACCCTACCAAACCTCCGACATAAACAGAAGTTGTATAACCCGATTTTAATTCAGAAAGGAACGCTACATTATCGGCTATAATATCTTTATCACTGAATGCAGAACGGAAAACCCTTTCTTTATTAACTCTACGAGTTGGTGTCATCAACATAATCGGTAACTGAAAAGCCTCAGCAATATCCAGATATTGTTTGTAGATATCGGCCAACACCTCTCTGTATGTATCATTATAAATTAACCCGGCATGAACAATCTGCTCATCCAAAGGTATATTATATTCACGACGTAACCGCTCAACAATAGCTCCTTCAGTCAATATTATGGGAGATTTATGAAACGTTGTTTCAAAAGAAATATTTTCCATTCTATTCATTGTATATATCACCTGCAAATATATACAAACAAAACGAGTATATTCTGGAATTATACTATAATTGAGCAGGCATTTTTTAAGACTGATTCAATAATTTTCTTAAGGAATAACATTCTAACAATTGAAATAGTGGAAATAAATTTAGCACAAAGTAATCCAACAAAATGGATATATCCAGCTATTATATAAAGCTAATAATGAGGGTATAAAAATAAAAACTCAAAAGGCTATCATTACAACTTTTGCAATAATAGCCTTTTATTCATACCCAGTTCTATGTCCGGAATATAAATTTCAGATTTGAACGAAGGTTATATTACTTATTCAACAACTCTCTCAACAAATTATCCAAATCATCACCAAACACATTTTTGGCAACGATTACTCCTTTTGAATCAACCAGAAAATTAGTAGGGATAGCTCTTACGCCATATTTGCCAATAATTTCACTTTGCCAGAATTTTAATTCAGAAATCTGAGTCCAGTCTAGATGATCATCAGCTATGGCTTTTACCCATTTATCTTTTGCCTTATCCAGAGAAACCGCCAGTACATCAAAGCCTTTATCTTTATACTTCTGATATATCTTCACAAAGTTTGGATTTTCTCTTCTGCAAGGAGGACACCAGGATGCCCAGAAATCGATCAATAAATACCCTTTACCCAAACGATCTGAAAGAGCAACAGTTTTTCCATCTGGGGTTTTAGCAGAAAACTCGGGAGCTGTTTTGCCCACAGAAACATTACTTAATGTTTTTACCAGCTTGTTTAAAACCTGCACATAGGTTGTGTTATGCAACGAAGGATCAAGTAATTTGATATTTGATTCTATTTCGGTTGGGGAAAGTCTGTACGAGAAATCACGATAAAGTGCATAAGCCGATACTAACGAAGAAGGATGTTGTTTAATAAACTCATCAATCTTCACATCTTCTTTACTTTTATACTCTTTAAAGAGAGCATGTAAAGCAGAACCCGTAACCTCTGTATTCTGATAATCGGAAGCCGGATCTAAATTCACAGTTGTTTTATTTTTATCCAGAAACAGCATATAAGGATTTTCCTTTGAGTCCAGAGAGATTCCGTAAATCTCAGGAAATACTGTTTTTGTGGAAAAAGAGAACTGTCCATTCTGTACTTTGGCAGAATCAACAACGACATAATATTTGTCTATAAACTTTTGCAGATACACTTTACCTGTAGTTACTCCACTTACAGAGCCATTGAGGTGCAATGTATTTTTTTCCTGTGCATAAGCTAAGGTAAAACTTAATGCTAATGCCGCCAAAACTATTAATTTTCTTTTCATAAGCTATAATTAGTTCTATAATTATCCATATACGTTATTTTCTGGCAACAAAGGTATTTAAAGTTACATTAAGAGGCAATACCACATATATGGGATTTTTATAACTGACTTCGGGAATTCTCTAAAACCTATAATGAATCTTCTTTTATAAACTATAGTTGCTTTTATAATAATCAGTCAAATATTGATCTATCCAATCATCAAGCTTCTTTAGTTCATCAACCTTCACCCCTTCAGTTCTCCATTTATTGATGTATTTTTGTGATTCAGTTATCACTTTATTTTCCGCCGGTTGCAAGGTCTGAAGAATCCCTTTTTGATCTTTTGAAATTAGGGCCGCTAGGTTAAGATAATCCTCTCCTTCTCCATGATCTATCGGGAATAATTTTTGTTTTAATTTGGATGACCAGTCAAAAAGTGGTGCCGAAGCCTCTCCTTCTGAAGTAACAATTTTAGGCAGATATCCTTTATTGTTTACCAGAAGTGGAACAGCTACAGAAGTCAACGGACAGCCAACAACCGACCAAAGAACTGTTTGCGAAGCCGGTTCATTGTCCTTTACACCCTGGAAAACAAGAACAGAAGTGGTTAGATAACGCGGAATAAAATCACGAAATGGAACCAAAACAGCTTTACTGCCGTCTGACGGTATATTATTATATAAATCTATTCCTGTAAGTCCATGTTTCAAACTACGTGATACATCCTTCAGTATAAATTCAAATGAGATGCTCTTTTTCAGAGAAGCCTGATAAAAAAGTTCGGATGCCACTTCAAAACGTGCCAGTCCTTTATCACGAGTACGGTCTCCGGAGAAAGAGAAGTTGGTACGTATTATGTACCCAAAAGGTGCTACAGCAAGATCGTTTGCATCATATTTCACATAACTCTTATCACTGGTTTCATAATATGCTGCGCCACCGTGTGCATCAATCACCCCGAAATTAGAGCTGGCACGAATTGGACGAGGCAGACTGTCGAGCAGGTGTTCAAAATCGGTTAAAGAAGCACATGTTTGGAGGGCTAGTTTCATTATATAACCGTCAAGTCCCTTTTCATCTCCGTCCAATCCCGGGTTCAGATTATAGGATGCCGAATTTATTATCGCAAAACCGGCACTATTATGTCCGCCGAATACACCTTTCTTTCCAGAATCACGCGTGCTGACTACAGCGATATAAGGATATTTACCATCCGAGAAGGACTGAAATTTATTATTCGGATCATGTGTATCCCTTTGTTTAAACAACAAAGGACGACCATCGGCAGTAAACTTACCCGAAATAACTGCTGTAGTACAAGCTCCTGCCTGCAGAATTCCTGCAAACAAGAGCAATATATAAACAAACAACTTCTTCATATTATTAAAGTGCTTTATTGGTGTTAGTTTCAGAATCAGGAAGCGGGAATATATAGTTCTCGGCAGAAGGCAAAACCTTAGCAGACTGCAGACTGCTACTTCCTTTTGCCGGAATAGTCAATAAATCGCGAAGCAAGTCATTAGAACGGAATCCCTCACCTAAAAGCTCTATCCTTCGTTCCTGACGAATGGTTTCCAGTAATGCTGTACTTGTATTTTCTGAACTGGCAGGAAATACAAAACCGGCATCCGAGCGATGATGAACAGCCTCCAGTAATTTAATGGCTAACGCATTGTTGTTAGTTCTCAAAGCAGCCTCAGCATAATTAAGCAATACTTCTGAATAACGGATAACAGGAATATAATCTATGTATGGAGAAACCTTTGCATACTTCTTCAGGTAGTATTTTCCAGATTTCAACTCAATCAAATTACGGCGTGCATCATTGGTTCCCCAAAGAGAAGAGCCCAATATACCGGAAGGATTCAAATAGTATTCCTTGTTTGAATAATAAATATACGCAATAGCTGATTGTCCGCTATAAGAATCGGATGCTGTTGAAGGCATGGATAAAATAGATTCTGTTGTCAGGAAATTAGATCCAAACAAAGTTGTTATATCACTCTGCAAAGCATGCTTCACCCCTGTTGTTGCAGAGAATGGAGCATCAGTCTGCGGAACAATCTTTTTAGCCTCTGTTATCACATTCTGGAAATCACCTTTATTGAGATAAACCCTTGTTTTCAAAGCAATGGCTGTACTCTTGTGTGCCCTTGTTGTATTTAGAGCAGAAGAAGAATAAGAATCCGGTAAATTGGCTTCAGCAAAATCAAGATCTTCAAGAATCTGCTTGTAAACCTCCTTCACGGTGCTACGTGCCAAGTCATTGTTTGCCGATGTAGTTTCTGCCTGCAAGCGAAGAGGCAAACCTTTTGATGCTCCGTCGTTTTCAGTATACGGACGGGCATAAATAGTTACCAAAGTATAATAGCTAAGTGCTCTTACAAATTTTGCTTCAGCAACATATTGTGTTTTTACCTCATCGCTTATCACACCAGTACTTTTAGCTAATCCATCTATAATAATATTTGCATTATTAATTGCAGCATAAGCCTGTTGCCAGGTATTATTAATATCATTTGAACCGGAAGTATAAGAGTTTGTCCAGCTCTCATAAGCTGTATATGAGTTACCTGTCACGTTAATGAAATCTTCACCACGCACATCCAGGTACAAATGAATACGACCACCGTACATACTAGCACCTTTAAGCGCTTTATACATTCCGTTGACTAACCCCTCGATACGAGTCTGTGTTTGAAATATTTCTCCGGCACTTAATGAAGTTTCCGATTCTGTATTCAACTCACTATCGCATCCTGACAAAGTAAATGAAAAAAAATAAGCAAGTCCCAGAATGACTGATATATTTTTTATTTTATTTATTATTCGAATCATAATATCTCATTTTTATATAATGTAATTAGAATCCTAAGTTAATTCCCAAAGTGAATGTACGTCCCTGTCCTAAGGAGTTACGTTCTATACCCGGAGTGGTATTTGAGTTTCCATTAACAGACGACTCAGGATCCGTACCCGAATATTTAGTCAGCAAAAAGGCATTCGATACCTGTGCATAAATCCGGGCAGAGCTTAAATTTAATCTACTCAATAAATTTGCAGGAATTCTATAAGCTAACAGTACATTCTGCAAGCGTAGGAAATCTGCCTTTTCTGCATTTGCAGAAATTGGGAACGATGTACCATTGGAAATAATATCATTATAAACCAAGCGAGGTATATCAGTAACCTGTCCTGGGGTAGTCCATCGATCCAGAATACCGGTATAGTTATTATAAAAAGTCTGCTCCCTCAAAGTTGCCTTAGTACCATTCATCACATAGTTACCACCAGCATAAGTAAAGTTCAGTGTAAGATCCCAGTTCTTATATTTCAGGTTACTTACTAACCCTCCATACCATTTAGGAAGTGCACTGCCAATCAAATAATAATCAGATACCCCGATTGCAGGAGCTGTTGTTCCATCAAGATAAGTCCAGTTACTTTCACCCGGTGCTACTACAGAACTATACTGCACTTTTTCGCCCTTAGCGTTAACAAATATCCTGCGACCATTCTCCGGATTCACACCGGCAGTCTTAGCACCATAAAGGCTACCTACAGAATAACCCACACGAGTTACATTGTTTGCGTTGGCAGAAGTATGGGTATACCCAATAATATCTGCATTATCTCCGGCAAGTTGAGTCACTTTATTCTTAATACCTGTAAAGTTGAATGACACATCCCATGAAAATTCTTTTTTCTGAATCAAAGAAGCATTCAATGTAAGTTCTATACCCCTGTTGTACATAGAACCAATGTTAGTTAATATAGAGTTACCGGGAATACCTTTTGACGGAGATTGAGGTGTATCCAGAATCAACCCGTTCACATTATTATTAAAATATGCAAGTTCAACCGACAAACGTTTTTTCAGCAATTCGGCATTGATACCAATATTTGTCTGATCACTTGTTTCCCAACTTAGATCAGGATTACCCGACTGACTGATAGCCCATGTTGATGCTGTTCCATAAAGAGAAGAAGAGAACAAGTCATACGAACCATAATTATTTGTCAGATTTCCATTTCCCACACGTCCCCAACTTGCATTCAGTTTCAGTTCATCAAAGACTTTTCCCAATGCAGATTTCTTGAAGAACTTCTCTTGTGAAAGAACCCAACCGGCAGAAACACCACCAAAATTACCATACTTATGTCCCACAGCCAAAGCAGAATTTCCATCACGTCTCAAATTCACAGTAAAAAGATATTTAGCATCCAAATCATAACTCAAACGTGAGAAGTAAGAAAAGAAAGATCTTTCACCCAGTGAATTATTAGAAGCAGTATAATTGCTCCAGCCTCCCTGGTAGTTTTCAAAGAATTCATCAGAAGCCTTTGAAGCATTCACTCCCCAGATGTTTACTTCATTTTTCTGTAAATCGGTACCCAACAAAGCAGAAACATGATGCCTATTGTTAAATACCTGATCATAGTTCAATGTATTAGTAAAAGTCTCATTATTTCTCAATGCCGATACATTCGTTACAGAACCACCATTAGAATAACCCGAAGAACCCAACTTAGAACTTAAAAAACTAATTGTTTCCGTTTTCAAACGATCAATGGCATACGATGTATTAAACTCCAGATGCTTCGACAATTTTACATTTGCACTTAGTCCACCCAGAAAACGGTCATTGTCAGAAGTGCTACGGCTGTATTCAAACAATGCCAACGGATTATATAAAGTAGAAGAAGCCTTATTATTTCCCATACCTATTTGTCCGGTGCTACTCAAATTATAACTACCATCTTCATTGTAAGGACTTATATTAGAAGGCAAAGAAATAGCCATTCTGGCTGCCCCAATAAGAAATTGAGATGATCCTTGCAAAGATCCTGAACTATAAGCCTGATTGTGACTTGTGTTATACGAACCATTACCTTTTATTTTCAACCATTTAGTTACTTCATGATCAACATTAAATCGTATACCTTTTCTTTGAAAATCATTATTCACCAAAAAACCTTCCTGAATAGAATAATTGGCTGAGAAATAATAAGTAGTCTTGTCTGTTCCGCCTGATAATGTTAACGCATGGTTGTGAGACACAGCTGTGCGATAAATATAATCATACCATTTAGTATCAACTAGTGAACCATCCGCATTATAAGAAGGAAAGAATAATTGAGAGCTCACATTATCATTGTTTGCATTTCCGCTCAGAATTTTAGAATTAAGCACCGCTTCATTTTTTATATCCATGTATTGTTGCGCATTCAACAGTTTAGGCAAACGGGTAGCATTGGTAACACCAACCCAGCCTTCATAATTAGCCTTTGCCTTTCCAGACTTACCTCTTTTTGTTGTAATCAGCAACACGCCTGCTGCAGCACGCGAACCATAAATAGAGGTAGAAGCCGCATCTTTTAGTACATCAATAGACTCAATATCCGAAGGGGTTATATCTGCCAACGGATTATTAGGTACATCTGTTGTAGTTGAAATATTACCAGTACTTACAGGAACCCCGTCAATCACCACCAAGGGATATGAACTTAAAGAGATAGAGTTCACACCACGGATTCTGATTACAGGAGGGTTGTTCAACAAGCCGTTAGGCTGTGATATGCTAACACCTGCCGCTCTTCCGGACAATGCCTGATCAAAACTCTGAACCGGTAATTCCTTTATCACGTCACCATTAACACGTGCAGCCGCTCCGGAAAATACTTTCTTCGACTGAGTACCATAACCCACAACCACCACTTCATTAAGGCGGTTCAGATCTTCTGATAACGTAACATAAACAGGCTCTTCAGTGTCATACACATCAATCTCCTGAGTGCGATAACCTACCAGACTAACAGATAAAGTAAGCGGAAGCTTTTTTGAAGCTTTTATTTCAAATTCTCCTTTTACATCAGTAGAGGAACCTGTTGTTGTAGACTTGATAAGTACAATAGCCCCTATTATAGGTTCTTTGGTACGTTCATCAACAACATGTCCTTTTATCAAAGTCTGTGCATTTATAAATCCCGAAGAAGTAAACAAAAGAAGTGCGATGAGTGAGAGTATAGTTCTCCCTGTCGGGAATGTAAGTCTATCCCCGACTCTAAAAAATATATTTATCATAAGTAATGCTTTATAAAGGAATTATTTTGTTTTTATAGATGATAGGTAACCATTACCCTCCACTTGCTTTTTCTGAGAAACAAGTACATCTACTGTTGGCTTGAGGAAGCCGTAATTGTGATTATGAATCAATCCGTTATCCAGTACCCAGCTAACGAATCTTCCTACTTCCGGATTTGCATTCTTTGAATAAAGAAATCCAAAATCCTGCACCGGTATAATATCTACATTCTGATTTTCGAGTAAATCTATAACCTGATCAATATTCTCCGAAGCAAGGACTTTGCGTTGTTCTTTCTTTACATCAAGAGGAAGCAGAGCTATATTATCTCTTAATTTGCGGGAATTCGTATCATAAATGTAGTTCAGACTATTGAAGGTTACTCCCGTCTGGTCTTTCTCAACCGCATTAATAAGGAACTGATCATCACCGGATATTTTCCGTCCTTTTATATCCGCAGTTTTGTAACCGAAATATGCAGCAAAAGTTATTGTTGCCGATGACTTTCCATTTCCCGAATAAACAGTTGCTTTACTTGCAGATTTTGAATCTTTCTGATCGTCGGCAAAAACATCTTCTCTAAAAAAGAGCTCTTTCAATTTCCTCTTATTTAGATTCTTCTTGCTCAATTCAGCCAGAGATAAACTGTTTTTCCCTGCAATGGGAAGTAGTGCATATCTGCCCACATAGATAACTTGTTTGTCCGACTGTAAAGAGTCATTATAAGTCTGCACACTCAAGTCTACCGAATTATCATCGGCATTTTTGTCTGCCCATACAATTTTTACTCCGGGATTCTGTTTCTCATATTCGTTAATCCACTTTTGTACTAAAGGAGTGGTAAATCTGGAACCTTTTATATAAATTTCGGAAGTATTTTTCTGTGCATGCAAGTGAACTGTAGCTATTAAAGCCAATACTAATAAATGTATCCTGAAATTCTTCATACCCTAAAAATTTAAACTATAAAACACCTTAATTATTAAACCATACGTCAAAAATCACTTGCAACATCGCATTCCCATGACTAAAGGAATAATTTCGTTTTTTCTAATCAAATACTTCATACCTTCTTATTTATATTTTGATTTTGCAAAGGTATTTTAAGTCGTTATAAGGGGCAATACCATATACATGGCATTTTAAGGAGAGAGTATATAGCGTGAGTTTGGTATAAGAAACAAAAACTTGGGGAATATATAATAGGCTAGATTATTGCAGAATAAGTTGGTCTTATTCTGCAATAAATTATTTCATTATACCTTTTGGGAAGAAAAGTTAAGAGTGTTTGAGCAATCTGATTATTTACAGACCTGATACAGGATAAAAAAGCAGGTCATGTTTATAGAATCACACTTATAAAATTGATTTTCAGCACTTGCTAGTCATAATATCCAAAACCATCTGGTCGGTTTCATTCATAGCCTCGGAACCAATTCTTGTCAGATTGCGGATACTACGATCCACATCATCGTCAATAATTCCTTCTACGGATGTAACACATTTCTGTTGCATGGCAAGCATGGCAGAGAGAACTGCAGTTGATACACCACTGCTCACCTTTAGTGCACAACTTGGTTTGGCACCGTCGCAAATCATTCCGGTAAGATTGGCAATCATATTCTTTACGGCAAAAGAAACCTGTTCGTAACCACCACCCATCAGATAAGTGATACCGCAACTGGAACCGGTAGCCGCTACTACACACCCGCAAAGAGCAGACAGTCTGCCTAAACTTTGTTTGATATAAATTGCAGTCAGATGGCTAAGCATCAATGCACGAATCAGTTCTTCTTCCGAATTGTTATTTTCTTCAGCAAAAACTGCCACCGGAAGTGTAGCCGAGATTCCCTGGTTACCACTACCGGAATTACTCATTACAGGAATCATCGCTCCTGCCATACGAGCATCGCAAGCAGCAGAAGTATATGATAGAATATGCGCAAACGTGTTATCGCCCATAATGTGGCGTTCCATTTTACTTTGCAGAGTTTTTCCCAGTCCGTGTCCGTAATCACCATCCAGAGCAAGTTCGGCAGCAGCCATATTCAGTCGTTTGGTTTCAAGAATAAAGGATATCTCTTCCAAAGGCGTTTCCATGGCAAAATCATAAACTTTACGCAAGTTCAGTTCCGGATCATGTTCTGATTTCTCAGCAACAGAAGCCGTACGCTTATCCAGAAGAACCTTATCATCAACAGCCAGGTAAACAAAATCTTTATGTCCACCGGAGATAATAGCAGTTGAGCGCTTACCTTCGGCTTCGCAAACAACTTCAATATAGAGTTTTTCTTCAATATTTTCTTTTAGGGAGATGTGGATGGCCTGCTGTTCTATCAGCTGTTTGCCTCGTTCCACATCATCGGGGGTACAATCCTTCAGAACTTCCAGTTCATAGGAAGACTTACCAATCAACGCACCAAGTGCAATTGCTATTGGCAAACCAATCATTCCTGTACCTGGAATTCCCACGCCCATCGCATTCTTTAAAATGTTTGCACTAAGATGAGCTTCAATATTAACCGGAAGCATACCCAATATTTCGGCGGCTTTAGCCACACAAAGCGCTACCGAAATAGGCTCTGTGCAACCAATTGCCGGAACAACCTCGCGCTTCACCAGCGAGATAATCTGTTCTTTTTCAACTTCGTGAATATTCATTAATCTCAAAGTGATTTTTTTGTTAGATAAGAGAATTTATTTTTTGCTTTTAATGCGATACAAAATTAAATAAAAATTCCGAATTTATACATATAAATCTTAAAAAAGGGAATTTACTAATCAATATAGTTAGGATTAGAAAGGAATATCTATTCCTTTAATCGGATTTATATATAATACCACCTCTTATGATTTATATCTAATAGATTTATGCAAATAGACATTTTCATTAGATATAAATCACAAAAGGTTCTGTTTTTATTGTTTTATTAGGTATAACTATTTTCTTAAATTATACAAAGTTAGTATCCAAATAGGAATTATAAAAACAAAAGGCCTTATCCATTTTATAAGAAAATCAGATATTGACATAATGTAGGCATTCTGGGAAATATAAATCAGATAAAGAAAGATACATTCCAAAATAGCCAAAATTAACAAGGCCATTACCCAATATCTATTTTGCTCTAATTCTATTATTTTCTTTTTATTCCAAACCCTTGCTCTAACTGCTAATACAAATGCAACGACAGAAGCTAATGTCAAAGCTGAAAATAAAGGATCTACTTCACCAGTAATAAGAAAAGCAATGAGCTCTATTGCTGCCATAAATGACAGTAAAATAGAAAAAATCAACATTTGAATACTTGTTGACATAATTATAAATTTATTTTAGGTTGTGTATGTGTTTCATTCTCTATAATATGCATCAGCATTTAAACTATATCAGACTAATGGCCTGAAGCTCTTTTGTCAATGCCTTAATACCATTTTGAATTTTTTCAAGCTGAGTTTTACGAGGTTTATTATTTGGGGGATAAGTCATAACTATCAAAGTCACTCGAATAACGTACTATTGGGATATTTGCATAACACTTTCTTTGATAATTTATATTCAATAGATTTATGCAAATAGGCCTTTTTATTAGTTATAACTAATAGAATTTCCAAAAATATTATATTTGGCGACAAACACACCTGAGTTAAAACTACATTAAACAAATGATCTGTACCTTATTTATTGCTTTACTGGTTTTACAGTAAACCCTTGCTTTCTTAACTGATTAATTAATCCATATTCTCCAACCAAATGACCTGCACCAACAGCAATAAGTGTAGGTTCCTGCTTTATTAGTTCAGGTATTTTTTCCATCCAGAGCTGATTCCTTTCTTTTGCATTTACACCCTCAAAATTTGGTAAATACTGTTCAAAAGCACTTAGATTTTGTTTTTTATACTCGGAAGTTATTTTTAAAGAGTTCATTCTGCTCTTTTGAGGGTCCTTTAATTGTTCCAATAATAGATTTGCCTGATCTTTTAGTGATGAAGAGAATAGCCACTTTTTAAAAACATTTTTATATACATCTTTACCCTCAAGTCCTATTAATTTATAACTACTATTTTTCGCAACCTGCATTATATATGCATCAATAACTAATGTACCAGGGTTTACATCTGATTTTTGTAAACTTGCAAAATACCAAGCCATAGGTTTATACTTGTATGGATTAGATATTCGAGTATTTATTTTCATAACAGAATCAACAAATGCAAATTCTTTTGGAGTATAAATCATTTGATAAGTAGTGTCTGAAGGCATGGCAAACATCGTTTTATCAAGAGGATCAAGCGAAACAGTATGTTCTACTGCAACTTGCCGAACTGAATGAAAAGCTTTTCTAAACCCATGGATACTATCTAAAATAAATGTATATGGAACCATATGGTTTGTTCCAAATAAATAAGATGGCTTCTTTAAACCATTGCCAGAAATTTCCCAAAGTAAACTGTTCTCTATTCTCGTTTGGCTATTAGTGTTATTTACAATCAGTAAGTTTAGCACAAGAAAAATCAAAATGCATTTTTTCATATTATATTATACATTCATATTTATCAATATAGATTTTATCAGATCTTCTTTTCACACACAAATGTAAATGAAAAATAAAAACTTTATACCATAAATGAAATCAAATTTATAAATTCTTTCAAATTATAGCTAAATCCAATAAGCAAATGCAATTCCCCCCGAGCGAAACAACCCCCACCCTCCAAAAATCTCCCGCCAATAAATAAAAAAACAACTAGACAAATCAACCAAAACAACCTTATATATTTTCAAAACATATAGTATAAATTATGAGAAATAAAGTTACCTTTGCGCCCTTTATTAATCAAAATAAATTTAATGCTACGAGAAAGAACTATCAAGATACACGAAAAGGAGTATCTATCCGATGCGCTGAAGCGCGAAGGTTTTGCGGCTCTTCCTACTAATTGTGTAATTAACAAGGTGCTTCCGGGACTGGGGGCTACTTACTGCGAACTTACCTCACCACGAAAGTCTATCATCATTGAACCAAATGTGCCGGTTATTGTGGATAAAGCAAAGAAGCACAAACATACACTGGCTGTTCACAAAGGGGTAATGGTGCAGCATATAACAGATTTCCTTGAAAAGAACGGGAAGCAACATTACAAGATTCTCACCACTCCGGAGAGTTTCCAGAAGGTGAAAGAGGCTATGGAGGCGCTGCAGATTGACATGTACAGCGAATGCTTTATGTTGTTCGACGAGTGCGAGAAGCTGGTGCAGGATGTTGATTACCGCGATACTATCCGCGAACCGATGAATGATTTCTTCCTTTTCGAATCGAAAGCGATGGTTTCTGCTACTCCAATTGTAGCCAATGATGAGCGATTTGTGAATCATGGTTTCAGGATGCTACGCATTGAGCCTGCTTACCAGTACAAAAAGAAGATGCAGCTTATCACAACAAATAATATCTGCGAATCGCTTTCTGAGTTACTGGGACGACTAAGGCTGAACAACAGATCTCGGGTATGTATCTTTGTGAACTCTATTGATACCATCGATTCACTGTTTATTGATATTCCCGATATTCAGGATTCTTATACTTTCTGCAGTGAGGAAGGAACTTTTAAGCTGTGGAAGGCAGGTAAAAGAAAGAAGTCGACTATGATTGACGAACTGATGCCGTTTAACTTCTTTACAAGTCGTTTCTTCTCGGCTGTTGATATCATGTCGGACGTTGCCCCGCATGTGATTATGATTTCGGATATGTACGGTGCTCCACAATCCGCTATCGATCCTAAAACGGAAGCAATACAGATATACGGAAGATTCAGAAAAGGGGTTCGGAGCTTTACTCACATCTGCAGTATTCGTCCCAGTCTTGATTACAAGAGCGAAAAAGAGATTGACAGTTGGCTGGAAGGTGCCGGGAAAGTGTACAATAACTGGAAGCTGAGTTTAAAAAGTACTTCCAATGATGGTGAACGTACTCTGCTAAGAGAGGCAATGCTCAATAACAGCTACCTTCCTTATCTGGACGACAAGGGAAACCCTGATCCATTTTTAATTGCCAATCTTTATGAGGCAGAGAAGGTAAAGTCACTCTACACCTACCCTTCTAATCTTTACGAGGCTTATAAAAGTTCTCATTTCTTTGATGTGGATATAGCTCAGGAACAACATTTGTTCAGTGATGACGACCGACTTGCTTTGCATCGTCAACGTACCCGCAAGGGACGTTTTGCTGTGCTGCTTATGCGTTTCGAAGCGCTAGAAAAGCTAAGAATGAATCCTGCTGAGAAATCACAGAAAAAATATCAGCATTTACTTTCACGATTAATCTCCAGCAAGGAGGACAGAACTCTTTACGAATGTTACGAGAAAATGGGTGGTAGTTATATCCGAGAGAAAATTGATTATAACCTGAAAGCTATGGAACGATCAATTGACAAGGTTAACGATAATATAATCAAGAACTCCGGTCCTATGAGAAAGTCTATCCACAGGATGTTTGATGAAAGTACGCTTTATTCGAAAGGTGAAATAAGTGCTATTCTAACTCAGGCTTACAAGCGAAAAGGGTTATTTGTTAATAAATCTATATCGAGCACAGAAATTAAGCGTTGGTATGACATAGAAACGGTCCGTGGGCATGGTTTCGACAAAATTAAACTACTGAAAAAGAGGTATTAAACACTTTTTAACTCCGAAATCAATCTAAAAACAGTAAAAAGCGGAATAGTTTTCCGTCTTACTATTTTACTTTTAAAGATAACATTCTGATTATTAGGCGCGGGCATTTTTGTTTCACCCCGTAAGAAAACAAAAAAATAGCATAGTTGCCCGCACACTTAAATATTACTTATTTGAGCTCTGAAATAAAAAAAGTCCAGGTCTAATCCACAAGACCCGGACTTTTTCTATTTAATTCTCAGATAATCCTAGTATCCTGGATTCTGATATTCGGCACCATTCTTTATCACATCAGTAAATGATTGTGGAATTGGACGAACTTTATAGTAATCGTCGTTGAAATATGCTCCAACATCTGGATTTGTTTCAGTAAGATAAGCTTTACTCAACTTACCTGTACGTTTCAAATCATAGAAACGAGTATACTCTCCGGCCAACTCTCTTGCACGTTCGTCAAGGATTGTCTGAATAGTAACACTACCTTGAATATCGGCAGCACCAGCTCTTTTACGTACTTTATTGATATATGCTGCAGATCCCGAACCTCCATTGAGATACAAATCAGCTTCGGCTGCTATCAGGTATATTTCGGCCATACGCATTGTTATTGCAGAAGCATCACATGCGAAACGGTTCTTTGACGCACTGATTACAGTAAAGTTGCTTGAGTTGAATTTGTTGAGTGATGGATAGAAGAAGTAGAACGGATTCTCAACTGTTGTTCCATCGTTAAGACGAGTATACTTCATTTTCACAGTATCAGCATTGCTATACAAATCATTGTAATCAATAATCAGGTAAGGAACACTTAGTTTCTTTGATACAAGGTCATTGTATGCAGCCTCCTGAGGACGAACAAATTTAATAGCCACGTCACCTACGTTCACTTTTGATAAAGAAGTAACATCGGCTGTGCGGTCATACATCTTCAGGTTATCTGCTGTCCATTGATATGCATTGTTTGCAGTCCATTCTGTCTGGAAGAATGCAGCATAACGAGGGTCTAGAGTATTATCTTCATTAACAAATACATCCAGCAAATATTTAGAAGGCATAAACAAACCATCAGAATAACGTCCTATTTCTGTTTCGTGTCCTTTGTAAAGAATAGCTGGGAATTTGGCTACATTTCCATAGAATAACTGGTAATCCTGATTATGTTGCCACAAGTTTGTACTACCACCTGCCTGTGAGAAAGCTACAGAATATAATGATTCTTTATTCTCCAGGTTGTTTGCATTTGCAAATACCTGATTAATGGTAGGATACATATAAGTAGCATACTTTGCACCACCTGATTCACAGTCGGCTATCAACTCTTTACTTACATCTAACGCTTTTTGAATAAACTCAGTTGTACCATATTCTTTTGTCTGCAAGCAAGCTTTTGCCAAAAGTCCCATTGCAGATTTACGCAATGCTCTTCCTTCTTCGCCCGGACGAGATATAGGAAGCCACTTAGCAGCAAACTCAAGATCAGGGATAATGGTAGTTTTATATATTTCAAGCGGCTCAGTTTTTGTTGGAGATAAATCTACCCCTGAAGGTAATGTTGTGTTCAAAGTTACAGCACCAAACTGTTCTACCAGAAAATAGTAGTAAAGCGCTCTCATATAATGAGCTTCTGCTACTAAAGCATTCTTTTCGTCAGTACTCTTGAAGTCTGTTACGTTGTCTACACTTTCAATACACAGATTACATGCTCCGATACCATCATAAGCACCATTCCACTGATCTTTTGCATTATTTAATGAGATCTGCGCTCCCTGACCATATTTGAAATAACCTTCGTAGGTTTTTGCATTCTGGCGGGAAGTCCAAAGGTCGGTTCCTGCTTCAGTAAGGAACATCATTCCGTTTTTACCGTAGAAATAACGTTGAAGACTGAAATAACAGTTATTGATAGCTTGTTGATAACCTGCTTTCTGAGATATCAGAATATTCATGGTAGAACCAGAAGGGTTTACTTCATCTAAAGAACAAGATGAGACCCCCACACTTGCCGCAAGGATAGTTGACAGCAAGATTTTATTATATTTATTAAGCTTATTGAATTTCATGTTTTACTTAATTTTAGAATGTTACATTTACACCAAATACAAATTCTTTTGTCAAAGGGAAGTTATCAGATCCTTCACGTTCAGGATCCTGTCCTTTCATTTGTTTGTCGAATGCAAAAATAAATGGATTATATGCTGTTGCATATACGCGAAGTTTCTCCATGTGTGCACTCTTCAATAAAGATTTTGGTAAAGTATAACCTAATGTAATATTCTTAATCTTGATAAAAGAACCATCTCTGAGAGCTAAAGAACCCCAGCCATAATACTGTGATGTTGAACTGTGAATTCCCGGACGAGGCAAATATGCACCCTGGTTTTCAGGAGTCCAGTAACTAATGCCTGAAGGAGAATTTTCAAGACTGGTAGTTGGATTGTATCTTGTTATCAAATCGCTCTGTAACATCTGTCCGCAACGAGCCATCATAAAAATGCTAGCATCGAAATTACGGTATGTAAAGTTATTCTGGAAACCTAAGTACCAGTCAGGATTCTTTGAACCTAAATACATCTTATCTTTTTCGCTGTATTTATGAACGCCATTATCACTAACATCGTTTCCGTCAACATCTTTAGTTATGATTGGGTTGGTAGCCAATTTTATATCTCCAGGAACACAACCATACAATTTAGCCTCATCGGTTTCTGCTTCAGACCATATTCCTAAGTATTTATAATTATAGAATGCTCTGATAGGTTTTCCTTTGAATAATGATTCTGCAATAATATCTCCGTCAGGTAACTTCACAATCTTTTCTTTGTTTACTGTCAAAGTAGTAACAGTAGACCATGTGAAATCCTTTGTAACGATATTCTGTGTATTAAGCATCACTTCAAGGTTCTTGTTATTGGTTTCACCAATATTCTGCCATGTATTGATTGGAGAGCCCCACATTGTTACACCGGCAGTAATAGGCAAAGTACGTTTAAACAACAAACATTTTGTATTTGTGTTAGACAAGTCAACAGCAAGATTAATACGTCCGTTCAGGAAGCTTGCATCAACACCAATGTTTGTATTATACGATTTTTCCCAGCCAATTGATGGATTACCGTAAGGTGCGCTAAACTGTACAACAGGAGCAGCCTTAGATCCAAATACTACCGGAGTAAGGAATGTATATACTGCTGTGTTAGAAGAATAAGCTCCCATACCACCAGAGTTACCGGTAATACCGTAACCTATTCTTAATTTCAGGTTAGACAACCAGTCCTGGCTTTTTTCCATGAAAGACTCGTCGCTGATGCGCCATGCAAAAGCTGCTGCAGGGAATGAATCCCACTTACTGCCAACTGCTAAATGAGATACACCATCCCAACGATTAGACAAAGTAACGATATAACGTCCTTTGAAGTTGTAGTTTAAACGAGCTGCATAAGACATGGACTGTGTTTGTTTGAAATCGGAATCCAGACTTTGTTTTTGTGTCCCTGCTGACAGTTTCCAGAAAGACTGACTGGTTAATTGTTGTCCCTGAGCTGCAGCATAACTATATTCTGTTTGGTTTTTAGACCAGGAAGTAACACCTGTCAACCCAAATTCATGATCTTTTGCTATTTTAAAGTTATAGTTTAAGATGTTCTCCCATTTATAACCGTAAGTAGCATTATTGGCAATAGAAGCCAAAGGTTTGTTATATCCAGCTGTAATATTAGCTATAGACAGCGGACCAAAGAACATTCCTGTACGTGAATTGTTAACAGTTGTTCCCAATACTGATTTGAAAGAAACTCCTTTTACCGGAGTAAGCTCCAAAGTTCCGTTTGCAGTAATGTATGTACCTCTGGTATTATTTACATATTGACCATCAATTTCATCCGACATAGGATTCTGTTGTCCTGTAAGATATTCCGGATTAATTGAGCCATCTTCTTTATATGCCTCTCCAAGTGGAACAAAAGTCAAAGCATTGACAAACACACTTTGGTTACGTTTATTTTGATCTGTATATGTAATGTTTGTGTTGAAGCCTGCCTTTGCCCAGCTAGAAAGCTTTTGATCTAAATTAAGTCTCAAGCCATAACGTAAACGATCATCACCTTTAAGTAAACCTTGCTCATCATTATAGTTTATAGATGCAAATACCTGAGTCTTATCAGTACCTCCGGTTATTGATAAATTATAATTCTGATTGATTGATGCTTTACCTATCACTTCGTCTACAAAATCAATCCATTGGCCATTATCATAAGCGCTTTGCACTTTAGGATCTGTAAAAATGGATGATGTAAACTCAGGATAAGAACCATGTGCTCCTCTATATGCTTCTCTTTTAAGATTCATATATTCATCACCAGTCATTCCTGATGGGTATTTTGCAAAACCGGATACTCCCATATAAGCATCTAGGTTTACTGTAGTTTTGCCCTGAACTCCTTTTTTTGTTGTGATTATAACAACACCATTGGCACCTGCAGAACCATAAATAGCTGTTGATGATGCATCTTTTAGCACCTCAATAGATTCAATATCTGATGGATTTATCAGATTGTAACTTCCTGCAATACCGTCAATAATAAATAAAGGAGAGTTATCTCCATAAATTGAACGAGTACCACGCAACTGGATATTAACGTCGGCACCTGCCTGACCGGATGATTTAACAATATCCAAACCTGCAACTTTACCTTGTAATGCTTCCATAGCGTTACTTGTTGGAGCAGCTGTTATATCAGCCGACTTTATAGAAGTAATAGCTCCGGTTAAATCACGCTTTTTCATTGTTCCATAACCAATTACAACAACCTCATCAAGATTTTGTGTAGTCGATTCCATCTTAATCTCCAAATCCTTACCGTTACCAACAGTAACAGTCTGAGCTTTATAACCAATGTAAGTAAGAGTTATAAGATTTTTCCCGGAAGGTAAGTTCAAGGTAAAGTTTCCATCGATATCAGTAATAGCACCTACGGTAGTACCTTTTACCAGCACAGAAACTCCTGTAAGTGTTTCCCCGGTTTTCTCATCAACTACTTTTCCTTTGATTGTTTTAGCTTGTGTAATAGTCTGAATCGAGCTCACACTATTTTGTGAATTTCCTGCATAAGTTGAAGGCAATGCAGACATACATAGAACTGCCGATAGTCCAAAAACCAAATGGGTACGTCTTAATCGATAACCCAAGACGTCCATTGGTGGACACACTTTTTCTTTCTTGTTTTTCATTCTTTTATTAGTTAATAACTACTAGTAAAACATTTATGTTTTATTTTCAACAATAGTATATTTTCACATATTTACTATTGTATTAACATGACGGGGCGTTTAACTAGTTGTACTCGGATTCTGGATTTATAAAACAAGATTATATCCATTAAAAAAAGCATTAAGACATCGTTCAAAGGTTATTTGAGCGATGCCTTAATGCTTATATCTATTCCTTTTATGCAAAAAGGATTTAACAAACAGGACTATTTTTTCAAATCAGGCCATTGTCCGTTAACAATAGGCACTTCTTTTAACTGCTTAGGATCAATCTTCATGTATTTAATGCGCTGACGTCTCCAGGTATAAATAGCATGAATATAACCGTCGTTACCTTGTATTATTGAAGGGTAAGAGTATTGACCAATAGGTGAATCTTCAAGAACAAGTGAAGCAAACCATTTCTTTCCGTCTTTTGATACGGCGATGTTAAGTGGCGTACGTGCACCTTTCTTTGCTCCTTCGGGTGTTTTTACGTGATTATAAATCAACGCCTGACGACCATCTTTCAATGTTACCGCATCTGTACCCGAGTTATTGTTTGGAAGATCAATCAGCTTCATCTCACTCCATGTTTCGCCACCATCTTTCGACCACGCTTCGGCTATTGCACTGTTGCGGGTGCGGCAAAGAATTTGTAACGATCCGTCTTTATGGAATAAGATACTTGGCTGAATGGCATTGATTGTCTTTCCATCATTGATAGGTTGTGTTTCACTCCATGTTTTACCTTTATCTTCTGTAGATTCAAAATGAACCTTCCATCCGTTTCCTTCAGTACTTGTAGGACAAACTAACTTATTACCAATCATTACGGGTTTGTTTTTAATCGGCCCCAGAATGTTCTTTGGCAACTCTTCGCGCTGAGTCCATGTTTTTCCTCCGTCATAAGAGCGAATAAGGTAACCGGTCCAGTCGCCCACATTCTTTCCAATCTTAAAGAATAACAAGAGTTCACCACCGGGTACCTGAAAAAGTACCGGGTTATAGCATGCTTTACGCAAAGTATCGCTCATTATACCATCTGCCACCTTTTGAGGAGCAGTCCATCCTTCGGCTGTTTTTCTGCATACCCAGATGCAAACATCAGGATTTCCTTCCTTTGTTCCTCCAAAGAATGAAGCAACAAGTCCGGTTGGAGTGTCGACAATTGTAGCAGCATGTGCCGATGGGAAAGAAGCTTTTTCGTAAAGAAATTCATCTTCAACAATTCCTTTTCTCCATGCACCAAGTCCCACGTTCATATCTACGCTGAATGAATAATCGCCCGAACCAATTTCCCAACAAGTAAAGTTTCCTTCTTTGCCAAGGTATTTCACGCCTTTGGCTTTCGCAACAGGAATACCACCCTCTTTTATCATTGATTTATCCGAAGGTAAGTAAACTATTGCAGTTGCATTGGCAGGAATAGTGATATTCCAATCCAGATGTTTCAGATTCTTTTTCCACTTGCTCACCACTTTTCCGTAAGGAGTCATATAAGAAGCATCGACATCACTCAAATCCTGAATCTCGAAATTCGGCTTCATGATAATCTTCTTAAATCCGGCTTCCTTTTCGTCGGTTTTGATTCCGGCCATATTTTCGTAGAAGAATGGAATCAAATCGCCAAGAAGCATTACGTGATTCTTTGAGTTCATCTTCGGTCCGGCAGTATCACCGTTCCATAACTCCCAGATTGTAGTTGCTCCTTTTTTAACCATATATCCCCAACTAGGGTATGTATCGTTTGAAGCAAGCATATATGCCACATCAGCACGTCCCATTTTACACAATTCGCGCATAATCCATTGCGAACCTACTAATCCGGTACAGATATGTCCTTTGCTGTCGTTCATCACCTTATCAACAATCTGCTTGCTTACTTTCTCAACCATATTATCAGGAACCATACCAAATGCTAATGGAAGCAAGTTGGATGTTGCCGAGTTATTTCCGTAAAACAAGCTATCTGTATTAAAGTATTTCTTGTTGAAGGCATCTTTTACATTGGCAGCAATTGCATCAAACTCTTTTGCATCTTGTGTTTTATTTTGCAATGTTGCAAATTTGCTCATCAAAGCAAGCATCTTATAATAATAAGCTGTAGAAACCAACAGGCCGTCTGTCTGACGCTTTGGGTCTTTTGAGTGAATCAGTTCAGGAGATTCAGGTGGAACACACCAGTCGCCATATTCATCACGAGTCATAATACCCTCTCTCAGGTATTCCTTCTTCATGTGATCCATCCATTTTTTCATAGAATCATAGTTCTTCACGATTGGCTGAATGTTTCCAAACTGTGAATAAACCATATCAGATGATAAAAGAAATACAGAAGGCCACGTAATATTATCTGTGTAATAGTTCAAATAAGAAGGAGCCACATCCGGAATACAACCGTCTTCACGTTGTGCATCACGTATATCGTCCATCCATTTACTGTAAAGTTGTCCGTTTTCCATTACAAAGCTTTCGCCAAGACAACCTACAGCACGGTCGCCCAACCAAGGCTGACGTTCGTTTCTCTGCGGACAGTCAACAGGCATTCCTTTGTAATTGCTACGGATTCCCCAGAAAGCATTCTTGTAGATCTGATTAATGATAGGATCAGTACAGCTGAAAGAACCGAGTGTTTCCATCTCATCATTAACAACCTCACCAACAAACTGATCTAATGAAGGTTTGTATTTGTATCCAGTTATCTCTACATAACGGAAACCATTATATACAAACTTAGGTGCCCACTCTTCCATTCCTTGTCCTTTCAGGATATAAAGATTAGTAACCTTTGCATCTCTGAGAGGTTCCATATAAAGTTCGCCGTTCTTCTGAAGAACTTCAGCAAAACGAAGGCGGATAGTATCACCGGCTTCACCTTTCACTTTTATTCTTAACCATCCGGCCATGTTCTGTCCCATGTCGAGAATGTATTTCTTGCCGGGAAGTTCTGTAATAGAAACAGGGTGGATTTTATCTACAACCTTCATTCCTGCGGTCATTTCAGCACGAAGCATTCCCGAAGGGAGGGTTACACGTTGTGCCGATTCCCATGAAGAATCATTGAATCCCGGTTCTGTCCAGTTTCCAAGCTCTTTGCGGGCATCATACACCTCGCCGTCATACTCGTTATTGCTACGAATAGGACCATCGGCATTAATCTTCCATGATGTATCACTTCCAACTACATCTTTTGACCCGTCAGTATATTCCATTATAAGTACCAGACGCACTTTTGGAAAACCAAATGTAGGGATTTTATAGTTCTTGAAATTCTGACGCATGGTATAGAAACGTCCGTTACCAAGAGTAACACCCATTGCATTTGCCTTATCTTTCAATAGAGCTGTTACGTCGTAGCTATTATAAAGAGTAGTTTTTCTGTAATCGGTTGGTGCAGGTGCAAGAACACGATCGCCAACTTTTTGGCCATTGATATACAATTCATATAATCCTAAACCAGAGATATGAACAGTGGCATGTGCTATTTTCTTCTTTGGAGTAAACTCCTTACGAAGATAACGGGCAGACATGCGCGAGAACTGAGTATCAGAATCCCATGGCATCAGTTTATCCAAACCAATCCACTGAGCTTTCCAGTCATTCTGTGAAAGTAATCCCATACTCCATTGAGCTGGTGTGCTCCAGGAAGATTCTCCGGCATTAGTAGTAACCTTTACTTTCCAGAAATATCGGCCATTACTCTTTAACGGCTGTCCGGCATAACTCACCCATTGAGACTGGGAAGACTTAACAATGCCGGAGTTCCATACATCTCCTTCACCGGCATTTAGCTTTTGCATGGAAGAAGCTACTAATATCTGATAAGAAAGCTGAGTCACTCCTCTTTCTGAAGAAGAAATGCGCCAACTAACACGAGGAGATTCTGTATCAATCCCTGTTGGATTGTTCAGCATTTCACAACGCAGATTGCTAATGCTGACTCCTGCAAAAGCCGCTACTTTCAGAGAAAGCAGACAAACAAGCAATAATAAGATTCTTTTCTTCGGCATTGTTATCTGGTTATTTATTTTTTATTCCACTTTTGTTGTGCATCTGGAAGAGATGTCCAATCTTGCTTAATATAATCCTTAGAAGAATCGACAGCAATAAGCACGCGGTCGTTTCCGGCACGGTAACCACTATCTTCAATAAATTCGGTTACTTTATTATCAAACTCACCTGCATATTGCAATTCTCCGTTTGAAGGATTGAACCACCATACTTTCTTCTTCGCACCCGAAATCTTTGTAAGATCTATCTGTACGGGACGATTCGTATAGTTGTAAGCCAAAAGGTAATCATTTCCACGAGTTGCGATTACTCTTTCGTAACGTTCGCCATTTGTTCCGGCTACAATAGTCTGGTCTGGCACTCTATCAAAGTATGGGAAAGTAAGCATCAGGTTTTTCAGATATTTCATCTGGTTCATTCCCGGATCTTTCAATGCATCATACCATGGTTTAGTAGCACCGTAAGCTCCCCCTACTCCATTCTTCAACATCTGCATAATTGAATTATGTCCGTAAGTATGTCCAAATGAACCGGCAAAAACCGACCAGTATGCATAACGACGAATATCATTAGCATTCCATAAAGGTTGTGTGGTATCATGCAATCCCTGAGGAATTTCTTCGTAAACTGGTTCACCATCAATAGTTGGTTTCAAAGGCTTCATAGCAAAGCTCTTTTCTACATAACGCCAGTTATCCTCTTCTGTATTTTCCTGAATGGTATAATCTCCATCGCCAAATCGTTGGCCGTAACGACGGTGACCAGACTGGAACATATTAAAATCTAACCATTTTTCATTATTAAACCAAACTGCAGAAGTAGTTCTTCCTCTTGGATGGAAAGTCATCAGGTGATTTTCATCATTAGCCTTTATAGTATTGGCAAGTGCAGTCCATACAGTTGTTTTAACATCACCACGAATATCTCCTCCGATAAACCAAACAATATTAGGATTATTCTTATATCGATCTGTCAGGAATTTACCATAAACTTGTGCATCTTTTTCTGTTACCAGTCCTTTACTAACAGGAGTTCCCCAAAGACACACCATACCAATATAAATACCTTTTCTCTCAGCAGTACGAACAATATAATCTATATGATCCCAATAACCATATACACCTTTTTTATCAATGTTCTTAAAATTAAAGCCATCAGGCAAAGCCCATTGACCGTAAGCATTAATTTCAGGCATAGTATGCATCAACATAATCTGAACCATATTAAAGCCTTTCTTACTGCATTGTTCAAGATAGTATTCCACTTCATCACGATCAAGACGTGCAGGCATAAGCCAGCCTGTATCACCTAACCAGAAGAACGGAGCACCATTAGCCTGTTTCAGATAACGTCCGCTTTCATCAACAACCAACTTTCCATTAGCCCATGGGATGTAAGTTTTAGGTTCGTTTTTCTGTGCTTTCATAGTGCCAGAAACTCCTAAAAGGAACAAACATGCCAATGCAATGATCTTGTTTCTTTTCATCATTATTCTTTATTTTTTATAGATTATGTATTCTTTTCCTGCTTTTGTTTTCAAATCATACAAATAAGTATTCTTTAAGCTTATTCCTGCCAGTTTTGAAGGATCGTGAACCAATGGTTTTGATACGGTAGGTACTGCATAAAGAGCATTCGGGTTTTCACCTTTGGCTTTCGACAGACCGTTTCCTTTAAGCGGAGTAAGTGAGCGCAAGCGGCAATTACCTCCAAGACGAGACTTTATTACAACACGATCAACCTCTCCGTTTTTCCAACTGATATTCAATTCAAATCCACCGCGGGCAATCAGTCCGTTTATGTGCCCTTCTTTCCATAATGAAGGCAACGCCGGGAGTAGATAAATGAAACCGTCATAACTTTGCATTAACATCTCTGCAATTCCGGCAGCACAACCAAAGTTTCCATCAATCTGGAAAGGTGGATGAGCGTCGAACAAGTTTGGATAGGTTCCTCCCTTCTTCTTTTCATTGCGTACCAAAGAAAGTTGGTTAGTAATTAACTTATATGCATGATCTCCATCGAGTAAACGAGCCCACAAACAAACTTTCCATCCCATTGACCAACCTGTAGAAGGATCGCCACGATGTATCAATGATGTGCGGGCAGCCTCAAATAATTCAGGTGTGCGGTAAGGAGATATCTGATTACTTGGGAATAATCCGTAAAGATGTGACACATGACGATGAATATCCTGCGGATCATCCCAATCGTTCATCCATTCCTGTAATTGTCCCCAACGGCCCACTTGCATTGGAGGTATTTCATTCAGTCTTTGTTTGAGATGAGATGCGAAATCAGCATCCACTCCCAGTAAACGAGACGAATAAATAATCTGGTTCCACAAATCAAATATTAATTGATTATCCATTGTACAACCTGCAGCAGTAGTTGCTTCTCCATTACTTCCGGCATGAACATTTTCAGGAGAGTTGGAAGGACAAACAACCAGCCAGTTGTGTGAAGGTTCCTTAACCATAGTCTGGTCAAAGAAAAGTGCCGCGCCTTTCATTATAGGATAGATCTCTTTCAGAAACTTTATATCCCCGGTATACAAATAGTGCTCCCAAAGATGACGGCATAACCATGCACCACCAGAAGGCCACATACCCGAAGGCGCTTTATCCAAAGCACCTGTTACTCTCCATATATCTGTATTATGATGCAAAACCCATCCGTCGGCACCATACATTACTTTAGCTGTTTCCTTACCACTTTCAGAGACTTCTTTTACCATGTTAAACAATGGTTCATTCAGTTCTGTGAGGTTGGCCACTTCAGATGGCCAGTAGTTCATCTCTACATTGATGTTGCAAGTATACTTGCTATCCCATGAAGGCAATAGTTTATCATTCCAGATTCCCTGAAGATTAGCCGGTTGTCCGCCTGGTTGAGAAGAAGAAATCAACAGGTAACGACCGAACTGAAAATAAGTTGCCACCAAATGAGCATCGTTTGTCTGTGCAAAGTTTTCTATTCGCTTATCGGTAGTTATTCCGTCTTGTTTGTTTTCTCCAAGATAAAGAGAAACCCTGTCCATGTACTTTTTAAAGATAGAAACATGTTCTTTGAACGATGTTGCATAATCTCTGTTCAGTGCCTTCTCAAGAAAACTCTTTGCCCGCTCTGCAGAATTGCCGGATATATCTTTGTAATTTACAAAATTAGTTCCTATTGAAACATACAAAGTTGCTTCATCAGCACCTTCAACAGTTACGGTTCCGTCTTTATACTGTACTTTTCCATTAACAGCCTTAACTGTCAGTCTCCCCTGAAACTCTACTTTTCCTTTTAGTCCTTCATGCCATGAAGATACACCCGAAAGGGTTACACTGTTTCCTTCTGTATCTACAACAACATCCTGATGAGGAGAAGTAAAGAATGCATTAAAAGTTATTTTCTTTGCAGCATCGGCTGATAAGCGAATCATTATAACCTGGTCAGGAAATGAAGTTATCATCTCTCTTTTGTAGCGAACACCATCCACTTTATAGGAAACAAGCGCACGGGCAGAATCAAGACTTAGTTCTCTGTAATAATCAGTATAACGAGTGTGTCCAGGGAAAGCAATGCGCAAATCTCCAAATGTCTGATATGGCATACCGGAGTTTGTATTTGCCATTACTTTTTCAGTAGCCAATGTCTGAGCTTCCAGATATTTACCTGCAAAGACCAGTTCTCTGACTTTTGGTATATATTGCAAAGCTTCCGGATTTGCATTGTTATTAGGACGACCGGCCCATATAGTTTCTTCGTTTAGCTGAATTTGCTCTACAGAAGGAGTTCCGTAAACCATTGCACCTAAACGACCATTTCCTAAAGGCAAAGCTTCAGTCCATACAGAAGCCGGTTTATCATACCACAATTTGTATCCTGCCGCTTCTGCATAAAGAGACAGAAACAGAGATGAAAACAGGATAAGAAATCGATAACGACTGAAATATGTATTTTTACGATTCATTTGTTGTTGGTTATTTAATGAAGAAAAAGAGATTACTTCAGTGTATTCAGAAGTTTTTCCAGTTCTTCAAAAGAGCGCATAGCATTCTTTGGAAGCTTTTCTCCTTTGTCTCCAAAGCTATACATGTTCTCTTTCGGTTCTATTGTTACTTTGCTCTCATCAAGCATCTGTTTCTTCAAATTGAATGCATCGGCAAAGAAATTATAAACAGCATTTCTTTTATTTGGACCAAAATCGTGTCCTTCGGCAGGCAGATGAACGTTTGTTACTTTATCTGCTGCGCCGTAAAAGTCATAAATGCGTTTGATATACGGAAATTCAAGAGTTGGAACAGTACTGGTCCAATCTTGTCCGTCGGATACAATCAACATTGGCTTCGGAACATTTGTAGCAGCTAGTTCAGCAGCAACAGTTCCTCCGCAAGAATAGAAAATTGGTAGTCCGCTTTCACAAGGACATCCCCCGTCAAAGTGAGACGACAGACTTACAACCGGACAAAGAGCTGTGTATCTCTGATCGAGAACAGAAAGAAGTACTGTTTGAGAACCGCCGCCGGAACCACCATTTACTCCAATTCTTTTCTTATCAACATCTTTACGATTATACATAAAATCAAGAATACTAATTCCATTCAAAGCCTGAATAACCTGAGCTGCACTTTTGCGATGTGCTTCTCCGGGGAATTGCAACATAGACTCGCCCCATGCAAAAAGATCGTAATCCACACAAATGGCTCCCATTCTAGCCAGAGTGGCCATGCGTTGTTGCTGATCTTTGCGATATCGTCCATCAAGGAAATGTCCATTCGGACAAATAATTAATGGGAACTTCCCCTTTATTAAAGGTTTATAGATTGATCCACAGACATAAAGGCCAGGCAAAGTTTCCAATGAGAAGTTCTGTACAGTATATCCGCTATAGATTCTTTCCTTTGAGATTACCGGCTTAGCATTAACTCTTGCCTTCAGTAGAGGATCAATGCTCAAACGTTCTCTTACCTCTTTACGCAAACATTCTTTTCTTTTGTTCCATTGCACCGAATCAGTGTAAAGAGAATTAAGATAATTAATCATTTTCACTCCGTCTTCATCCGTACGACGGGCATACTCGTAATTCTTTATTTTATAAAGATTATCCCCCTGTTTCACAAACTTGTAGTCGAAAGGAGCAAGCACATTGTTCAGACTTTCTTCAACTGAATAAGGGCGAATACGGGAATCTGCATAATCAAGCATCTTACCGTCAACAGTTACATCAGTCCATTTCAGGCGTACATTAAAGTGCTTTGAAATTTCCATTAAAACATCTTTTAATGGTCGCTGATATTTATGGTCTGAATCCTGCTGAGCAAAAAGAGTACTTCCTGAAAGTACCAATGCTGTTGATAATATAATGGCTTTTATATTCATGTAATTATATCGTTTAATTAAAAGAATGGGTTATTCTTTAATTGTAATATCTTCTTTGGTAAATACACTCTCTTTATCCATAATCAAAGGCAATCTGTTAAAACAATTATTCATAAGTACAGTACCTTTGCAATTACCACCTAAAAGAAGAAATGAGCGACTACCTGATACTGGGAAACATCCCTGAATAAGTGATTCTTTTGAGTCTGTAAGTTTAATAAAAGGCGAATCTGCATTTGGAGTCATACTCTTTACACTATTTATTTCCAGGTTTTCTGAATTTGAGATTTTGAACGGTGCTCCTATCTTTGAATCGATACGAACATTATTCAATACCAGATTCTTAACCATATCAGCTTCAAGTCCTGTATTCGACTGGATATTGATATTGTTAAGCGTAACATCTGTTATAGGCATTTCTTCAATACCAAGTATTTTCACAGCACTATTAACCAGCGTTCCGGTAAGATTTGATATATGAATATTACGGAAAATCGGAGTACGATCTGATACAGGTTCTTTAGGCATATTACTGTAAAACAGATTAAGCACAATGGCTTCTGTTTTTATATTCTTCATTACAATGTTATCAACACGTATCTCTTCTACAATACCTCCACGTCCACGAGAAGATTTGATGCGAATACCTCTGTCGGTTCCATCAAAAACGCAATTTGAGATAGTAACTTCCCGAACATCACCACTCATCTCACTACCAATAACTACACCTCCGTGTCCGGCAAGCATTGTGCAGTTGGTTATTGTTATATTCTCGCAAGGCACTCCTAATTGGCGTGCCTGCAAATCACGGCCAGATTTCAGGGTAATGCAATCATCGCCAACAGATATATGACAATCGGAGATATGTACGTTTTTGCAGGATGAAGGGTTTATTCCATCCGTATTTGGAGAAGGAGGATTATCAATGGTAATTCCTTTTACAATAACGTTATCACAAAACTCGGGATTAACAGTCCAGAACGGCGAATTAATAATTCTAATTCCCTCTATTTTAATATTCTTGCATCTGATTGGCTGAATAAATGACGGACGGAAAAAGCGACGATCGAGAACTTCTTTATAATCTTCGTTAGTAACTTTAGATAGATTCAGATCCTTATTGGCATTATCCCACATTGTCTGATATTTATTCAAATCACGAACACCGTTTTTTTGAAGATCTACCAGAACACGGTAGAACTCTGTCCACCATTTCTTACCTTGTCCGTTAATAGTTCCTTCTCCTTTAATGGTTATATCATGCTGATCGACAGCATAAAATAATGGAGAAAAACTCTTCATCATTACGCCTTCATACCTCATATCTACAAAAGGCAGATAATCATCAAAGTTATCTGAGAATAATAACGTAGCACCCGTTTCAAGTTCAATAGTGATATTGCTCTTTAACTTTATAGCTCCGGTAAGGTAAGTACCCGAAGGAAAATAAAGAGTACCTCCCCCATTGGAAGAAAGTCTCTCTATTGTTTTATTTATTAATAGAGTATTTAATTTTTTGCCGTCGGCTTTTGCACCGGCTTTCAGCATATCAACTCTCTCTGCAAAAACAACATTTGTGCAAAGAAATACCATCATAAAAAGCAAAAAATAATGCTTTATCTTCATGTTTTCAAAGTATAAAGTTACTAAATATTCACAGTAAAGGTTTGTTTACCGCTTTCCATAACTCGTTTTTCCTTATTAGGAAGAATGATTGTAGCAGAGCAGTTTACAGGAACCTCAACATTCATGGTAAAGACTCCATTTTCAACTTTCCAGTTCACTGCTACTTTACCATAAAGGGTATTGTAGGAAGCAGAAACATGCTTAAGATCGCCCACAACCTGAGGAGCAATTACCAGCTTCTGGAATCCCGGTTCACTTGGAACAGGCTGAATGCCTGCCAACCATGCATAGAACCATTCATCAATTTGTCCCATCATAAAATGGTTCCACGAAGTTCCTTCTCTCGGATCCCATTGTTCGGTCAGTGTTGTAGCACCAAACTTAACCTGGAAACCGTATCCCGGTACATCTTCATGATTGTTCATCTGATACATTACATCATTCAAACCGTTTCTTGCAAGTGTCTGGAAAAGGTAACGATTACCAACATCACCAGTGGTTAGTCGGTTACCATGTGCTTTTATATCTTTAACCAAATTAGCCAACACATCAGCTTTATATTGCGGTTCTACAATATCCAAAAACAGAGGCAAAGCATTGGAACACTGACTGCCATTACCATATTGGCGGGTTTCCGCATTAAAGAACTTATCATTATATGCCTTCTTAACTTCCTTAGCCAACTCTGCATAATGTGCTTCGTCTTCTTTATTTCCAACCATGGCTGCCGCTCTGCTTAAAAGTTGGATGTCCCATAAATAGTGGGCTGTTCCAACTAAAGGTATTGGAGTATTACGGGAAAAACCGGCTTTCTTACCATCGTAATCATACCAGTCGCCCAGTCCATGAGAAACAATGTGATTATCAGCACGTGAAGTCAGATAATCTACATAACGTTTCATGGTTGGATAATATTTTATGATAAGTGAATTATCACCATAATAGTCGTAATACATCCATGGAAGAATTACGGATGCACTACCCCACTCGGGAGAATCCTGAAAATCTCCCTCAAACTCAACATACTCTGGTGCAATGCTGGGCACTAACCCGTTTGAATGTTGAGCATCACACATATCCTGCATAACTTTAGGAATAAATTTAGTCAGATTATAGTTGAAGAACAACCCGGGACCATTAAGATGTGTCTCTTCCAGCCAACCAAGTTTTTCTCTGTGTGGGCAATCAGTAAACACTCCTTGCATATTGCTTCTCATCGCCATACAAATAATGCGGTGAGCATCATTGAATATTTTGTTTGAGCAATTAAATTCACCAACCTCTTGGGCTGAGTTATATACAAAACAAGATTGTATTTTCTTTAAGAGTGGCAAATTGCTGTTTGCTTTATCATCTTTGAGGCGGGCGCCTTCCACCTGAATATATCTGAAACCATAGTAAGAGAAACGAGGATGCCAGTATTCATCACCTTCTCCTTTAAGAGTATATTCATAATAATGCTTGCTACCTGTATTCTTTTGGCTGACAGTACCATCTGGATTCAATGATTCACCAACAGTAAGGCGGATAGTTGTTCCTCTTTTACCATTTACTGTAATCTCCGGAAAACCGGACAAGTTTTGTCCCATGTCCAGCACATATTTGTCAGAAAGCTTATTGACACTCTTCACACCATAGTGCTCCATGATCTTTACCGAAGGAGCTTGCTGCGGACGAAGTTCTCCTTTTGGAGCACTTTGAACAACTACCGGAAACCAGCGACTATCATTAAATCCTGGCTTATTCCAGCCTTCTTGTTCCAGACAAGCATTGTAATCTTCTCCGCCATAAATACTATTGAATATAATGGGGCTGAAAGAATATTTCCAGTCGGCACCGGAAAGAATCTCTTTTGTTGTGCCATCTGCATAACTGACAACCAGTTTAAAAAACAAAGTAGGAGGTCCGAAACTAATCTGCAACTTACGGTAACGACCACCGCCTTGCACATTGTAGAAACCATTTCCTAATAATATTCCAATAGCATTGCCACCTTTTCTTAAGTTGGCTGTAACATCGTAAACATTATAATAAACAGTCTTATCATAATCACTAATCAGAGGAGTAAACTCACCATCCCCTACTTTCTTTCCATTTAAAGAAAACTCATAATGCCCCAGTCCGCAAACATAAGCAGTAGCCTGAGTTATCTTTTTATCTGCATTAAATGAACGACGCAGATAAACACTTTTGCTTGAAGCAGAATCGATAGCTGCCCATAAAGCTTTATTCTCCGGTTTCTTTAATACAGTAGAATGGAAATGTCTTCCCGAAGGTAAATTCGCCTTTTCACGTGAAATAAATCCAATCCACTTTGCATTAAGGAAAGCGGCTGAAGGAGCAAGACGAAATTCTGCTTTCCTGCTCCATGATGATGGTTTGTTATTCTCATCCCAAACCATCACACGCCATACATATTTTGTTGTACGTTCTAGTTTTTTAGAACCTGAATAAGGAACCAGCTGACTTTTATTGGAAACAATTTTTCCTGAAGTCCATACCAGTTCATTTTTTCCATTATCAACATTATAAAGTTCTATTGTATAAGCCGACTGACGCGTTCCATTTACTTTGGATTGCAGTTGCCATCCAAAGCGAGGATGCTCAGTATCAATTGTCAAAGGAGCTTCAGACAATTCACAAGTCATCTTTGTAACCTCAATCCCTCTTGCAAAAGAAGGACATAAAGCTATTATCAGACTAAATAATATGATAATCCGGTACTTCATTGATATGCTTTTGCTATTGTTATAATACATTTTCACAAACAATCTTCTTCAAACGATCTGATTTTGCGACTTCTTTTCCATTGACAAATATACGTAATCCTTTTCCAAGATGGTATTTACTACCGTCTTTATCCCACATTATAGTAATGTTCTTGCCATGATACAACACATTGTCAAGACAGAACCAGTTCCATTTTCCTTCAGGGATTAATGGATTGACTTCTATTGCGTTATCTGTACGAGGGCGAAGACCAACAAGTCCGGTAATAATTAAATCATTAAAGGTTGAGTGGTTATAGTAACGACTTCTTTCCTGATCTCCTTTTAACCATGCTCCTGTTACTTCGTCAAGGTATTCGCCTACATAAGGACGGCCACGGTGATATTGAGATTCAACATAAAGTTCCATCAAATGGAAATAAGTACTGTCATTCAAGACTGTCTGCTTGTAGTTATTCATAAAGTTAGCCATTGCAGTCATAGTCTGAGCAGTTGCGAAAGGCCAGATTGCTCCATCCCATTCACATTTGCAGCAACCTGCCATACGGAATAACGGGTGACGACGTTCTGCTGTAGTAAGTCCGTAAGGTGCAAGGAATCCGCCCTCTTCGGTTACTTGCTTCCATGCCAAATCGTATTTATTAGCATCCGGAAGATTAAAGTACCAAGGAATATAACCAATTGCTTCACGTACATTTGCCAACGAATCGGTACGATAAGTTTCAAAGAATCCATGTTTCACACTCCACAATTTGTTCTCAACCAAATTCTTTATAGTATCTGCTTTATGTTCGTAAAGTGCTGCTTCATCTTTCTTTCCGGCAAGCAAAGCCATTTGTGACAAAGCCTTTGCATTACCAAACATATAACTATTAATAGTTGGACGAGCATATTTTTTCTTTCTACCACCACTGATAGATTCTTCCATACCATCCTGAACATCTCCCTGCCAGAATAATCCTGAAGATAAACGATGAGTACTTTCCCAACGTTTGTATTCGCTTTCCAGATCAGGAAGCATATCGAGCATATATTCCTTATTACCGTTTACTTTGTAACGGTTAAGAATTGCATCGGCAGCCCATGAGCTGAAAGTTGCAAGTTTCTTCATTGGCTGACCACCGTTTCCACGGAACCATACATGAATATATTGATCAAGATACTTCTGATCACGCAACCAACGTGACTCATAGATGTGATGACCGAAAGCTGAAGCGATAAGATTATACTGATCAGCATAAGTACGTGGAACAAGGAACTCAGTAAATGCATATCCTACAGGAGTTTGTTTCAAGTGCTTGCGTAATGTCCACCAACGGTAATAATACATCTCTTCAATATTCTTCTGAGGACATTCAAACAATGGGATATTTTCCTTCATCCATTCGCTTGCCTGAGCATTTGGAATAGCCTGAGCAATATTTTCATCTTCCATTCCATTGAAGTAATCAACGTAATGGCTGAAATTATCGTAGCTTAGAATAACTGAAGTTTTAGGATTAACTGCTGTTGTCTTGAAATCTTTAATATAATATGCAGCCATTGGATCTTCGGCACCTGCATTTGGTAAATCGTAATCCTGATCGGCCGGAGTTTCCGGAGTAGGGAAATTACGAGGTGCACCTGTGCGGAATACTACTCTTTCTATAGAATGTACCGGAGCAAAGAACATACGTACTCCTACTCTTTTGCCATCAACAGTTACAGTAATACTACGGTTGGCTACAGATAGAAGAGCTTTTACGTCATATACTTTACCGGCTTCGTATTTCATCATATTTGAAAAACGAGAACCACCTTTTGCACGGAAGAAACTGTCAGGAGTAAGATCCAGACGAGAGCATGCAATACCGTTTTCATCAAGGAATTCAATTTGAAGTGTACCTTTATCAGCCTGATCTGCCATCATCTTGAAAGAAACGTCCAGTTCTGAAGTTGCAGGAATCTTACGTTCTACTTTAGCAAAATCGAAAGGATCTTTATCTTTTAAAGTAAGCCAGTTGGCTCCGTTCTTATTTTCTATTGAAACAGGTGCCCAGATTGGAGAATAGATATTCCATTCTGTCAGCTCATTGATTGATTTATATTTATCAAAGTTATCATCGGCCTGAGTCAATGCATTTTGTCGGATAGGAACCTGTATACATGAAACCCAGATATCTTCCTTATTCATGCTATATGCCACCCAAAGGTTACCATCGGCAGGAACGCCATTACCTTCCTGAATACCGCGAACATATTGCGGACCGTATGACTTATAATTTCCACCGTAACGCATTGGAGTAATTTCACCCTGAATAAGATTCAGCGTTGTATATTCCAAACCATCAATACTAGTAGAGATAGCAAGTGGCCAGCGGAATTCTGAAGGGTTATAGATAGTTGCGTATGTGCCATCTGTCAATCTTTGTCCCCAGATCTTTGCATTGCTGTTTACAAATCCTTTTGCACGTTCTACCGGTTCAAGCCAGGTATTACCGCCATCCTTACTGATTGAAGTTAATGCGTGTTTCCATAAACAGGCAATATTGCCGTCCGGCAAATGATAATAGCAGAATGCTTTATATTCTTTCTTCAACGGAATAATAGGATCGTTACGATCGGACTCCTCTACCCATTGCATGCGATAAAGCGGATTATCAAGAATTTCCTGACAAGCAGCAACAAATTTCTTATCCTTACTCTTTGTAAAGAATGGATAGTTGGTATTTGATTCGTTGAAGGCATGATTGTAATGAATGAAATAGATTGGCCCGAAAGAACCATCTTTCTTGATTTCTCTAACCACACGACCAATGCCATTTCCGTCGTTCGGGTCATCTTTCTTATCTAATGCCACGCCATAGAAGCCCATTGCTATAAGCTTGCCCGACTTTGACACATAAAAGCCTACCCGCTGGTGCATAATAGCAATCAGATTCTTTGCCACACCTGGATAATCTGGTTTTGTATATCCATCGGGAACATTATATGGAGGGAAAAGAACTACCGGATTTGTCCAGTTGTATCCATCCTTAGAAGTCATTAAAAGAGTACGTGAAGATGGTACATGCTCATCTTTCGGATCTGAAAGATAATGCATATAGAACTTTCCTTGCCAGTAAGCCATCATTGGCTGATGATTGTATGTCCAGCCATCACCGTTGGAAACATTTGGATGCTCGCGGTTAGCACGCATCACCTGAATGTTATGTACTCCTACTACCGGAGAAAGCTGACCGTCATGATATGCAGGATTAGAAAGTTCTGTTCCTGTATAATGAATCTTATTCTGTGCCGCGCCAACTGTTGTCAGAAGAAAAGCTGATGCAAGCGAACATATTGATTGAGTAAATCTATTCATTTTAATTTAGCTATGTTTTTACTTTTCTGCGTATTTATATCGAAAGTCGTTATATGACTTTGAAGCTCATTAAAGAGAGTATGTTTATTTACGTGCCTTTAATAGATTAGTAACTTCTGAACGTGGAACTTTAATAATTGTTCCATGTTTATGCCCTTCCGGAACACTTACTTCATTCGTTTTATCCTGAAAATGAATAAAATCTTTTGTTTTCATTGCTCCGTAAATATGCTTTCTGTATACATCAAAATAAATCATATAGTCGTTAGCAACTTTAGTAACAGAAGGACCTTCCACGAAACTTTCAGTAAAAGGAACAGATGCCGGTGAATAAGGACCTGTTGGAGATTTTGCAAACGCAATCTTCAGGTTTCTCATTGCACGGGTATTGTCTTTCAGCACCAAAACATAGTCGTTCTTTGCACGTTTTACAATGGTAGCATCGATTACACTAAATCCCGGATCATAAAACAATTTTGTTTCAGATATTGTTTTAAAGTCTTTTGTTGTAATATAATACAGACGATGATTGTTGTCTTCATCTTCAATTCCTCTTTCAAAACGATTTGGAACACAAGAAGCCCACACTACTACAAATTCTTTCTTTTCATCATCGTAAAAAATTTCCGGAGCCCATACATTTACAGTAGTAGGTTCTTTAGACATAACGGGAATCATTTTCTCTTCCGACCAATGAATCAAATCTTTTGATTCTGCATAACCAAATCCCAGATCTCCTTTCCAGCTGGTAGTCCACACTAAATGGTAAATACCATCGGGAGTACGGGCTATAGATGGGTCGCGTAACAGTTTATGCACTCCTAATTCCGGCTTAAACCATGCTCCTGCAATACTATCCCAATGAATGCCATCTTCACTCCAAAGATAGCGCAAACCTTCGTTTGCTGGTTCGTGGAAAGATGTAAAGAGATAAACATCTGAACGAGATGTTTTGCATGAAGCCAAAAATATGAGAAGCAACAAAAATCCTGATTTAATTATATTTGCCATTATAGAATTAACTTTTTAATAAATTACACACAACAATACGATAAAAGGACGCTTTAAAAGAAAGTTTGTACTCAATTAGCAGTGATAAATGGAATGGTTGAAATTCATTGGTGAATGAATTTTATTTATTGGGCAATAAACAAGTAACCATTGGTGAATAAATTACCGTTCATTGGGCAATAAATCCAGAAACAAAAAATCCCCGGCTTATCTGTTGGTACAGATAAACCAGGGATTATTAATATACATAATTAACCAACTATAATTTTATACCTTTTGCTTTACAACGTTTTTCCCACTCAGCTCTTTCTTTAGTAAGATCATATCCTCTTTTAGAAAGATAGTTGTTAATACGTCCTTTGTATTTACCAAATGCTTCATGTTTCTTATTAGAATTTTCAGCATCCATAGCAAATTCACGAGCTTCTTTTAACCAAGCTAATATTTGCTTTTTCTCATCTGCTTTTAAAGAAGGAATCATATCGAGAGTTGCAGTATAAGTTACATTTACAACTCCAAAAGTCATACCATCTTTTACTTCTTCAATCTGTTTTTCGTTCAGCAACAAAGAAAGATCCGAAGCAAAAGCGAAATGAGAGCGGTATAAAGCTGCATCCTTTTCGTGATCAATAGCAGCAAGAGCCTCGTTCTTTTGTGAACCTGTCACACCAGAATCTTTGACTTTCTTAACTGCGGCATCTCTTTTTTCATAAATATCATTCAATAAGAAATACTTATTGGCAATAATATTACGAACATCAAGAGCCACATTTGCTTTTTTCAGTTTCAGTTTATCGACAATTTTCTGTGAACGACCTTTGATAGTCTCTACATATTTTGGATCACGGTTAAGTGAATCCAGTTCTGTAGCAAAAGTTGTACCAGCAAAAAGGACGAATAATGCAACTAAGTACAAAAATTTCATTTTATTATTTTTCATACCAGCCATTTATTACATCAATGAACCTTTTTTTGCCAATGTATCGAAGTTATTAGCAGGGTTTGTCCAGTCAACCTTAGTTTTGGTATCAATACCATTGATGTATTTTTCAATGTTTGTATAGCCGTCACCAGTGCAGTCTTTATTTGCATCAGATGGATCGTTAGGATTCAAACCGTTTGCTTTTTCCCATGCATCTGGCATACCATCGTTGTCACTGTCTTTGTATGCTTTACCTTTGTATTCAGGATATCCGCCAACTTGCTTGATATCTGTAATGATACCTTTCTTATAAGAATCTTTTGGTAAACGACGATATTTGAATTGATAGAATGATTCAGGATCTAAACCTTCTTTGTAATAAGCCTTACCAGTTTTTACTTCTTCAATAATACGTTGGTCTACAATATCTCTCTTAGGAATATTAGCACCTACATTATCCATTACAAAATTATAAGCTTCTTTAGCAGACATAATTGGGAATGAAGGCATTGGGAATGGTTCGTTCCATTTCATATCAGCAGTATAACCATCTGTATTAGGTTGTTCTTCAACCTGAACACCACCTGCCCAGTTGTCTTTAGTAACAGTTTCATTACCTTCCATTACATTACCGTTACAGTATACACGGCCAAATACATAATAACCTAGTTTACTACGTCCAGCTTCTGGTTTCACGAAACGGTGACCTACCGGAGTATCTTTTGGAGTTAATGGACCTGGTTTGTAATAGTTGTTAATGATATTATACAATGCTGTATAATCACCACCATCAACAGAACGGTGAACCCAGTTGTAAATTACATTATTTGCAAAGTTGAAAATACCATTCCAACCAATAGATGGGTTACGTCCTGCATTGCTAGCCCAAAGGTTACGCATGAAAGAACAGTTTTCACCACCAAGAGTACTACCAAATGCATGGTTGTAAGTATCAAGAGCCTTAGCAGAGATTGTATTCTGAATAGTTACATTTACAGTAGGCAACTTAAGATCATTATATCCTTTTCCTGGGTTGAACATATGACGATAGAAAGAAATATTTTCATCCAGACCAAAAGTACAAGAACAGTGGTCGATCATAATGTTACCTACAGGGTTACCACCGAATGAGTCATCACGACGGCCTACCCATGTTTCACCACGACGGAAACGCATGTGGCGTACAATCACATCGTGAGTATTTACCCAGAAAGATTCACCTGCTAAACATACACCATCACCCGGAGCTGTTTGTCCTGCAATAGTAATATAAGGAGCACGAACAATAATAGGAGTTTTAATGCGGATAATACCTGAAACATTAAATACTACAATACGAGCACCACCTTGTTCACAAGCATCACGCAAAGAACCTGGTCCGCGATCATTAAGGTTTGTTACAGTAATAACTCTACCACCACGGCCACCAAAAGTATATGCACCGCCACCCATCGCACCTGGGAAAGATGGAATTTTAGCTTGTGGAAGATCAGTTGGACGAGCTGCCCATGGAATATATGGACGTCCGTGTTGAGCCTCTTCTTTAATAATAGGATAAGCTTTTTCCCATGCAGCATCAGAAGACGCCTGTTCTTCTGCCATCATTTTATCAGCTGCTTCCTTAACGTCTTTAGGGACATCAGGATACTGAGCCTTAACTTGTGAAAATGGTGTCATAAGTGCCACCATAAACATTACCAATAATAATTTCTTTTTCATTTTTCGTTATTTAAGAACTTACTTATACCTATAAGACAAATTTAGGAGCTTTTTGTAATCACCAACAAACAAAATTGAATAAAAAAAAAACAAAAAAGAGGATGCTTCTCTCGAAACATCCTCTTTTCCTATATATTCTTTATTCGATTATTCAGCAAATGGGTCAAAGGTACCTGCGGAACCACCATTGTTTGAATCTTCCCAACCGATAGTCTGTTGTATCTTAAGGTTGTTATTCAATGCACCTTGAGAAAGACCAAGGAAGTAATAACGTGGCAAGAACGAAATGTACTCATCATTATGATTAGAATCACGACCATCGCCCTTCTTCAAGTTACGAACCAAATGGGTTTCATACCATGACTTCAGTGTTTCCAATTGTGACTTCAAGTTAGCCTTACGATAATCAACAGGAGTACAACGAGTAACGCCAGCTTTTACTAATGGATCAGAATCGAATGTTGTTCCACCAATACCATAAGAATCGGCCACACGGAATTCAAAATTCTCACGACGTTGTCCGTTCAATGCTTTAAAACCAAGCCATGTACAAGTATTGCCACCCCATCCGGTCAATGTCCATGAAGAAGGAGCACCAGTTACTGCTGTTGCACCACCATCAAATAACATCCAACGACGAAGATCATCGAAACGTTTGCCTTCATAAGCAAATTCAATTTGGCGTTCATAAAGAACTGCAGACATACATGTAGCTTGATCTGATGTCAAATCCTGTTGCAATCCATAATTATTATCAGCAGTATAACCAGCACGAGCACGAACTTTCTTTATTTGTTCTACAGCTTCATCCATATGACCGGCACCACAAGCAACCTCTGCAAAGTTTAATAATACCTCTGCATAACGAAGTTCAATATAAGGAGCGGCAGAATAAGCAAAACCTCCGTTAGAATTTGTTGCATCAAAGCCTCCGTAAAGAGGTGAATTATTAACATCTAAATCATCAGAACGTTTACGTACATAAATACCACTTCTGTTTGTTAACAAATTGTCTGCACCATAAGAGTTTCCACTTTCGGGATTACCCTGATCATTCTTGTCAGTATACCATACGTAGTTCCACAACACATAATTAATACCGCCATCATAAGATGGGTTATTAGCACTTGCCGGAATAGGATCACCCTTATAAGCCCAACGAACACCCGGGAAAGCAAAAGTACGATAGAAACGAGGGTCACGTGCCATAAATGGATAACCAGCATTATAGGTAGAATCGGAAGCCTGAAGCTTAGTATAAGTATCGCAAGAAGCAGGACGCTTACCATCTGCCATTGGAAACATATCAATCAACATTGCTGATGCATTTTTTCCACTTCCAGTTGTATTCTTTGGACGAATATTACGTTCCCATGAATTGTTCTTCTGTCCGTTGCCGGCAGAAACAGTATTATATTGACTTACAAATACAGCTTCTGGATTTTGGCTATATTTAGTAAACATACCAGCAAAGTCAGAACCATTTACATTACTACTTGTGCTATAAAGATTATATCCACAAGCGTTGATTGTAGTAAGATCTTTCTTCATCTCAGTATAAGCATTCTGCCAGCGTGTTTCATCATTAGCACGGTTGAATAATGGACTTGCCCACATTAATAGAACACGCCCTTTCAAAGCCAATGCTGTACCTGAAGTAACCCGTCCCCAATCGTCACCTGATTTCCAACCGCCATTAGTTGTTTCTGCAGAAAGCATATCAGCCGCCTTAGTCAAATCACTAATCATAAAATCAACACAAGCCTTAGCTGATGAGCGAGGTACGTAAGATGATTCAGTAGGATCCTGAACTTCTGTAATGATAGGCACACCACCATACCATTTTACAAGATTGTAATAGCACCAAGCACGGAAGAAGTAAACCTGACCCAGAAGTTTATTTTTATTTTCCTGAGAAAGACTTCCGCCTTCGATACCACGAATTACGTCATTGATATTACGAATACGTCCCCAAGCTGAAGCTTGAATATTGTTAGCTGTTCCCTGAAAATAATCAGGAACAGATGTTCCACTCAATACAGCCAAAGGTGATTCAGGATTAACAAATGCACCAAAACCACTATATTCTTCAGTAGATTTTGCCTGGTCATCATTGTTACCTGTGCTGTTGTATTTCCAGCTAGGAGCACCGTTAACATCGGGCAAACACCAGCTGTAAATATCATTCACACGAGCATTACATCCAGTATAATAGTTGTAGATATCTTCGCTCACGTTATCGGAATTCTTCTTTTCTTCAAGGAAGTCATCACTACAAGCAGAAAGCGTGAAAATAATAGTCAAGCTTAAGCTGAACAGATTTATTATATTTTTTTTCATCGTTATTTTCTTTTAGAATTTTATAATACCCTGCTTAGAATGTCAAATTAACACCGACTGTAAACTGACGCAATGTAGGATAAGCATTATAACTGTTCATAGGATCGATAAAATGATCTGGGTATGGATTATACAAGCTCAAAAGATTCTGTCCTGTTACATTTAAACGAGCACTCTGAATTCCAACTTTCTTAATCAAGGAAGAAGGAACTGAATAAGCTAAAGTCAAACGATTCAAGCGAACTCTAGTTCCACTCACTCTCCAGTATGAAGAAGACATTGAGTTAACACTTGAGTAAGCCATATTTGGGTATTTAGCATTACGGTTTTGAGCCAATACAACATTACCTGATCCATCTACTACATCTTGATAAACATACATATTATCAGGATTCCAGAATGAAGGAACATTTGTAAATTCCAAACCATCACCTGGTTTCAATGCTGAAGAAGGAATTAAGCTATAACCACCCCAACTTGCATTAACCTGAGCTGAGATAGAGAAGTTTTTCCATTCTGCTCCTAAGTTTGCAGTAAATCCATAAGGATTGCTACGACTTGATAAAGCAACCTGGTCGTTATCTTTATCAACAATACCATCTGGTGCAGCATAAGTACCATCAGCTTGTTGAGCACCTCTTACATCTTTATAAATAAGCATACCCGGACGAACCTTGTCTTTTGCCATTCCTAAATAAGAAGTAATATTATATTTAGTGAAGTACTCTTCGATATCCTGGAAGCTACGGAACATACCTAAACATTGCATACCCCAGGTACCAATATCAGAACGATGTCCTTTTTGAATCTGTCGGTAAAGATATTCAGTCTCGAAGTCCATGTTAAGAACTTTATTATCACCATAACCAGTATTGATTCCTACATGATATTTGAAATCTTTACCGATTTTATCACGCCATGTTAAACCTACTTCATAACCCCAGCTATCCATTTCGCCCAAGTTAAGAGCAGCTGATTGAGTACCAACAGTACCTGGAACAGTTTGAGCAATGTTCATCAACATATCACGATTCCATTCACGATAAGCATCAAAAGTCATTTGCAAACGACTATCCAAAACATTCATATCAACACCAACGTTTGCCTTGTAAGACTTATCCCAATGAACATCACGATTAAGTGCTGAATTAAGCTTATTAATAGTAATACGGTTGCTAGAATCGGTATTTGTGCTTGAGCCAAAAACCACACCTTTATCTGCATCCTGAGCATAAACCTGCATCCACTGCCATGGAGCTGTATTATCACGACCAGTAAGTCCTAAAGATGTACGCACCTTCAAGAATTCAATCCATGGAGCAGCTTTCTTGAACCAATCTTCTTCTGAAATAATCCAACCTGCACTTGCAGAAGGGAATAAACCCCAATAATTATTAGGAGCAAACTTTGTAGAAGCATCGGAACGAAGTAAAACTTCGAACAAATACTTGCCAGAATAAGCATAATTCAAACGACCGATATAAGACATTGTACCAGACTCACTACGAGTAAAGGTTACCACTTTTGTATCTCCAGTAGCTGAGTTTGACTGGCCTGTTGTAAATTCATAAGGGTTAGAAACCATACCATAAAGGTATTCACTCTCTGCTTCTGATTTTTCTATAGAGAAAAGTCCGCCTACATGATGTTTACCAAAATCACGACTATAAGATGCAGTAAAGTTTAACTGATAGTTATCAGTTCTGGTCATACTACGATTTAACTGACTTGGGTCACCATTAGCAATAGTTTGCTTAATAAAATTACTTTCTGTTAAATATGAATTATAATCAGCATCACCAACCGGAGTATATAAATTGCCACCACTACCTGTACGAGTTAACATTTTGTAAATATCATAGGTTGAACCGAATTGATTAGTTTTGTCAGAGTTAATGCTCTTCGCATAAGACAAACGGATTTTCAAACCATTTAAGATTTTATTCCAACCGAAATCATATTCTACATTACCATTTACAGTAAGATTAGAGTTCATTGTACGACTATAATCTCCATTATTTTGCATCAAAGAATAAGAATATTCCTGATCATCATCTATTCGTGAATTGCTTATACCATAAGCAGAAATTGCATAACCGCCAACAGTTTCAGGGATATAGCGAGGACGAGTAAGCAACAACGTATAGTCTTTTTCACTGCTTGAACCACCTACTTTAATATAAGGAGTATTTTTCTTTCCATAGTCACCAGAAACAGACATACCAGCCTTTAACCATTTACTAACGCTAACATCTACACCAGCACGGTAATTCCAACGATTATAATCCAGATTACCTAAATTGGCATTTTGATCAAAATAAGAGATTCCCGCAAAATAGTTAGCCTTATCCGTAGCACCACTTAAATTAACGTTATGTTTTGCAGTTGTTGCTACCTTCCAGTATTTATCAAGCAAATCATAATTCAAACTTTTCATAGCCTCCAACTCGTCAGCCTGATAAAGGCCTGTTTTACGATTCAGAAGAGTTGAAATAGTTGGGTCAGCATCAGCTACAGCATTATAAAGACGACCGTAATTGTAAGAATTCAACATTTTAGGACGAGCAACTTCATCGGCAAAACCAAATGTTCCTGAATAAGAAATGTTTGGTGCACCCATTTTTCCTTTTTTAGTTGTAACCAGGATTACACCATTTGCAGCACGAGCTCCATAAACAGCAGCCGATGCATCTTTCAATACAGAAATACTTTCTACTTCTGAAGGATCCAGGTTGTTGAAAGCTTCAGCTCCAAGATTTTGTGTAGCATTACCTACCTTCACATCGTTTGGATAAATATAGCCATCGATAACAAACAATGGTTGTTGAGCTGCACTACCAACTTCTGATAAAGAATTGGTATCACGAATGTAGATTGTAGCATTCTGTCCCGGACGAGACATACCGCCGCTAACACTAACACCATTGATTAATCCGCTCAATGTGCTAGCCAAACCACCTGCAGACAAATCTTTAATTTCATCCATAGGTACTGTTGCAACAGATCCGGTAAGGTGGGCTTTCTTTTGAGCGCCATAACCAACAACTACAACCTCATTCAAAGTTGTTTCATCTTGCTTCATAATGACGTCACCACCAGTTACAACCTGGCTTTTGTAACCAATAAAAGAAACTGTTAACTTAGCATCTTTAGGTACAGACAAGGTATAATGTCCATTAAGGTCTGTAACTGTTCCTTTTGAAGGTACACCTTTCACGGTAACAGAAGCACCAATGATAGGCTCTCCGTTTTCATCAACGATAGTTCCCTTTATTGTTTTGTCTTGAGCTAGAGCCGGCATAGCAAAAATTGCCATCACTAAACTCAGACATAAACTGATTATATATTTTCTTTTCATATTTATTCTTCTTAGTTTGCTTATTAAAGATTATTCAGTAGGCAACCAACGTGGATCACCACATCTTGCAGTTTGATGATCAGCACTAGTTACAGTAAAGTCACCTGTTGCTGCACTATTGAAAGTAGGCTCTGATTGAATTGCAGTATTGCTCTTGTCATAAGTAAGTTCTGCAGTAGAGAAAGCTCCATTATACCAATATGAGTTTTTACTGAAAGATGTAATCATACCTGTACCACCTCCCATAAAACGACGGCAAACTTCACCAGAACCGCAGTTATAGAAAATATTTTGTGCCAGATTAAAATAAACTTTATTACTTCTCATGCTATTGTAGTTACCCATTTGTCCCTTATTAGCAATATTGTAGAAAGTATTATTATAGAAATTCAGACTTCCAGAAATAAAGCCAGGTCTATCAGGACGCGCAGAGCTACCATATTGAATGAAATATTTATTTCCTGTAGCACTTAGATCATAAAAAGTTGAATTTTGAGCTGTAAAATCATTAATAGCTCCATCTCCTTTATTAAAGTAGATATATGCAGTCGATGTTTGAGCCGAATTACATTGGAATACATCATTCTTCATAAGGAATGTCTTCACACAATATTTCTTCTGATTATTGTAGAAAATATAGCCTTTAACACCTGTAACCTTACAAGATTGAACAACAATAGGATCTGTTATAATATAATAACTACCAGTGCCTAAAGGTATAGCAGGAGTTGCACTTAAAGATAAGAACGAAGCATCTGCTGCAAGGCCATCTTGAGCACTACAGTCAAAGTCGATAAACTTAATCTTCAAACCTGCAGAAGTACAAAGTCTTGCTGCCGCACCATAAGTTACCTTAGGATGATTGATTTTATCTCCACGGAATGTAACCTTATGATTTCCGAAATCAACAACCCCAGACATGGTATAAGTACCTCCAACTTCTAAATTATAAGCCAGCTCATCAGCACTATCCGGAATAGGATTGTTTGCAAAATATGCTGTTATATCAGAACCGTTAGGAATTGTTGCATAAGTTGGTAACAATGTAGAATAAGAAACTTCAGTTGAAGCCTGAGCATCACTATTATTATATTTAGTATTGCCCATTGTCTTAATAACAACCTTATACTTCGTATCTTCCTCTAATGCACGTGTTGCAGAACAACCATCTATAATCTCATTTTCTGTGCCAACAGCAACCGGATTATTAGGATCATCAACAATATACAAAGAGAACTGATATCCACCCGCACCATAAACCACCGGCCATTTAACAGCGACTTTAGCGCCATCTGCACTCGGTGTAATCACAATATCTTCTGCCTTAGGAGATTCTAGAGTAGTGTTCACTACATCGGATGAAAATTTTTCATCGCTGTCGAATCCATCATTGGCACAAGATACAAAAAGAAAAATACCAAGGCTCAATGTAACCAAGGCATACATTTTTCTTCGAAAGAATAGCATAGTATCCTTTACAGAATAAACTTTTCTTTTTCTCATTGACAAAATTTTAAATTTAACATTAACAAATTATATTTCTTTTTTATTTCCAGTAATTTGTTCCATTTTTCTTTTTTGATTCATAGAACTTAGATTTATATTAAAAGGTTTCATTTTGAAATATCTGTTTCAGATAATTAATATTCATCCCAAAATTCATTTTCACATTACGTGGATCATTCTTATCCCGGGATCTCTCAACAACAAGCCATCCGCCCCACCCCATCTTATCAAGGGTTTCTTTCACTTTATTCATATTCAATCGTTTATTGTATTGTAGTAAAACATCATCTGTGTCGGTGCAATGTATTTGGCAAATACGATTCTTACCAAGTTTCTTAAGCTCTTTATACAAATTGCGCCCAGCTACAAGCGGATTCTGAAAATTATAATAGATTTTTATAGCTGGTGAATTTATTTCCTTCAGAAGTTTAATATCTCCTTTGGCATCGAGAGATGTTTCAATACCAATTACGACTCCTGCTTCCTGAGCCATATTTCCTACTACCTTTAAGCGATTTACTAATTCTGAACGGATTTCAGGATTCTTTGTTAAGTCACACTCAACTCCTAGTGGAAGAAAAGCTATTTTTGCTCCCATAGCAATCATAGTTTGAATACAATCCTGAGTGAGTTCTTTATAATTAGCTCTTTTCACAAAAGACTGTGAATAAAAGCCCGACATTGCAATTGAAGGGATTTCCAAGTTATATTTGGCTGCTTCTTCTTTAAACAGTTTCTGAAAATGAACCTGTCTCAGTTTGTTATCGAATGAGTCACGATTTCCCAAACCGCCCATATCAACTTCAACGCCATCTCCATTTAGTTCTCTAACTAACTGGAATGAACCAATTTTTTGTCTTTTTAAGATCATCCAGTCACAAGCTGCAATTTTATACCTGGATTTTTTATTTTCAGCAGATGACATATTTCCCCCTGTCCGACTATAGAGACTGAGAGATAATGACAGGACAAAGCAAAACAAGGCTATACGTCTGAAAATAAGCCCATTTATTAATTTCATATTTCTATTTATAGAGTTGGATTCAAAAAGATATATTTTTCAAATCACTATATAGGACGTACTAAAACAGTATCTGTAATCACTAAGATTAAAAAAAAACAAAAAAATATATCACCTGCTACTATTAGTCTAATTAGTTGCTTATAAATAAAATAACAAGTAGCAGATAAATTTGTTTTACGCTTTATCTGCCACTAATTTATTAGATCTGCCACCAATGATGTAGTTGACATGAAATTTGGTTTCGTGTTTTTTTAATTACTATTAAAACGTTTAATTTAGCTTAATCAACTTTTATTTTTGATGTACATCTAAGCCATATTTTGATATACATCTAAATATGGCTTTGATATACATCAAACACCAGCTATGATGTACATCAAATTAAAAATATCTGGTATATGGTTTATAAATAACAAAGCAGAGCCACAAAAAAATTATATGCAGGTGCAAAAATACATAGAAACAATTGAATTTATATAAAAACAAAAAGTGGAAATACCCACCTAAGGCACTTCCACTTAATTTCTCTCAAAAAATAAATCTACTCTCTTCTAGTTAAGGTTTACGACCAAAATCTTTAAGCAATTCCCTATGGAAACGCATTTCAGCTCCCTGAACTTTAAAAATTTTTTCGCAGGAAAGAATTCCTTTAAATCTATAAAAATATGCTTTTTCCAATTTATCGGAAGCAATACGGGCATTTAAAACATTGGTTATAATGGCTTCATACTCTGCTTCAGTCATTTTTTCCTTTTTTCCTTTTCTTATCTGAGACCACGCTCTATCATTCAATGCTCTTTTCTTATCCTGCAACTCAAAATAAATTGGGAAGAATTTTGCTGCCTCATCTTGAGTCAACTCAGCTTTATCCGTTATAAAAGCCTCCTGTTTCTGACGAAACTCTTCCGGAGACATCTTTGACCTATGGCCATCTTGTGCAAAGGCTCCTATTATTCCAATAAAAGAAACCATTAACACTAAAAATAATCTTTTCATATCCTTTCTCTATTTATAGCAGCCTCTATTCAGCTTCCGTTAAACATTCATATAAGGAATAATCATCCATCATTGAATGATCAATCATTGTTTCCACATATCGATCTGTTACTATTTCAGTTTCAGCATGTTTAGACATCTCTGAAGATTCACTTCCTGATGTTAAATTCAACATTATACGAACGCCCAATAGCATTCCTGCAAAAACGGCCGTCATATAGAACCATGGCTTTACTCTGCTCCACCTTGTGATGTGATGTTTTACAATTGGCTGACCTACCTTCTCAGGCAGTTGTTCCATAATGTTCTCTTTGAAGTGATCAAAGTAGCCATCGGGGACGGTAAACGGGTTACCGGTGCCGCACTTTCTCAATATTTCATCTTCTTCTTTCATATCTTATCTCTCCTTCTCTATATTTCTTAGACTCTACGTAACACAAAAGGTTTAAAAAGAATCTTTTAAAAAACTTTCTATTTTCTTCACCGCATGATGATATGATGCTTTTAATGCCCCAACAGAGGTACCAAACACATCAGACATATCTTCATATTTCATTTCCTGAAAATATTTCAGGTTAAATACCATTCGCTGTTTCTCGGGCAAAGTGAGCAATGCCTTCTGCAACAACACTTGCGCATCATCTCCCGAAAAGTAAGGATCTCCTTCCAGCTTGCTTACGGCCTCGGCCTCCGGCTCGTCAATAGACATCATGGATGTTGCCCTCTGCTTATTCAGAAAAGTAAGGCATTCATTTAGTGCTATGCGATACAGCCAGGTCGAGAGTTTTGATTCGGCCCGAAAATAATCTATGTTAGTCCAGGCTTTAATAAAAGTATTCTGCAACAAGTCATTCGCATCTTCGTGAGAGAGCACCATTCGCCGGATTTGCCAGTAAAGCTGCTCACTGTATTGTGCTACAATTCTGGAGAACGCCTCTTTTTGGGTATCCTCATGCTGCAGCAGTAACAATACTTCTTTCTCATTATAAGATGGAGTCATATTCTTTTTCTGTTATATTTTTCTTAGTTCCTTCAATAAAGGCCTGTCAAATTTATAAATATCATCGCAATAATTCAGTTTGCCATCTTTGGACATAACTATGGTATAATAATCTAAAAAAAGCGGAACTGCTTCCGGAAAGCTAAACGCTTTCATTGGTTTATATTCTGGCAATTCCAACAATTCCTTCCCTTGCTTTGTTTTAGGAGGAACATCAATCGCAATTCTTATTTTATCCATCACCTTTTCATCCTTTTTCTTTAAAAGGAAAAAAGCAAAATCGAGCGGCTTCTCAAGTCGCACGCAACCATGACTCAACGCTCTGTTTTCTTTCATAAAGGCCCAGCGCGAAGGTGTATCGTGCAGATAAACAGCAAAAGCATTTGGAAAACGAAATATAAGTCTTCCTAATGAGTTTCCCTCTCCTTTTTCCTGCTTAACACTAAATGGTATTACTTCGTTTTCGTAACTTGTCCATTTTACAGAAAGCGGATTAACTTCATTTCCTTCCGTATCGTAAACCTTCATCTGATGCTTTTCAAAATAAGCAGGATCTGCAAGAAATGATGGTATAATTTCTTTGCGGATAATTGATTGAGGTACATTCCAATAAGGATTCATCTGCATATAGACAATTTTACTTGCCAGAAGAGGAGTCTTATTTTCATAAGTTCCGCAACATACCTTCATTTCCAACAAAGAGTCAACTCGTTCATCCACAGCCTTCAGAGTAAAATTCGCAATATTCACTTCAACGTATTTAGACCCTTTACTCATTCTTTTCTGCCATCTTACCCGTTCCATATTCACTGCCAATATGTTTTTATAATAGCTTAATGGCCGGTTTAGCATTCCAATGGTATAACTACCAATAGTATTATTCACTGGCATATTATTACTTCTTCGGAATTCATTGACTGCATTCAACAAATCGGATGATAACGAAGAATAAATACTCTCTGCATGCTCAATCCGTGTCAGATATCCTAAATTCATAAGCCGCTCTGCAATCAAAGGCAGCACTTCATTAACATCTCCTTCTTTTAGTACCAACTTTCCAATATCCGGTATCTCTTTGAAAGAATTGCTTTTCTGAGCAGCCAACCTAACGTATTCCTTCTGTAAACGCAAATAAAAAGGATCTTTTGGCTGAACCGTCATCATAAAAGTATTCAAATCTCCTTTTACTGCATCTAAAGCATTATTCACAAATTTCCTGTTATATCTCTTCAAAGGAATAGAATAGTAAATCTTCATCTTTGGCGGAGCCAGCGAATCTCTTACTTCTCCCGGTTTAAGTTCTGCCTCATCAATATTATTTAGTACCCTGCCCGGACTAACAAAGCCATAACTCATTCCACATACATAACGAAGATATGCTGCAGATAAATCATACTCCAGTTCAGCAAGCAGCTTATTAATATTATCTGTTTTCTTAATTTCCAAAGAACGCAATTTCCTGAAATTTGCTTTAATTTTAGACACAGAAAACTTTTCAGGGTTTAATCCATGTACCCTGGAATTTTCAAGCCAATAGAGTAATTGTTCTATCCGTGTCCAATCTCCGTACGAAGTAAGCCATAAAGAAGAGCCCTCTTTTGCATAATAATGATATAATGCCGAATCTTTTGCAGAATGAACACTTCTCTCTACACAAAGTTTCAATAGTCTTTTATGCACTTTTTCTCCATCTATCACAAAACGTGGATCACTCATCTTTTGAAAATACGATAAGTTTAAGTAATCCAAAGAATCGGATTTATCAAGATTACAACCGCACATAATCAGCATAAAGAAAGATATAGCAAGAAACAGGCGTTTTGTCATACTTATTATTCGTTCATCTTTTTTAATTCATTACTTCAGACAAAGATATAGTTTTTGCGGAAATAAAAACGAAAAATAATGCATCTGTTAAAAAGATCACCCACAAAAGCAAAGCTGATGTGGGTGAATATAAGAAGATATAAAATTCTATTTTATGGCTACCTTTCGGGCTATATTCTCTATTTTGAGAATATACCAACCTTTAGGTAGATTTAGAGTAATTACCTTATCTACTGAATCTATTTTTATGGAAGCTACTTTCATTCCTAAAACATTATAAACTTCAAGAACAGATCCAGGCGTAGCATTTAGTACACGGACAGTATTGCCGATAACAGTTAAAGTAACAGAAGTCTGCTCATTATCAATGGGTAGAGATTTTCGTCCTTCCTGAGCATAAACAACAGGATAAGACAGAAAAGAGAAGATTATTAAAAAACACAGAATTATCCTCTTCATCTGTAAGCTTCATTTTACTTTATGAAACAAATGTAAACATTCCGATTTTCTTATACAAATATTATGGTTTAAACCTCTAAATATTTATATACAAACCTTCTTTAGCAAGCTGACATACCGGAAATATCTCTTTTGCTTCCTGCAAAAATATTAAATCATCCTCATATCGGGCAGAAAAATGTCCTAACAATAGTTTTTTAACATTAGCAGTAAGAGCAATCTGTGCAGCCTGTCGAGCAGTAGTGTGATAAGTTTCTTTTGCTCTGGGAAGTTCCGCCTGAGTAAAAGTGGCTTCATGAAACAAAAGATCGACACCTTGAATCTGATCTACTATCTTTTCAGTATAGATAGTATCAGAACAATATGCATATCTACGGGGAGGTGTTGCAGGAATAGTAAGGCGACTATTAGGAACAACTTCTCCTTCGGGAGTTATAAAATCCTCACCATTCTTTATACGATTCATCTGAGAAACTGGGACCTGATAAAAGTCAATCATGTCACGAATAATATGATTTCTTTCCGCTTTCTCCTCAAAAAGAAAGCCACAACAAGGAACACGATGCTTTAGAGGTATAGTAGTTACCGTTAACGAGCGGTCCTCGTAAATCAATTCTGGTTTTTTAGTACCAAAGGGGATTAATGTTACTTTATATGGAAGATGCTGACAAAAGTAATCAAGCACCGGATCGAGATATTTACTCATATCCTTATGCGCATGAATACAAAGCTCTGCTGTACGCCCCAGCATTCCAAATGTAGAGATAAGACCAGGCAATCCAAAACAATGATCACCATGAAGATGAGAGATAAAAATATGATTCAGACGTGAAAACTTTAGTTTAGATCTGCGAAATTGCATTTGCGTTCCTTCGCCGCAGTCTATCATAAAGAGCTTGTCTCTCAGGTTTACAACTTGAGAAGTAGGAAAATGACGCGTGGTAGGCAAAGCAGAGCCACATCCCAGAATATGTACATCAAATTTTTCCATACTACTTGTTTGAAACGAAAGGGGCTACCGAAAACGGCAACCCCTTCAGATTTTATTTATAACTAATTAATTAGTCTTTATCAGCTTCCATTTGTTCCTTCAATGCAGCTAATGCATCGATATCACCTAATGTAGTAGAAGCAGCCTGGTTTGTTATTGCAGGAGCAGCTTCTTCTTTCTTGCTAGTAGTTTTCTTTGAAGCAGCTTTCTTTTCTGCTTTCTCTTCTGCCTTAGCAGCATCTTCGAAAATACGGCTGTGAGAAAGAATGATTCTCTTAGCATCTTTATTGAATTCGATTACTTTGAACTCTAGTTTTTCGTCTAACTGAGCTTGTGAACCGTCTTCTTTTACAAGATGTTTTGGAGTAGCGAAACCTTCAACACCATAAGGAAGAGCAACTACAGAACCTTTATCAAGCATTTCGATAATAGTTCCTTCGTGTACTGAACCTACTGTGAATACAGTTTCGAATACATCCCAAGGATTTTCTTCCAATTGTTTGTGGCCTAAGCTCAAACGACGGTTTTCTTTGTCGATTTCAAGAACTTGAACGTCGATATCTGCACCAATTGAAGTGAATTCAGATGGGTGTTTAACTTTCTTAGTCCAAGAAAGATCAGAAATATGGATCAATCCATCAACACCTTCTTCGATTTCTACAAATACACCGAAGTTAGTGAAGTTACGAACTTTAGCAACATGTTTGCTACCTACAGGATATTTATCTGCGATAGTTTCCCATGGATCTTGTTTCAATTGTTTGATACCCAAAGACATCTTACGTTCGTCACGGTCAAGTGTAAGAACAACAGCTTCAACTGTATCACCTACCTTCATAAAGTCTTGAGCGCTACGTAAGTGTTGAGACCAAGACATTTCAGAAACGTGAATCAAACCTTCAACGCCTGGAGCGATTTCGATAAATGCACCGTAATCAGCCATAACAACTACCTTACCTTCTACCTTGTCACCAACTTTCAGTTCAGCTGAAAGAGCATCCCATGGATGAGGAGTAAGTTGTTTCAAACCAAGAGCGATACGTTTCTTTTCGTTATCAAAGTCAAGGATAACAACGTTAAGTTTCTGATCCAATTCAACAACTTCTTTAGGATCGCTAACACGTCCCCAAGAAAGGTCTGTAATGTGGATCAAACCGTCTACGCCACCCAAGTCAATGAATACACCGTAAGATGTGATATTCTTAACAGTTCCTTCCAGAACTTGTCCTTTTTCAAGTTTACCGATAATTTCTTTCTTCTGTTGTTCAAGTTCAGCTTCGATAAGAGCTTTGTGAGAAACAACAACGTTTTTGAATTCCTGGTTGATTTTAACAACTTTGAATTCCATAGTTTTTCCAACGAATACATCGTAGTCGCGGATAGGCTTAACGTCAATCTGAGAACCTGGCAAGAATGCTTCGATTCCAAATACGTCAACAATCATACCACCCTTAGTGCGGCACTTGATAAAGCCCTTAACAATTTCTTCAGACTCAAGAGCTGCATTAACACGATCCCATGAACGAGCAGCACGAGCTTTTTTGTGTGAAAGGATTAACTGACCTTTCTTGTCTTCCTGATTTTCGATGTAAACTTCTACTTTATCACCGATTGTTAATTCAGGATTGTAACGGAATTCATTCAAAGGAATGATACCATCTGATTTGTAACCAATGTTAACAACAACTTCACGTTTGTTCATTGAGATTACAGTTCCGTCAACTACCTCGCGGTCGCTAACTTTGTTAAGCGTACTATCGTAAGCTTTTTCTAGTTCTTCTTGGCTAACACCAACAAAGGTTTCACCGTTTTCATACGCATCCCAGTTGAAATCTTCAACAGGAGCAACGTTCTTTAAATTTTCCATTAATAATTTTGTTTAAATACCTTTAATTAAGTAAGACATTATAATTGACTATATAAATCCGGCGCAAAGATAAATGTTTTCTCGTAAACAAAAAAAGAATTCAGAGATTATTTCTCATATTCCTTATCCATAATTCATTCATTATCATGGATAAATAGAATCTCCATTCAAAAATCAGTTTTCCATTTTCAGAAGAACTTTTTCTATAGCATCTTTAAAAGCTGATTTTGGCATTGCTCCCTGTGCCATCTGAGGAGAACCATACATAGGCACAAATAATAAAGAAGGTATACTACGAATTCCAAATACAGAAGCAAGCTCTTCCTCTTCTTCTGTATTTACTTTATATATATAGATCTTTCCCGCATATTCCACTGCCAGTTCTTCAAGAATTGGAGCTATAACCTTACACGGACCACACCATGAAGCATAAAAGTCAATTATAGCAGGTTTATCACCAAGATATTTCCATTCATCAGGACTTTCATTATAATCAGCCACTCTGGCTAGAAATTCATCTTTTGTTAAAGGTATTGTTTTCATTTGGTTTCATTTTTTGGATATTCAAATTCTTTTCATTTAAATCTTACTCACACACTACTGAAGAAAAACGCAACTAAAGAAACAATAAAGTAAAACAATATTTTCATCGCAAAAACAACTATTCACATTGATTATCAACACTCTACAAACAAAAAAAGAAGCTATTTAATTTAATAACAACTAATATCTAAGTTTAGTTTTCCTTTATAAATTAAAAATAGGAAATAAAATAATTTAATAAAAATTTTAATGTTTAGATTATTCTCCATTCATTTGTAAAATATATATTATATAAATAAGAGTTTATATTGGATAATTTAAAATCTATTAAACAAATGAAAAATCTCACTAAATCACTATTCGTTGCAGCATTTATATGCCTCTTCTCCAGTTGTGCTTCAATCGTAAGTAAAAGTAACTGGCCATTAACAGTAAATACAAATCCTAATGGAGTAAAGGTAGAAGTTACAGACAAAAGAGGAGCAACTGTTTTCGAAGGCCTGTCTCCTACAACAATCTATCTAAAATCAGGAAGTGGCTTCTTCAGCAGTCAGTCTTACTTACTTAAACTAACAATGGAGGGTTACGAAACAAAATCTATTCCTGTTAAATGCAATCTTAACGGATGGTATTTCGGCAACATTATTTTTGGAGGTCTTATCGGCATTCTTATAGTTGACCCTGCAACCGGCGCTATGTACAAATTAGAAAAAGAAATTGTGAACGAAACATTGGAAAAGAAAGATGGTCAGACACAAGCTTCACTGGAAATAAAAGACATCAAAGACATTCCAGCGTCAATGATTCAGCATTTAGTAAAGATTACTCAATAGTCTACAACGAAACAAAGGAGAGGATTCTGTTATTCAGAACAAATCCTCTCCTTCTTTTTTACTATTTATCACTAGTGTAAAACTCTTCATCAACGCCATTAGCGTCCAAAAGCCTGGATAAAAGAATTGAAAACACTTCTTTATCTTAAAAATAAAATCAGAATCTTTTTGTATAAATGTGGCAATACGGCTCAGTACCTCTAAGCTCATAATGATTCTGATGATACTCCTCGGCTCTCCAGAAAGTAGTAGCAGGAGTAACCTTTGTTACAACATGATAACCCTTTTCTGTAAGAACGCCTATTAATTTTTCAGCTATTTCTTTCTGTTCAGGAGTTGTATAAAATATCTCAGAACGATATTGATCGCCAAGATCAGGCCCCTGACCATCTTCTTGTTCAGGGTCATGGATTTCGAAAAACAATTTTGCTAATTCTTCATAAGAAGATTTAGAGGGATCAAATACTATTCGAACAGCTTCAGCATGACCTGTATCATGACGACAAACCTCTTCATATGAAGGATTTTCTTTTTTTCCACCGATATATCCAGATTCAACAATAAGAGTTCCGGGAGCAGTTTTCATTAAATGTTCGACACCCCAAAAACATCCACCAGCAAATATCGCAACTTCAGTTCGTCCATCCAAAGCTGCATTTTTATCATTTATTTCCATATTACTTTTTTTTATTTTTACCGTAGCAAATATACTTCATTATTATTAAAAACATTCAAAAGAAATATTAATAAGCAACCAAACCTTAACCATATTTTATATCTTTGTTTTGCATTTAATTCATCTATATAAACTAAAAGACTCCAAAATGAAGATAACCTATATTTATCATAGCTGTTTTGCATTAGAGTTCAATGAGTTCAACGTTATAATAGATTATTACGAGGATACATCAAAGTCTCAGGAGGATGGCTATATACACTCATATTTACTTCGTCAGCCGCAAAAACTTTATGTTCTTTCGTCACATTCACACGCAGATCATTTCAACCCCGAAGTTCTCAGCTGGAAGTTACAAAAAAGCAATATCCAGTACATCTTTTCGAAGGATATTCTTGATGCCGGATTAGCTAATAAAGAAGACGCGCTATATCTTGACAAGCTAGATAGTTATAAAGACGACTGTCTTAATATAAAAGCTTATGGCTCCACTGATATTGGCATTTCTTTCCTGATTCAAACTTCAGAAAAGGAAATCTTTCACGCAGGCGATTTAAACAATTGGCATTGGAACGAAGAATGCTCACTTGAAGAATCACAAGAATATGAAAATAATTACCTGAAGGAGCTTGAGTTATTAGCGAAAGACTCAGCTCATTTAGATATTGCATTTTTCCCCATTGATCCTCGCTTAGGAAAGGATTATATGAAAGGAGCTGAACAATTTATCAACCGTATTCCAACTGATATTTTAGCTCCCATGCATTTTGATAATGCCTATCATAAAATTGCAGCATTTGCTCCATACGCAGAAACAAAAAAAAGCAAAGTCATGAAATGGACATCAAAAGGTGAAAGTTTTGTATTATAGATTCACAAGAATAGAAACTAATTTAATAAGGATATGGAAATAAAAAGCAGATTCGATCATTTCAATTTCAATGTACTCAATCTTGAGAAAAGTATTGAGTTTTATGCTAAAGCACTTGGATTAATAGAAGCCAAACGTAAAGTTGCCAGTGATGGTTCGTTTATTTTAGTATATCTAACAGACGAAACAACAAATTTTAGTTTGGAATTAACCTGGTTAAGAGATCGCAAAGAACCTTACAATTTAGGTGACAACGAAATTCATCTCTGCATGCGTGTTCCCGGAGATTACGATAAAGTTAGAGAATTCCACAAAGAAATAGGGTGTGTTTGTTACGAAAATACCGATATGGGATTATATTTTATAAATGATCCTGATGGTTATTGGATTGAAATTCTTCCTTTAAAGTAATACTTACCCACAATATACATCTGTAAGTCTATAATTTATCAAGACTTACAGATGCTATTCTTACATTTTCTAAAAAAATTCCGTCATAGTTTACCCTACGCAACACCACTAAAGCACTTATATTATTAATAATAAGCATATCTATAAATTTAAATAATAACAATTTAATCTACCTTTAGCTAGAATTAGTAAATATTTAAATAAAAAACCATACATATAATAAAAAAATAAGTATCTTTGTTGGATAAGAAATAAAATATAAATAGAAAGATTCACACTTTTATATCCGAAATACATTTAAATATGAACAAGAACTTTTTGGCCGAGTTAGAAAAAGGTAGCAAGAATGCCCTTATCAAAAAGAAAATTATAAATTACTACATATCTCATGGAAATTCTACCATCACAGATCTCTCTAAAGAAGTTGATCTAAGTGTGCCTACTGTTACTAAGTTTATTAGTGAAATGTGCGAAGAAGGATTCATCAATGATTACGGAAAACTAGAAACCAGCGGTGGACGTCATCCAAACTTATATGGATTGAATCCTAAATCAGGATACTTTATCGGGGTTGATATCAATCTATACGATATTAATATTGGCCTGATTAATTTCAAAGGTGATATAGTAGAATTAAAAATGAACATTCCCTATTCTTTTGAAAACACTATAGAATCGCTTAACAATCTTTGTCTGTTAGTTCTGAATTTCATTAAAAAACTATCAATTGAAAAAGATAAGATTCTTAATATCAACGTAAATATTTCGGGACGAGTTAATCCTGAGTCCGGATATAGCTATAGCATGTTTTATTTCGAAGAACGCCCCTTGGCTGAAATCCTTTCAGAAAAACTTTCATACAGAGTAACTATTGACAATGATACTCGCGCCATGACTTATGGTGAATATATGGTTGGTGGAGTAACCAATGAAAAAAATATTATTTTCGTAAACATCAGCTGGGGCCTCGGTATTGGAATTATAATTGATGGAAAGGTATACACAGGTAAATCCGGTTTCTCTGGAGAATTTGGACATATCAGCACATACGATAACGAAATTATATGCCATTGTGGTAAAAAAGGTTGCCTGGAAACAGAAGCATCCGGTTCTGCTATGCACAGAATGTTAATAGAGAGAGTAAAAGGAGGTGCCAGTTCTATTTTATCAGAGAAGGTATTAAATAACAAAACCGTAACTCTGGACGATATTCTCGATGCTGTAAGAAAAGAAGATATACTTTGCATCGATATAGTAGAAGAAGTTGGCCAAAAACTAGGAAAACAAATTGCAGGTTTAATTAATATATTTAATCCGGAAATGGTTATTATTGGTGGAACAGTATCTATTACAGGTGATTATATTACACAGCCTATCAAAACTGCGATCCGCAAATATTCTCTTAATCTTGTCAATAAAGATTCTACAATTATCACTTCCAAGCTCAAAGAAAAAGCAGGCATTATTGGAGCGTGTATGATAGCACGTAGCCGAATGTTCGAGAACTAAATATTTTGATTCCAAAAATGTATTATGTATTTTTGCAGCAATTATACATTAATACATTATGGAATTTACAGAAGATATTAAGGAAGCGTGCCGCATAATGAATGAAGGTGGGGTTATTCTTTACCCCACAGATACTATCTGGGGAATTGGATGTGACGCAACCAATCCTGAAGCTGTTCACAAAGTTTACGAAATTAAAAAGCGTATTGACAGTAAGGCACTTATTGTATTGGTAGATTCGTCCGTAAAAGTCGATTTTTACGTAAGTGATGTTCCCCAAGTGGCATGGGATTTAATTGAATTGGCAGACAAGCCTCTAACCATAATTTATGATGGAGCCAGGAACATGGCCACGAATTTATTGGCAGAAGATGGAAGTGTAGGCATTCGTGTAACAAATGAACAATTCTCACGCCAGTTATGTCAACGATTCCGCAAAGCAATTGTTTCTACTTCAGCAAATATCAGCGGACAAGCATCTCCCGCAAATTTTAGCGAAATAAGCGAAGAGATAAAATCAGCGGTAGACTATATTGTTAAGTTTAAACAGGATGATCTTTCTCCTGCAAAACCATCCAGTATTATTAAGTTAGGAAAAGGAGGAGTCATAAAGGTGATTCGGGAATAATAAGGGAACATATTAATGAAAGTAAGTCAAAGGAAACAGCTCATTAAATATCTTCTTGGAGATTATATTGCAGCAAATGTGATCTGGTTTCTTGCGAATATTTACCGATATTACAATATAGCCTCTTCACTAGGATTTGATAATTTTGCTTCTTACCAGTTCTCTGGAAAGGTATTAACCGGACAGATTATTATACCTTTCTTTTGGTTATTGCTTTACTATTTATCGGGATATTATAACTCTCCGTTGAGAAAGTCCAGATTATTGGAATTCAATAAGACACTTGTATCTGTTGAAATAGGCGTAGTAATCGTATTTTTCGTGATATTGGTAGACGACTTGCCAAGGGATTATCACGTCTATTATCAATTACTGGTAATCCTTTTCTTCGGACAGTTTATCCTCACATATTGCATAAGAGCATTAATAACCCAGAAACTAACAACCCAAATACACAACAGAATAATTGGGTTCAATACGATTATAATAGGTGCCGGAGAACAAGCTCTTAAATTATTTCAGGAGCTTAATTCTCAACCAAAATCTATTGGTTACAAAATCGTTGGATTTATAAGTCTTAAAGAAGAACCTTGTCTTATCAAAGACCTGTCTGTTGAAAGACTCGAAAATATTGAAGAGTTTATTCAGAGAAAAGATGTTGAAGAGATAATAGTTGCACCCGATTTAACTGATGAGAAAGCATTTTTTGAACTACTAAACAGCCTTTATAGATTTAATCTACCTATCAAGGTTATAGCCGGAGAAAAGAATGTACTTTCGCGAAGTGTAAAGATGTCATCCATTTATGCTACTCCGATGGTTGAAATAACCCGGGATAACATGTCTGAAGGGGCAAAAAACATAAAAAACATTTTCGACAAAATAATATCAGTACTTGCCTTATTCTTTTTTTCTCCTTTATTTGCATGGATAGCATGGAAAATAAAAAAGAATTCACCGGGAGATGCTTTTTATAAGCAGGAAAGACTTGGTTACAGAGGCAAACCGTTTACAATGTATAAGTTCAGAACCATGAAGATGGATGCTGAAAAAGAAATTCCGCTATTATCAGATCTAAATGATGATAGAATAACTGAGTTCGGAAAGATATTGCGAAAATATCGTTTAGATGAATTGCCACAGTTTTGGAATGTACTGAAGGGCGAAATGTCATTGGTAGGTCCACGGCCCGAAAGGAAATTTTTCGTAGATCAGATTGTTTGCAAAGCGCCTTATTATTACCAAACATTATCAGTAAAACCAGGCATCACATCCTGGGGGATGGTAAAATATGGATATGCAAATACAGTAAACAAGATGATTGAACGTTTACAATACGATTTAATATATCTGGAGAACAGATCATTAACCATAGACATAAAGATATTAATATATACGATTAGAACAATACTTACCGGAAAAGGTATGTAACATAAAGATATGAAAACCGAAAAAATAAGTTTATTTCAGCAGTTTATATTTTGGCGTGAAAAGAATATAAAGGAAAAACACTTTATACTTATTCTCAGCTTCATAGTAGGAGTTTGTACAGCCAGTGCTGCAATAATTCTAAAAAGTTTGATTCATTTGATTCAAAACTTTCTGACCGACAATTTTAATGCAACAGGAGCTAACTACCTTTACTTAGTTTACCCGGTTGCAGGTATTTTGTTGGCCGGACTATTTGTACGTAATATTGTGAAAGACGATATTAGTCATGGTGTTACAAAGATTCTCTATTCTATTTCGCGCAGACAAGGAAGAATAAGGCGCCACAATATATGGTCTTCCACTATAGCCAGTGCTATCACCATCGGATGTGGTGGATCTGTAGGAGCCGAAGCTCCGATAGTTCTTACCGGCTCAGCCATTGGTTCCAATCTGGGAAGCGTATTCAGAATGGAACACAAAACACTGATGTTACTCATCGGTTGTGGTGCAGCGGGAGCTGTTGCGGGAATCTTCAAAGCCCCAATTGCAGGAGTAGTATTTACACTTGAAGTTTTGATGATCGACCTTACAATGGCTTCGCTTCTTCCCTTATTGATTACTTCCGTTACAGCCGCTACTGTATCATATATTTTTATGGGAACAGAGGCTATGTTTAAATTCAATCTCGATCAGGCTTTCGACATGAAGCGCATTCCTTATGTCATATTTTTGGGAATATTCTGTGGACTGGTATCGCTTTACTTTACGCGAGCTTCAAATTTCATAGAGACTATTTTCGGAAAATTACAAGGACCATACAAAAAACTTGCACTTGGCGGAGTTATGCTGAGTATCCTAATCTTCCTTTTCCCTCCTCTTTACGGTGAAGGATACGATACTATCAACCTGCTGCTTAAGGGAGCAGCCTCGGGAGAATGGCATACAGTAATGAACAATTCTCTTTTTTACGGAAACAATAATCTGCTATTAGTCTATTTATTCCTCATCATTGTATTTAAAGTTTTTGCATCGACAGCAACCAACGGAGGCGGTGGTTGTGGTGGTATCTTTGCTCCAAGTTTATTCCTGGGATGTATTGCCGGATTTGTATTTTCTCATCTTTCAAACGAGCTGGGATTTTTCATTGATTTACCTGAAAAGAACTTCGCACTTATGGGAATGGCTGGAGTAATGGCTGGTGTAATGCATGCCCCTTTGCTGGGAATATTCCTTATTGCCGAGCTAACAGGAGGATATGACTTGTTTCTACCTTTAATGATCTGCTCTGTGAGTTCTTATCTTACTATAATTATCTTTGAACCTCACAGTCTTTACTCTATGCGTCTTGCCAAAAAGGGGCAACTCATTACTCACCATAAAGACAAAGCGGTACTTACGTTAATGAAGATGGAGAATGTTATTGAAAATGATTTCCAGCAAGTATCACCGGAAACCGACTTGGGAGAATTGGTTAAAGTAATCTCTCAGGCAAAAAGAAATTTATTCCCGGTTGTGGATAAACACGGGAAACTGCAAGGAGTTGTTTTACTTGATAATATACGTAATATTATGTTCAGACAGGAACTTTATCATCGTTACACGGCAAGTAAACTAATGAGTTCTGTTCCTGCCAAACTGTTTATTGATGATTCCATGGAACGAGTAATGCATACTTTTGATGATACACAAGCCTGGAATCTTCCGGTTGTTGATGAAAAAGGGACATATATCGGTTTTGTCTCTAAATCGAAGATATTAAGTACATACAGACAACTTCTGGTTCACTTCTCCGAAGATTAAACCAGTGATAACTAGTGATAAGAGACTATAAATCACACAATTAAAATCAAAGATTAATGGAAAAGAAAGACCTGAGAATAGTATATATGGGAACTCCCGACTTTGCAGTGGAGTCTCTTAAATGCCTTGTAGAAGGTGGATATAATGTAGTAGGTGTAATAACAATGCCCGATAAACCTGCAGGACGAGGACATAAACTGCAGTTTTCTCCTGTAAAGCAATATGCTTTAGAACAAAATCTGCCATTGCTTCAACCAGAACGATTAAAAGATGAAGAGTTTGTTGAAGCATTAAGAGCATGGAAAGCAGATCTGCAAATTGTAGTAGCCTTCCGCATGTTACCGGAGGTTGTATGGGCAATGCCGCGCTTCGGTACATTTAATCTGCACGCCTCACTCCTTCCGCAATACCGCGGAGCTGCTCCTATCAATTGGGCAGTAATTAATGGAGATACGGAAACAGGAATTACCACATTCTTCCTTCAGCATGAAATAGATACCGGAAACGTTATTCAGCAAGTCCGTATCCCAATTGCCGACACGGATAATGTGGAAGTGGTTCACGATAAACTAATGGTACTCGGCGGAAAACTGGTAATTGAAACAGTTGATGCTATTCTTGAGAATCGGGTAAAACCTATTCCACAGGAAGAAATGGCTCAACCGGAAGAGTTGCGTCCTGCACCTAAAATCTTTAAAGAGACTTGCCGTATTAACTGGTCGGGAAATGTAAAGCAGATATATGACTTTATCCGCGGACTGTCTCCTTATCCGGCTGCATGGACAGAACTTCACAACGGACAGGAGTCTCCTATTACACTAAAAGTGTTTGAGACAGAAAAAATAGAGAAAGCTCACTCGGATGTTCCGGGAACCATAAAAACAGATGGCAAAACTTATCTCCACGTTGCTGCAGGGAATGGATATCTATCAATAAAATCTCTTCAGCTAGCCGGAAAGAAACGACTTGGCATTGACGAATTTCTTCGAGGATTTAAAGTTCTGGATGGAATGAAGCTTCTTTAAACCCAATTATTACTCCGAATACAGATATACAAAAGTGCGTTAATGGAAAGAACATTAACGCACTTTTGGTTGTTTTTATTTTGTTGTTAGCAAAATAATATGTTTATTTGTATCAATTAACACTAATATCAATTAATAACCGTAGCCTATCGATTAAACATTACTCTAATCCTAAATTAAGACGTAATGAAAAATTTGAAGAAGATGACCGATGAAGAATTGGTAATCTTATATTCAAAAGGAGAAAATCAAGCCTTTGATACACTCCTTAATCGATATCAGAATAGGTTATATTCCTATATTTACTTCATTGTAAAAAGCACCGAACTGGCGGAAGACATCTTTCAGGAGACTTTCGTGAAGGCTATTATGACCATTAAACAAGGACGATACACGGAGAATGGAAAATTCCCCGCATGGCTTACACGTATAGCTCATAACCTGATTATTGACAATTACCGTCAGGAACGGAATGAGAATGTAATTTCGAACGATGACAGCGAAATTGATCTGCTGAATAACATGAAACTCTCTGAAGGAACCATTGAGATGGAAATTATTAATGAACAGATTCATGATGATGTGCGCCACCTCGTAAAGCAACTTCCGGATAATCAGCGGGAAGTGGTTTACATGCGCTTTTATCAAGATTTGAGTTTCAAAGAAATTGCAGATATTACAGGAGTTAGTATAAATACTGCTCTTGGAAGAATGCGTTACGCTATCCTTAACCTTCGCCGTATGGCGGAAGAGAAAGAAATGATTCTCACCCTCGATTAAAATATTTATCTCATAAGCATACTAAAGTTTTGTTTCCTACGTTTTTATAGAAAACAAAACAAAAGTATGCCTATGAAATATAACATTACTCAACCAACCAATCAGCAGAAAAAAGATAAACGGAATAACAAGGATAAAAGCGAGTTAAAGCCCAGCTTACAGACACTAACATTCTTAAAAATGTTTGCCCGCAATTATCACGTTGAGCCATCAATGCCCGACGGTCTGCAAGGAATCATTATTGGATGAAACACTAAATCTTTTTTTGTATCCTGTACAAAAGGATAGAATCTTTTGTACAGAACCTTGTTTTGTTTTATACAGAGGAATTCATTCTTTTGTACAGGATTTCATTTACTATTCTATTAGTTTCTAAAAGAAGCCGGAATAAGAACCCTTAGTTCAATTATTTTATGTACTTTTGCAAAACCAATTACACAGCTAGATAGTCATGAAACATAAAATATCCCCTTCACTGCTTGCTGCCAATTTTGCTAATCTGGCAGAAGATATTGAGATGATAAACCGAAGCGAAGCCGACTGGCTGCATCTTGATATTATGGACGGTGTATTTGTTCCGAATATTTCTTTTGGATTCCCAGTTATTAAAGCAGTTAGCAAACTCTGCAAGAAACCGCTTGATGTGCATTTAATGATCGTAAATCCCGAGAAGTTTATTCCGGAAGTTAAGGCTACAGGAGCTAAAATTATGAATGTGCACTACGAAGCCTGCCCACACATTCACAGGGTTATTCAACAGATCCGCGAAGCAGGGATGGAACCTGCCGTAACCATTAACCCATCTACTCCGGTCTTTATGCTGAAAGATATTATTAAAGACGTATACATGGTTCTTATTATGAGCGTTAATCCCGGATACGGAGGTCAGAAATTCATAGAACATTCTCTGGATAAAGTAAAAGAACTAAGAATGTTGATTGATAAAACCGGATCTGATGCGTTGATACAAGTGGATGGCGGTGTAAACGAGAAGACAGCTCCCCTATTGCTGGAAGCAGGCGCAGATGTATTGGTAGCAGGAAATGCAGTATTTGCTGCATCTTCACCTGAAGATATGATTCATCAGCTAAAAGCATTGTAATTTCAACGTGCAGATGCCTTTACACCTGCACAAATATCCCTTTGTACGTTTCCTGGTTCCCCTGATACTCGGGATATATTTCAGTCATTCGTTTCTGAACGAAACAGAATGTAGCAGGATTGTTATGGGCATACTCTGCCTCGTGTGTGGGGTTTCTTTTATTCTTTACCACGTTTTTAAGAAATACACGCACCGATGGCTCACTGGAGTTTGCATATATTTGCTGCTTTTTACAATCGGCACAGCAATAACCGAACTGCATTTATCGTCCGTACACCATCAATGGTCTGCTGAAAAGTGCGTTTACAAAGCACAACTTACGGAAGATCCAAAAGAGAAAGAACGCAGCATACTTTGTCCGGTATCGGTAATTGCAAGTCAGGATTCTGCAGGCAGTCATTCAGTAGAGAAGAAAGTTCTGCTTTACCTCACGAAAGATTCTGCAAGCCAACAGCTTAAGCGAGGAGACCAGTTACTTTTTTATGGGCAGATAAACGCACCTCGCAACAACGGAAATCCCGAAGAGTTTGATTATGCGTCTTATCTGCTTCATCAAAATATTAGCGGAACAGCCTTTGCTTATACCGGTAACTGGCAACTTAAAGGGCACGATCCACACCGAACGTTGAAACAAACCGCACTTGATTACCGGAAGATGTTGCTAAAAAAAATAAAGCATCTGGGATTTTCGGGAGATGAATACACCGTTCTTTCGGCTTTGGTTTTAGGATATCAGGATGAGCTGAGCGAAGATATACGGGAAAGCTATTCTATTTCCGGAGCCAGTCATGTGCTTTCTCTATCAGGTTTGCACATTGGCTTTCTCTATTTCTTGCTGGAATTTCTGCTGAGCTTTGCCAACAGAAAGAAAGGAGCATTAATCGCAAAACAGCTGATCATAATTATCTTGCTATGGGGATTTGCTTTCCTCACCGGACTCCTTTCCCCCGTTGTCCGGTCGGTTATTATGTTTTCATTAATAGCTCTGTCCAGAATACGGAACAATCATCCGGTTACGCTCAACACTCTGGCAGTTGCAGCATTATTGATGCTGGTTTACAACCCTTTTTACCTGTACGATGTAAGCTTTCAGCTATCATTCACAGCCATAGCCGGAATTGTTATTATCCAGCCATGGCTGGACGGATTGGTTAAAACAGAAAACCGCATTGTGAAATATGTATGGGGATTAATGACTGTTTCTATTGCAGCGCAGATAATAACCACTCCCATTATTCTTTATTATTTCTCCCGTTTCTCAACCCATTTTTTGCTGACCAATATCATTGTCGTGCCGCTGGTATCGGTCATTATGTATCTGGCAGTCTTTACACTCTGCATAGGGTTCATTTCTCCACTGCAAACTCTTTTAGCCTTTCTTCTGAAAGAATTTATCAAGTTCCTGAACGGAACAGTGAGTTTTGTTGAACATCTGCCCTACTCTTCCATTGATCATATTTGGCTCACCTCTGCCGATGTTGCTGTGTTTTATCTGATACTTTTTCTCAGTTCGCTCTATTTCATATCCAGAAAAAGATGGGCACTTTTGGGTTTGTTGCCATGCATTGCATTTCTTATTACCTTCCATGCAAAAGAGAGATATCAGCAACAAAATATTCGTTCAATCATTTTTTATAATGCCCGCAACTGCCCCACGGTTCATCTGATAGAATCGCCGGAAACCTCCTATCTCTTTTCGGCCGAGAAAGATAGTGTACACAAGAAATTACGTTATACCACTCAACGTTTCTGGAATAAAAATCTGGCAAACACTCCGCAAATACTTCCTTCCAGCTTTCGTGGTAAATCCATCTGGAAGCAAAATGATGTACTTTATTTTGAAGGAAAAACCATCTGTATGATAAAAGATGATAGTTGGCGAAACAAAGTTTCCAACAACCCTTTAGACATTGACTATTTATATCTTTGTAAAGGGTATAAAGGTAAATTAGTGTGGCTCATGCCACTTTTCAATACAAAGAAAGTGGTTATTGATGCCTCTTTGAGCGATTATAAGCGAAAAGCCATAGAAAAAGAATGCAAACTTCTAGGTATTGACTATTTCTCTATATCAGAAAAAGGAGCTTACAAAATCACGCTTTAATACAAATTAATTTGTACTTTTGCTGCTCACTATTGAAGATAAACTGTTATGTTGACAAAAATAATAGATCAGGCCAATATCGATCTTTTCGGTGAATGGCTAAAAGAAACTGAGAAAGTAGTTATTGTATCTCATACTTCACCCGATGGAGATGCTATGGGCTCATCATTAGGACTTTATCATTTTCTTATTTCGCAGAATAAAACAGTAAATGTTATTGTACCCAATGCCTTTCCGGAATTTCTGAAATGGATGCCGGGTGCAAAGGAAATTACACTTTACAATCACGACAAAGAGAAAGCCGACAAACTGGTAGCCGATGCCGATATGATTTGCTGTCTCGACTTCAACGGACTGAAACGTATTGACGATCTTGGCCTGGTAGTAAAAGAGGCTAAAGCCCGCAAAGTAATGGTAGATCATCATCCATTTCCGGACGACTTCTGCTCTATCGTAATGTCTCATCCGGAGATATCTTCTACATCCGAACTGGTTTTCAGGTTAATTTGCCGCCTGGGTTATTTTGATGAAATGACCAAAGAAGGAGCCGAATGTATATATACCGGTATGATGACCGATACTGGCAGCTTTACTTATAACTCAAACAGTCAGGAAATATACTATATTATCAGTCAGTTAATATCTAAAGGTATCGACAAGGACGATATAAACCGTAACGTTTATAATACTTATTCCGAATGCCGACTGCGCCTGATGGGATATGTTCTTCATTCAAAAATGAAAGTATATCCTGAATCTCATTCGGCTATGATCTGGCTCACTCAGGAAGAACTAAAGAACTTCAACTATGTAAAAGGAGATGCGGAAGGTTTTGTAAACATTCCATTGTCTATTAAAGAAGTAAAGTTCTCAGCCTTTTTCCGTGAAGATACAAACATGATAAAGGTTTCGTTACGTTCTGTGGGAGATTTTCCATGCAACAAATTCGCTTCTGAATACTTCAATGGTGGCGGACACTTAAATGCTTCGGGAGGAGAGTTCTACGGAACAATGCAAGAAGCTATCGATGTATTCGAAAAGGGACTGAAAAAATATGAATCGCTATTAACTGCGAATAATTAGTTGTCCAAGTCTGTTATGGTGAACAGATTATATTATAAGCTAATTGAAGTAGTTATTGTATAAATAAAACAACATTATATTCAAATATCTATGACACTTATCAAATCAATTTCCGGTATCCGCGGAACCATTGGCGGACAGGCCGGCGAGGGTTTAAACCCACTCGACATTGTAAAATTCACATCTGCTTATGCAACGTTAATAAGAAAGACATGCAAATCTATAAGCAATAAGATTGTAGTAGGTCGCGACGCTCGTATTTCAGGTAAAATGGTTAATAACGTAGTTGTTGGAACCTTAATGGGAATGGGCTATGACGTAGTAGATATCGGTTTGGCTTCTACTCCAACTACAGAACTTGCCGTTACAATGGAAGGTGCTTGCGGAGGTATTATTCTTACTGCCAGCCACAATCCAAAACAATGGAATGCACTTAAGCTGTTAAATGAGTACGGAGAGTTCCTGAATGCAGCAGAAGGAGAAGAAGTTTTACGTATAGCAGAAGCAGAAGAGTTTACTTATGCCGAAGTAGACAGTCTGGGATCTTATCGTGAAGATTTAACTTACAACAAAAAGCATATTGAAAGTGTATTAGCACTTAAATTAGTTGACGTGGAAGCTATCCGCAAAGCCGACTTCAAAGTAGCTATAGACTGTGTTAACTCTGTGGGAGGTATTATTCTTCCTGAATTGTTTGAAGCTCTGGGCGTAAAGCACGTTGAAAAACTATATTGTGAACCTACTGGTAACTTCCAACACAATCCTGAACCGCTTGAAAAGAACTTAGGAGACATCATGAACCTGATGAAGAGCGGCAAAGCTGATGTTGCATTCGTGGTTGACCCGGACGTAGACCGCTTAGCAATGATTTGTGAAGACGGAAAAATGTACGGAGAAGAATATACATTGGTAACAGTTGCCGATTATGTATTGAAGCACACTCCGGGAAATACCGTTTCGAACTTAAGTTCTACCCGTGCTCTTCGCGACGTAACCCGTAAATACGGACAGACTTACAATGCTGCTGCCGTTGGTGAAGTAAACGTGGTAACTAAAATGAAAGATACTAACGCTGTGATCGGTGGTGAAGGCAACGGTGGAGTTATCTATCCTGAAAGCCACTACGGACGCGACGCATTGGTTGGTATCGCTCTTTTCCTTAGCCATCTGGCTCACGAAGGAAAGAAGGTTAGCGAACTGAGAGCTACTTATCCTCCTTACTTTATTGCTAAAAACAAAGTAGAATTAACACCTTCAATTGATGTAGATGCTATTCTTGCTAAAGTAAAAGAAATCTATGCGAAAGAAGAAATCAACGATATTGATGGCGTTAAGATAGACTTCCCAGATAAATGGGTTCACTTAAGAAAGAGTAACACAGAACCAATTATCCGTGTATATTCTGAAGCTTCAACAATGGAAGCTGCAGAAGAAATTGGTCAGAAGATTATGGATGTAATTGCTGAACTGGCAAAATAAAATTCATCCTTTACAATATTAAATGAGCGAAGAAGGTAGATCTGCCTTCTTCGCTTTTTTTTATTTTGTATGTTTGCGATAATATTATCATAAATGAAACGGGCCTGAAACTAAAATCCTGATAAAACAAGAACCATTGTCTGTACAATATCTTTGGGATAAATAAAATGATAAAGGCTTTAAATAATGCAACAATGAAGAAAATAATTTGTTTGAGCCTGTTCTTGCTATTCGCAAACATCATGTTTGCTCAGAATGAACAGGCATTGTATGAATCAATTCTAAGTAAAATCACCCCTCCGTCTATTCCAGAAAAGACAGTAGGCATTACCCGCTACGGAGCAAAAGGCGATGGCATAAAAGATTGCAAGCCAGCGTTCGACAAGGCAATGAAAGCCGCTCTGAAAAGCAAAGGAGGATTGCACATTGTTGTTCCCGCCGGTGTATATTTTATAAAAGGGCCTATTCACTTTGTAAGCAATGTATGTCTTGACTTGACTGAAGGAGCCGAGCTAAAGTTCAGCGATAATCCGGCAGATTATCTTCCGGTTGTATCAACTAGCTGGGAAGGAACATTCGTTTCTAATTACAGTCCGTTTATTTATGGATACGAAGTAGAAAATGTTTCAATAATCGGTAAAGGAAAAATAGACGGAAATGCACAGAAGACATTCGGTACATGGAGAAGCAATCAGGAAAAAGATGTTGAGCGTACACGTTATGTGAACCATAATAATGTGCCGTTTGCTGAACGTAGCTTTGGTGAAGGACATTACTTACGTCCACAGCTGATACAGTTTTACAAATCTAAAAACATATTATTGGAAGGTGTGTTTATAACCAATTCTCCTTTCTGGTGCATTCATTTACTTAAAAGTGAAAACATTACTTGTAGAAAACTGAAATACGATGCCAAACTGGTAAATAACGACGGTATTGATCCTGAGTATTCAAAGAATATCCTTATTGAAGATATTGATTTCAATAACGGAGATGATAATGTTGCCATAAAAGCTGGTAGAGACAACGAAGGACGTGCTACAGCAACACCGTCGGAGAATATTATTATCCGGAATTGTCGCTTTAAGGGACTACACGGCGTGGTATTAGGAAGCGAAATGTCATCCGGCATTCAAAATGTATTCGTGAGAGATTGCTCATTTGCCGGTTATTGCAAACGAGGTATTTATTTTAAAACAAATCCCGATCGTGGTGGCTTTATTCGCCATATCTATATAAATAATGTAGAATTCGATAATGTTGAAGATCTGTTCTTTATAACATCAGCCTATGCCCGTACCGAGACCAACCAATTTAATGTAACTGATATTTGTGATGTATATGTAAATGGGCTGAAATGCAAGAAGGCATCGAATGCCGGATTAGTAATTCAGGGCTATCCAAAGAATATTGTTCATGATATCCACTTCAGGAACGTAGAGGTTCAGGAAGCAAAAATCGGTGTAAGCTTCACGAATGCAGAGCGCATTGAGATGTCTAATGTCACTATCGGAGGCATTGTTGGTGCTCCATCTACAGTTACGGACAAAGATAAGATCTTTGAAAAAAAATAGTTTCAGCTATTCAATAAGCATTTCCTATATCCAATTATAAAACAAAACGAGTGAAGAAGGTAAGTCTGCTTTCTTCGCTCGTTTTTATTGGCCATATTTTTTATTCTACACCTGGGTGTAGATAACCGGTACACCCGGATGTAACAATCTCCTCCATCCGGGTGTACGGATAACTTTCACCCGGGTGTACCAGAATTTATCACTTTTGAAAAATAAAATCTGATTAATTGAATGCGGAGGGAAGATTATAATAATAAGATTTGTGCCTTATTCAAGTTAGGATTATTAATCGCAGGATTGCTTCTATTCTAACTCATTAAGGCAGAGTCAAACAAGTAAAACTCTAATAATAAACATTTATATATCTTGGAGATTTGCATTATCGGCATATAACTTCATCTTAACAAATAAAGAACCACCAGAATCAGGACGAGACAAAGTGCTAGATTGCTAGATCAATTTCTCATTTTTGATTTTTATGAGAGAGATAGCGGATAAACAGAATTAAAAAGAATTAATGCTTTTTTGAGGAGAACAGTGAAGAAACCCAAAGCAAAGCAATAGCGCCAACGGTTGCTGTTACTAAATGTCCGATAGATCCTGTGGTGTAAATGCCGAGTAAACCAAACAGCCAACTCCCCAACACACCACCTATTATTCCTAGAATCAGATTCACAAAACAACCAAAGCCACCACCTCTCATTATCTTGCCGGCTACATAACCAGCTATGATGCCAATAACAATACCACCTAACATACCACTATTCTTTTAAGGTTATACTATTTCTTAAGTTATCATTCAATACCGGGAAGCAAATTCACTCGCTTAATCTCGCCTTCGAAATTTGGCGTAAATACCTCTTTCCCGATATTCTCCTTTATTTCCTGAATGCCCCAGAATCGTCCACCAGCTAGTTCCTCTTTACTGGGAGTTATCTCACCATTATAGATGGTTTTATATACAAAGACAAGTTCTTTTTCTACTTTAGATTCAAACACATAGCTGGTAACAAACTGAGGTTCGTATTCGGTAATACCAAGTTCCTCGCTTACTTCACGCTTCAAGGCCTGCTCGGCATTCTCACCTAAATCAATATGTCCGCCTACCGCTGTATCCCATTTATCAGGCTGAATATCTTTCCATGACGGACGCTTCTGCAGGAACAGCTCACCTTTATCGTTGAATACATGAAGGTGCACCACCGGATGCAACAGTTTACTGCCGTTATGGCACTCCCCTCTAGAAGCAGCTCCGGTTATATTTCCCAATTCGTCTACCAACGGGAACATCTCTTCACTATTGTCTCTATACATAAGTCATATTATTTAAGGAATCAGTAATGAACTATCTCCATAACTCAGGAAACGGAAATCGTGACTCAGCGCATAATCGTATATCTTCTTCCAATCACCATTCACAAAGGCCGAAACCAGTAATAACAATGTGCTTTGTGGCTGATGGAAATTAGTAACCATCGCTTTTACAATGTGGTATTCATATCCCGGAGCAATAATAATCTGCGTACTGCTATGAAGCACTTCCAGTCCATTACGATTCATATAAGCAAGAATATGCTCAAGAGCCTCAACAGCTGTCAGATCCGGAAGAAACTTATACGGCTGCCATTGGTGTACATGAAGTTCTTTTTCAGTAGCATCAGGATGCCGACTTAAAGTTACGCCCATGTGGTAAAGGCTTTCGAGTGTTCGAACCGATGTTGTACCAACAGCCACAGCCCTACCTTGGTGAGCAATAAGTCTTTCAATGGTTTTTTTTGTAACAGAAATAAACTCCGTATGCATTTCATGGTCAGCAATCTCCTCACTCTTCACAGGACGGAATGTACCGGCACCTACATGCAAAGTCAGCTCTTCCAATTCTACGCCACGCTTTTCCAAATCCTGCATCACTCCTTCAGTAAAATGAAGTCCGGCTGTTGGAGCAGCCACCGACCCATCAATCTTTGAATAAACAGTCTGGTAGGTTTCCTTATCACTTTCCTGAGTTTCTCTGTTAAGATATGGAGGAATAGGCAGTTCGCCAACAACTTCAAGAATCTCAGCAAAAGTAACTTCTTTATTATTCCATGAAAAATAAATCCAATGACTTGTGCCACGACACTCTCCCCTGGTAGCTTTCAATACCACCGGCATTCCTTTTACCACAATCTCACGGGTAAGAGATCCTTCTTTCCATTTCTTCAGGTTACCAACCATACAAAGCCAGCTGCATCTCTCGGTCTGCTGAAAAGAAAGCACATAATCATTCGGAGCAATAGGCTCCAGACAGAACACTTCAATTAAAGCGCCCGTCTCTTTACGGAAATGAAGGCGTGCCTGAATTACCTTCGTATTATTAAATATCATCAGACTCCCTGCCGGAATAAGTTCGGGCAGAGAAGTGAATATCGTTTCACTCACGTTTCCATGCTTATAGACAAGCAACTTAGACTGATCACGCACAGGAAGCGGAAATTTTGCAATTCGCTCATCCGGCAACGGATAATTGAACTCACTAATCTTAATATGTTTTGTTTCTTCCATCTTTTCTTTTCTATCTCGGCAAAATTAGTGATATTTGACGGAAAATAGAGCAGATTGCTCAAAGAACTTTAAACGTAGAAAGAATATGAGTATTAAAATAGGCGATAAAGTGCGTTTCCTCAGCGAAGTGGGAGGCGGAATTGTGACTGGATTTGTTAATAAAGATACCGTAAAAGTAGAGGATGAAGATGGTTTTGAAGTGCCAATGCTTATACGCGAATGTGTAGTTATTGAAACAGACGATTACAACTTAAAAAGAAAGCCGGCTGATACTTCAAAAGCTACATCAAATGAATCGGCAAAAGCAGAAAAGAAAATCGAAGCACCTCAGATAACTTCTCGTCCTACCGAAACACGTGAGGGAGAAGTACTGAACGTACTTTTGGCATACGTTCCTATTGATGCCAAAGCAATCTCGGGCACTCCATTCGAAGCTTATCTTGTAAACGATAGCAATTATTATATTTATTACAATTACCTAAGTGCTGAAGGGAAAGCTTGGAAAAGTCGTTCTCACGGACTGATTGAACCTAATACAAAACTCTTTCTGGAAGAGTTTAATAAAGATATTCTGAATGAGCTGGAACATGTAGCTGTTCAGCTAATCGCTTTCAAAGATTCTAAGAGTTTCATGTTGAAACCAGCTGTTAGCGTAGAACTTCGCATAGATACAGTTAAGTTCTATAAGCTTCACACATTCCGTGAATCGGTTTACTTTGAAGATCCTGCTTTGATTTATGATATCGTAAAAAACGATCAACCAGCAAAACAGATGTATGTTTCGGCACAGGAAATAGAGGAAGCTTTACTTGGAAAGAAGAATGTAGACAGACCAGCTGCAACTCCAATAGTGAAGAGACCTGTAAAAAATGAAGTTATTGAAATAGACCTGCACATCAACGAATTACTTGATAACACAGCCAATATGAGTAACAAAGAAATTCTGGACTACCAGTTAGGAGTATTCCACAAAGTGCTCGAAGAAAACAAGAACAAAAAAGGTCAAAAGATTGTCTTCATCCACGGAAAAGGCGACGGAGTGTTACGCAAATCAATTCTTGACGAACTGAAGCACAAATATAAAACTTATCAAAGTCAGGATGCTTCTTTTAAGGAGTATGGTTATGGAGCTACTATGGTGACGATAAAATAAAATATTCGCTTGACAGAAGTATCTTATAAATGCATTATTAAGGAATTCCTGGATATAATTGACTATCCAGGAATTTCTTAATTACAAATTCAGCAATGATAAATACATTCATTTCTTACTTTAATTCCTTCTTTTTCAAGAACTCTTTTAAGTTCAAGCCAAGTCTTATCTCTAAGCGTCGCAGCTGGATATAACTTATTTCTATAGTCTTTTGTTACTATTCTTAAACAATTGGGCATTTTAACTCGAGTCTCAAAGATAACTTCTTTAATGTCGGTTAATCTGTATATATTTTCTTTCCAAATAAAATTGTGATTTTTAATAATAAAATATTCTTCCGATAAACCAAAGAAGTTCATTAACCATGAATTAAATACAAACAAAACAGTTCCTATAGATCCAATTAATATTAATGCACCCACTGGTGGTATTTTATCTCTTGATATCATCAAATATATGAAAAACACTATAATACCCCAACACGAGACCCCTCGTAAGCTTGTAAATTGATTTCCTTTAAAATAGCTTATTTGTTCATATCTAAGTTCACTTGGATCTATTCTGTAATTCTCTATATAAGCAAAGTCTTTCTTTTTAATTACGACTTGTTCTAAGAATAATTTTAGTTCCCATGCATTTGAATACATGTCATCGAAAAAGTATTTAGTTGTGCCATTCTTCAATAGAATTTCGGTTCCTTCCATTGGATATTTAAATATGAATTTAAATGGCTTTTTCCCCGTCAAAACTACATTTTGTATATCTGTAACGTTATAAATCTCAGCAGATCCAAATTTAATTAGGTCTTTATCTATTGAAATTATTGGAACATTTCTGAAATATTTCACAATAGTATAAAAAGCCATAATATAGAACAAAAGGCCAAACACTGGCATGAAATAATATTTTGCTTCAACAAACTCACCTCTATTAAGTCCTGAAATAAATATCCAAATCATGAATGTCCCAAATCCACAGAAAAATAAAAAAGAAAATACGATAGAAAGATAGAATTTTAATTTGTGTCTTTTTGTTGTAATTGTTGTCATTTTATGTATATCTTTTAAGCTATATTATTGCTATGCGCTATTAAACTTACTTATTCTAATTTCGCATAAAAAACTGTTGAATCTTCGAGGAAAGGTTCATTAATTATTTCATTTGTATATATAAAAACATTTGGTGTATACCAATAATTAATAATCCATCCAATTTTTAATAGAGAAATTAATTTATTGACAAAGAAAGCGAATATTCAAATTACTTCAAAATAAATTGACTTATATATTAAATATGGAGAACTTTTATCATAATCTTTATTTAAAATAAAGAACTATATTGTATAAATATAGCAGTCTTCATCCCAAACAAAATCGCGAAAGTAGATTTCAGACTAACAAGAGACTAAATTAATCTGACATTTAAAATATTCTTGTAACTTTGACACAAAATTAACAAAACCAATTATCATGAAGCTATCAATAATATATTTCAGCAAAAATGGTCATACCAAAGAGATGGCCGAAGTAATAGCAAGTGGAATGAAAAGTGTTCAAGGTATTGAAGTAGGAATCTTCGATCTGGAACATATAGATGATGAATTTCTGGCAGAAAGTAAAGCTGTAGTATTCGGAACACCAACCTATTATGCAAATACTTGTTGGCAGATAAAGAAATGGTTCGATGAGTCGAGAAACTACAAGCTGGAAGGCAAAATTGGTTCTGTATTCGCAACTGCAGATTATGCACAAGGTGGTGCAGATACCGCTATTCTAACTATTATTAATCACCTGATGGTAAAAGGAATGTTGGTATACTCCGGCGGTTCGGCACTGGGACAACCATTTATTCACCTTGGTGCTGTAGCTCTGAAAGAAAACTTCGAGCAAAGCAAACCGATGTTCGAGGTATTTGGACAGCGAATTGCAAGCAAAGCCATAGAACTGTTTGCTTCAAAAGAATTATAACAGCTGAACTTAATCTCCAGATAATCATTCCATTGAAATCTATGAAATGATAGAACGCAAGTTTAAATAAGCTATTTTATCATTTATAAAATAAATCAGGTTATGAAACAGATTAACACTGCCCTACTCTCTTTCGGAATGAGCGGAAGAGTATTCCATGCCCCGTTTATAAATCTGCATAGCGGATTTCATCTTGCAGGTTCATGGGAAAGAAGTAAGAAACAGATTCAGGAGTTTTATCCCGGAGTGCATTCTTATGATTCGCTGGAAGCTGTATTGAATGACGATTCAATTGATTTGGTTGTAGTGAATACTCCTATTTATTCTCATTTTGAATATGCGGCAAAAGCTCTGAAGGCTGGAAAGCATGTGGTAGTTGAGAAAGCTTTTACTTCAACTGTTTCGGAAGCTGAAGAGCTTAAAGCTATCGCTCTGGAACAGAACAAACAGATTGCAGTTTTCCAGAACAGAAGATGGGACAGTGATTTCAGAACAGTGAAGCAGGTAATTGAGAGTGGCTTGCTTGGTTATATGAATGAAATGGAAATCCATTTCGATCGCTTTAACCTGGAACTGAGTCCAAAAAAGCATAAAGAAGAACCAAATCCGGGAGCTGGAATTGTGAGAGATCTCGGTCCACATATTATCGATCAGGCTCTATACTTATTTGGTATGCCAGAAGCTGTTTTTGCCGACCTAAGAACTACTCGCCCCAATTCCAGTGTTGAAGATTGTCTGGATATTCTTCTTTACTATCCTTCATTCAGAGTCAGAATAAAAGGTGGATATATTGTAAAAGAAGCTTTGCCGGCTTATATCGTACATGGTACAAAAGGCTCTTTCCTGAAATCTCGTGCCGACGTACAGGAAGCAGATCTGCAAAAAGGCCTCACTCCTGATACACCCAATTGGGGAACGGAGCCAAAACAGGATGAAGGACTTATAAACTACGTAGCTGAAGGAGAAACTATCCGTAAAAAGGTAGAGACTTTACAAGGCAATTATCTTGAATTCTACAACGGAGTATATAATTCTCTTACTCAAAATATCCCGATGCCGGTTACCGTAGATGATGGTATTCGGGTTATGAAAATCATTGAAGCAGCATTTAAGAGTAGTGAAGAGAAAAGAGTAATTTCAGTAGCAGACTAATGACCAGTCCTAAATAAGCTTTAAGTGTTTATTTAGGACTAATCAAATGTAACATTTAGTTATTTAACCAGAACTTCAACTTATCAATAATTTCTTTTTGTGCATCCGGCTGCATTGTGGATATACGAGTTCGATGACTGCCATCAGGCTGAACATACACTTTGATATTTTTCTTATCTTTAATCCATGTGCATCCAGAAGCACTCCACGGATCAATTCCTCCAGATAACATTACTCAACCAGATATTTGTCAGGCTCTTCTCAAAACCTATTCTTATCACTTTTGTCAATCTTTCTTTATCAGCTATCTAGATAAACATAATTTTAAATAGTTCGTCCTTAAAAAGCAATAAATGATTACCCCTTGATTATAGTCCCAGCCTGATGATTTTTATTCTACCAGATGTTCAAACATCATTGTATATTTTTCGCTATAGTGAGAACTCTTAAGAAGCTCAACCTCACTGACTCCAGGCAATGCCTCCAACTTATTTTTCAGAACTTCTTGTGCTGAATTCTAAAATAATGGAAATAGTAGCTAAACCAGGAATATTACTAAACGGAAATTTAGTTTTTTAATTATACTTTATTTTTAAATAATACTCATGCAAAACAACAACACAATGACTAAAATGACAAAATTAAATCCAATTATACTATTTAAAGAAAGATAAAATACAAGCTTAAAATGTTATCATACGTTATAGTTTATTAAATGTATTTCTTTAAAAAACACAAATAAAAAACAACATAAATAAAATCTAAATAGACACAATTTTACGCAATCTGAATAAAATTACTAAATATTAAATAATATTTCATTTTCAGCAGAACAAATAAAATAGATATTGCAAGTTAAAAACCGCTTTAAATATACATTGTGCATTTACTTTTTAATTATAACTAGACAAAAACTAAAGCTATAATCAAAAATTCATAAATAAGATTATTTTCTTTCCAGTATTTAAAGAACAAATCTAGATCTACACTTATAAATCTTAATAAAGCAAATTCTATAGGCATTACAGATCATATAATGTCAAATTAGAAAAATATATAAGAACAAGAAAATCATAAAAAATCCTAGCAGTAATAAGCACTTTTTTATGCAATAATACCAGACATATCCTAACCTGTTAATATTAGTAATATATTAAAACATAATGTAAACTATTACAAGTTTTATACTTCAAAACTTTTTTTTTTTTGAAATGTTAGTTCTGATACATGAGAAAAACATACCTAAATAAATCTAAATCATGAAGAAGGACTTCCTTCTTCTTTATTACGTGACTAAAAAATGAAAAAGAAACTTTTAACCTTATTTTTTGTATTGGGAATTTCCTCAACGGTCAGTCCACAGGAAATAGCATTAAAGAATAACATTATTTACGATGCGACTACTACTCCCAATCTTGCACTGGAAATAGGCCTGAAAAAAAAGACCACCTTGGATCTTTATGGAGGTTTTAATCCTTTCACTTTTGAAAATAATAAAAAATTTAAGCACTGGCTATTCCAGCCTGAACTTCGCTTTTGGACATGTGAAAGGTTTAATGGGACTTTCTTTGGCATCCACGCACATGTTGGGCAATTCAATTTTGGAGGAATTACGCTCCCATTCAACATGTTTCCTGACGTAAAAACTCACCGCTACGAAGGTAATCTATACGGTGGAGGTGTAAGTATTGGACATCAGTGGATTTTCAACAAGCGTTTAGGGCTTGAAGCTAGTATTGGTGGAGGATATGCATATGGTCATTACGATAAATACCTCTGTCCTCAATGTGGAGAAAGAATTGGCACTTACAATAAAAACTACTGGGGTATAACAAGAGTTACTCTTTCTTTGATTTACGTGATACGTTAATATAAAATCAATTAGCTATGAATCTTAAAATCTATATATCTGCATTTGTTCTATTATTGACCCTGCAGAATACAAAAATTAATGCACAGCAAGCTGTATCCAGTGAATCAGTACGTGTACTCTCAACAGATGTACGCAAGTATGAAACTGATTTAATTATTGAGATGATATTGGATATATCCGACCTAAAACTTGCATCAAATCGTACAATGACTATTATTCCTATTCTTGAAACTCAGAACCAGAGTAAAGCGTTACCGGAAGTTCTGATTAACGGAAAAAGAAAACATATTGTATACACTCGCAATTTGTTAAGCAATAATCCTGGTAATAATTTATACACAGAAGTTCGGCGAATCAACAAAACCAAGCAACAGATAAAATACAGAACAAGTGTTCCTATCGAGACATGGATGCGTGAGTCTATTTTGGCTCTCAATATTAATTTATGCGGTTGCGGAGGAAAACAAGAAAAAGATTCCCAGCTAGTTCTTGTTAATATTGCCGATATCAAAGTTAAAGATGTTAAAGGATCTAATGAATTACCGGATGTTGCATATATAACTCCCCAGGCAGAAGAGATCAAGACTAGAAAAGAAGAAGGAAAAGCTTACCTGGATTTCCCGGAAAATAAAACAATCATTAATTTCGATTATAGGCACAATCCTATCGAATTGGAAAAGATTAGACAAACCATTGATAAAATAAAGAATGATAAAAACACTCATATCACTGACATGACAATTCATGGATATGCATCTCCAGAAGGTAATTATACAGAAAACTCTCGACTGGCAAATGAAAGAGCTAAAGCTTTGCAACAGTATATAAACAATTTGTATAATCTCGGCAATATCAAGTTTACGGTAAAGTCAACTCCTGAAGATTGGGATGGATTATCAAGTTATATTAAAAAATCAAATCTGAAAAATAAAAATCAAATTTTAGCAATAATCAACGAAAATATTTCCCCTGATGCTAAAGAGCAAAAACTAAAAAACCTCAATGCTGGAGAATCATATCAGTTTATGCTGCATGAATACTTCCCGGCTCTACGTCATTCAGATTACACGGTGAGTTATATAGTCAAAGGATTTAGTATAGAAGAAACAAAAGAGATTATTAAGAAATATCCTCAACAGCTAAGTTTACAAGAAATGTATCTTCTTGCCCAAACTTATGAAAAAGGAAGTAACGAATTCAATGAGGTATTCGATATAGCAGTGCGTATGTTTCCGGATGATCCTATTGCAAACCTGAATGCATCTTCCATAGCCCTAATTAAACGCGATATAGCAGCAGCTAAAAAATATCTTGCAAAAGCAAATAAACAATCACCCGAGACAATTAATAACCTTGGAGTTTTGGCAGTACTTGAAGAACAAAAGGGAAAAGCCGAAAAATTATTTGAAAAGGCTTCCACAGCAGGAGTTCCTCAGGCATTATCAAACCTCAAAGAGTTAGAAAAAGACAATTAGAGATAACATATTTTTACCATTTTAATTAATTAATTCTTATAAACTATGAAAATTAGAAATTTACTATTCGCAGGATTAGCAACAACAGCCTTGTTTTCCTGTAGTACAGATGAAAATGTAGTCACTAACAGTGCAGCAAAAGAAGAAGCGTACTTGGGTTTGCAAATTTCATTTCCAAAATCCGCTATCACAAAAGCCGATCCCATAGACGGTAGCACAGAGAATGGATTGGCTATTGAACAAGAGTTCACAAAAGTCGTTGTTATTTTGGTTGATTCAGTTACAAATAATATTACGGATTATTTGGAATACGCCAATACCGATTTTGCTCCAGATGGTAATTCTGCTGTTGATGGTGGTACTGCGGAATCTAAAAATTATCTGGCAAAATCAGCAAAGTTAGTAACTAAAGGAAAAGCAAGAGTGTATGTCTTTTTAAATCCAACAGCAGACATAACGGCTCTTAAAAAAGCTAATTATCAAACTAGCCCTGTTAATATTCCTACGCTTCTAACAACAGAAATGACTGCATTAACAAGCTCTACAGGTCCTGACATTACCGGAGAAGGAGAAATTGCCAATTCAAATAATTTCTTAATGGGAAATTACGTAACACCTGCTGTTGCATTTGAAATTAATGGAACTGTTACCGCTCCTACAAATATTAGATTATGTGTAGAACGAGCCGCCGTTAAATTAGTAGAATATACATCAGATGCTACTTTTACTATTTCTAATAAACTTGGAGCTAGTTCTGTAAGTGCTACACTTGTAAATTATAACTATAATAATCTGAATAAGCGTTCTTTTATACTTAGAAACCATGATGCAAATTATGTTAAAGATCCTAACTTTATTCAAGCAAATTATTTATCATCAGTAACTGATGCAGCGCCATGGTATACAAGTGATTTTTTCACAGTAGGTAACAACGATATCAATAAGACATTCACTGCAGGTTCGAAAATTACATATTGCCTTGAAAATACGATGACGAGAACTGAACAATATGATAATAAAACAACTTCAATTGTATATAAAGCTGAAATAAAAATAGGTGGTAGTACAGCAGCAACAACATTTTATACATATAAAAATATAATCTATACTTCTTACGCAGCCCTACAAACTGCTTATAATACAGATTATCCAGATGCTGCTCAACAACTAGATAAAGTTTTCCTAGAGAATGCAGTAGCAACTGCTTACGCAGGAACAAGCACAGACATCAAGACTTTCAATGCAAAACTTTATGCTAAAGGCATAAGATGCTACTATAATGGAACTTGCTTCTACAATTGGATGATTAAACATATTGACCAACCAAGTGAGAACTTAGGAATAATGGAATTTGGTGTAGTTCGTAATAATGTTTATTATCTTGCTGTAAAAGGAATAGCCAATATTGGCGAACCTTGGGTTCCTAATGGTCCTGAAGATCCTGATCCTACTCCTATACCAGATGAAGTAGACCAAGCATCTCTAATTATGTCAATTTATGTATTACCTTGGACAGTTAGAGTCAACAATATCAATTTCTGATAAAAAACGAAGCAACTAATCTAATAAAAAATCCCGGAAGGATGGAAAATTCTTCCTTCCGGGTTTTCTTTCAACTAAATTAAGAAAGCACTTAGCATACCGGTGCAAAGAGAGGTAGGCATTTGGGAAGAGTACAAGAACCACTTCCCCACAAAAAAATGAGAATAATAGTAACCTATAAATGGTGACTTCTATATATAGAAAAAATAACAATAAAATAAAAAAGTAATGAACAAACGGTTGTATAACATTAGAAGCAAAATTAGCAATGCACTGCTACTTTTCATTCTTATCGGTACATTTTCAGCCTGTTCCTTTATGGAAGATGAGAGAACAGATTGTCCGGAAGAGTGTCACATTCGTTTTAAGTATGACTATAACATGAAGTTTGCCGATGCTTTTTCTAATGAAGTAAAGCAGGTAACTGTTTACATTTTCGACGAGAATGATCGCTTCGTAAAGATGCAAACAGACCAAGGAGATGCACTAAAGGAGAATGATTATTTCTTAAAACTTGGAGTTTCTCGGGGAAAATATCATATAGTAGCATGGGCGGGACTAGACGGAGAATCATTTACTGCCAATTCACTTATTACCGGGAAGTCTACTTTATCTGATCTTAGAGTAGCTCTAAAAAAAATCAATAATGAATCAAAAAACGATCTTCATCCGTTATGGCATGGTGAAATAAAAGAAATAACAGTAACCGGAGTATACCAGGAAGAAGTTGTTTCTTTAGTAAAAGACACTCATTATGTGAGCATCGTGTTACAACAAATTAATGGAACAGCTGTAAGTGATACTGCTTTCCATTTCGAAATAACCGATGACAATAGTCTGATAAACTATGATAATAATATAATTCCAAATGGTGATTTAACTTATCGGCCTTATGTAACCAAACAAAACTCTGTGGGTGATGTTCAACCTGTTACCACAGCTTATGCAGGAATACATACATCCCGCTTAATGACTGATAGCAAATCACGTCTGCGTATTACCAAAGTTCAGAATGGTGACGTAGTAGTTGATATCCCATTAACAGCATATCTAATGCTTACTGAAATGGAAGGACACCAAGGAGAAATGACCGCACAGGAATATCTGGATCGTCAAGACGAATATTCTTTAGTTTTCTTCCTTGATGATAATCTATCATGGTTTAAGACACAAATTATAATTAACGGATGGACTGTACGATTCAATAGTTCCGGACTTTGATTTAAATTATGATATATACAAATTTTATAATGAAAACCAAGAAGCTTATATGGATGCCAATATTAGCATTGGCTACAATTGCTTGCCAGGATTGTATTCTGTTCGACAAGGATATATGTCCAGCTGACAAAGCCGGAACTTTCATTTCTGTCACTCTTAATACACCAACCATTACCCGAGCCAACCCTACCGGAGGAGAAACAGGAGACGGAACAGAAATAGGTCAGACTAATGAGAATACAGTCTCAGATATAACCATATTCTTTTACAAGAGCAGTGATATAAATCAGGCTATTACTGATAATGTATTAGTCTCAAAGTCTATATACTTCGGGACTTCAGACATTATTAATAACACTACCAAGACTCGTAGAGTTGAGATTCCTAAAGGTATTTATCACCTAATAATAGTGGCTAATGCAGGCGATTTGACATATGAATTTACTACAGTAAAAAACGTGTGCAATTATTTGCAAAAAACCGCCTGGACTGTTAGTGGCACTGATTATTCTAAATTTGTAATGTCGTCTTCCAATGATTCATCCATTGAACTTACAGGAACATCAACCGAAGCATCTCCTATCGAAATTGATGTAAATGTGGAACGTTTAGCTGCCCGAGTGGACTTTATTCCTTATAATAGTAGCAATGCACCCATAAATACCTACTACGTTAGCAATAGTGGTAATACTACAGGGCAAGTGACTATTAACAAAATAAAGCTCATTAACCGATTAACAGCAGGCTCCTATCTACTTAAGCGAGTTGCTGCAAGCATGTCTGCTACTCCTTCATACTTAGGGAACGAAACATTAGATCAAAACAGCTTTCAAAGTAATTACGTTATTGATCCATGGACTATCATAAAGACTAAGACTAACCTTACAGGTTCACATTTTAATTTATTAAATGGTGGAGCCGGATCTGATCCAGCATCTTCATTATATACCAACTATTTTAATAACAGCTTTACTCTTGGAAGCGAAGATGTAGTAAAAACAGCAAATTTAACAAGTACAAGTAATGGAGAAAAATTTTATATACTAGGTTATACGCTTGAGAATACTACCGACATGAGTTGTCAAATGAACGGTTATTCTACCGGAGTGATGTTTGAAACAACATACATGCCAGCTTCTGTAACTGCTTATAATGCTACAACCAGAATAAATGAAGCGAAAACTCTAACCAATGCAATCACATTTTACACTTATGATAACAATAATGTAGTGTGTAATTCTCTTGAAGCCATTGAGTTTGCTTCACTAAAAAGTTCTCAGCCAGCAAATGATTTCTTTGCTCAGATCTTTACGGCTGCTAATACCTGGCAGGAAGTACAAAACTATGCCAACCGTATAAAAGATTATGACTTATTGGGGTTCAAAGCCTATTTATCAGATAAACTAAATGGTAAAGTGTTAACTGCAAATCTTAATGAGACTATTTCATGGGATAATTTTGTATCAGCAACCTATGGATATTTAGATGGAAGTATCAATCAAAATGGCATAGATACAAGACTGGTGCTATTTGGAAAAAATATTAATTGTTACATTAATGGACTTTGCTACTATCCATACTGGATTCGTCATTCAAATAATGGAACCATAGATGAATCAATCATGGAATTTGGTATTGTCCGCAATAATGTATACAAACTAAAAGTCATTTCTTTTTCAGGACTTGGAAAACCAATGCCTTACAGCCCGACTGATACGCCAGATAACCCTGATGAAGAATCATTTGTAAGCGTATTCATAACCGTATCTCCCTGGAGATTGATAGCACATCCTGATGTAGTACTTTAATAAAAGGCGAAATATGAAAAAACAAAATTACATATCGGTGTTAAGCCTTCTTCTACTTCTTATTCTCTGTAGTTGTACAAAAGACGATAATCTTATAACAACAGTTAAATCGGGAGAAGAAACTTATTCTGTGACTTATCGTATCAGTACGCGAAGCAGTAGTGATGCTAATGCTTCAGATAATGAGATGATGAAATCAATTCTCCTTTTTGTTGTAAATGCTAACAACAAGATTGAAAAGAAGGTAACAGAGACATTTCAGGAAATGAAAAAACTATATGAAATCAAAATTCAGCTGACACCAGGGACAAAAACAGTTTACGGATTTTCAAACTTATCGGCAAGTAATCTAACAGAAGCAGGACTTGCAAATTTAGAAATAGGAAATACAATGCCAGACTTAACGAATTCTGCCTTAACTATAGCAAATGGTTTCACCATAGATGCAATATCTGGTAATTACCTTCCCATGAGTAATAAAACCACGTTTAACGTTACAAACATAGCAAATCAAAGCTTCAACATGGAACTGATCCGCATGCTATGCAAAATGAAGTTGAATTTTAAGAATGAAAGCGGACATTCAATTACATTGAAAGATATAGTACTTAGTCCTGTTACAACATCAGCTATCTATTTACTACCACGTTCCAATGGTTTAACAGCTCCTGCATTACCTGTTACTAAGACGACAGGTAATTATACATATACTTTCAATAGCAGCTCAAGTTTCGCTGATAAAGCTGAATTAAAAGATTACATTTTCTATTTCAATGAATCACAAGTTAACAATAATGGATGGTTTAAACTTACCCTTAATGCCATAAATGGAACTGATAATGAAGTACGCATGTCACTCACCGATCTTACTTTTATTAACCGGAATGACTATCTACCGCTTAATATTATCCTAACGGATTATAAATTGGAGTTAGATCTAAAATCGTATCCTCCTATCGGAGGTTATGCCGCGGCTGTTTCAACAACAACAGACGGATATCGTTGTACATTTCCGGGGGGTGGCCCGTTCGTTATCACACCAAAGCTCATACAACTATCGAGCAATTCTGTTGTAACTAATGCTAACTGGAGTTTTACATACACAGATACATCACCATCAATATTTGATAAAGTTCCAATGCTAAATAATGGCGAGATAAAAGGAACACTAAAATCTTCAGCCACAGGTACAGCACTGTGTACTATTTCAGTAAATGTCTCTACATCGGAAAATATAACCCGCATGCTTTCATATAGAGTATATATAAGTCAGAACTAAAAAAAACTTCATATGAAAAACTATACAAATTATATATCAGGCCTCCTTTTCTTGTTAATATTTGCTTTTGCAGGTAATGTATCAGGACAGACTAAAACTGTAGCCCATAAAATGGGAGGATATTATTCAGGCTATATGGTGAATAATATGCAGAAAACACATGTATATAACACAACTGTTTATGCTAAACCTAATAGCAACATTACATTAAGTTTACCTTCTACAACCACAACTTCTCCACACCACTATTATCGTTGGTATGATTATGACACAGACAGCAAATCTACTCTATTATCAACAACTTTAGGTACCGATTACTCTAATGGTAGAGTTGCATATGGTGGAGGAACACTGATCGAAAATATAACCTATTCGGTACCAAGTAATATTACATCAGATGCTATTGCCTGTGATGTATCAGCAAATACTGACTATAATCTGAGTGGTAGTACTTTGACAGAACCAACCCTTTCTTATCGGTGTATCTACAATATAAGAAGTGCATATGAAATTGCTGATAAACTGAAAATTTATCCTTCATCTGGCACCAGCTATCTAGAAGAATATACTATATATATGCCTTCAGCAAAACTAACCAATGCGAATGATAATCCTAGAGTCTGTTTAAAATACAATGCAGACAACTACTTTGGATATAATCCAAATAACGGTTTAGTACAAGGCGGTTATTCCAACTTTACACTCAATGGTGCATCTGAGGCATTTACTAGTACAAATATGCGTTTTTGTTATGTATCCCCAGGAGCCGCAGGTACTTCTAAGACAATAACAGTTACAATGAAGTGTCAAAACACTTCTAACCCTAATAGAACTAGTTATAACACTTATAATATAGCTAAATTCACTATTTACTTTGTATCTGACCTCCCAATGCCGTATGATAATTTAACCGGTGGAAATGAAAGGCGTTCCATTAGTTATTTAAATAATAACTACTTTTTATTAAGTAAATTAGATTTCGATTATAATACCGTTCCTGCAACTGCAGCTAATAATATGTATGCTAGTCCGCTACCTTGGGATGTTTGTACATACGGTTTTTCAGCAACTACAAATCGTGGTTTTGACAATAAAGTAAGTCAATGGAATGAATATGGTTTTTATAAAACAGCCAATGTTACTAATGTCAGCGATGCTAGTGCCAATTATACCTGGTACAATAATAGCAAGAGCGAAGTTCGAGACCGAAAGTATTATGATAGTAATGGGAATCAGGCTGGCTATTTTCTTTATGTAGATGCAGCCGAGACACCTGGTATTATTGCAAAACTAGATATTGGTGAGCTTTGTTCAGGAACTAAACTTTTCGTTTCAGCAGGAATTTGCAGTTTAACTGAAGATGCTGCCGATTCCGACCCTGATTTGAATTTTGTTTTTATTGGAGTTGATGCAAGTGGTAATGAAACCGAACTTAATCGATATACACCCGGTGATATTCCCAGCAAAACAACAATAGCCCCATGGTATCAGATTTTCTATTCGTTTACTTTTAATTCCAATATTGAATATTCATCTTACAGATTACAGATAGAGAACAACTGTAAAAACACATCCGGTGGAGACTATGCTGTAGATGATATCCGTATATACCGAAGCAAACCATCTGTGCAAGCTAGTCAAATGAAACTTGAGTGCGGAAGTAATAATAATAAAGTAAAGTTCAGAGTAGAGTATGGTAAACTTCTCTCTACTTTAGGTCTAACAGAAGTAACTTCAGGTACCGGAACTATTATAAATGCAAACTATAAGATACTGGATAGCTCTAAGAATACATTAAACTACAACTACAACACAGACACAAATCCAGTTACTAATAATGGCGTAGTTAGATTTAGCACAAAATTTAGTGCAATGACGGCTCTCACAAGTGGAACAGAACCTCCTCTTACATACAGCCAGACACCTGCACTTGCATATACCGAAACAGAAACAATTGATAATGTGACATATCGTTATATCGTATTTCAAGCACCCAGTAATAATATGCTGAAAATAAACAATACTTATTATTTGTCGGTTGCTAACTCACAGGGAGTTTTCTTAACTGGTATTTGTGATATGATCAGCGATCCGTTTGTTGTCGTACGATCTTCTACAGCTACTGTTGACGGAGAAAGCTGGGTAACTGGTAATGGAATATGTTATGGTAATGAGCTTGAATTCGGAGCTAAATTGAGAGACAGAAATACTCTCGAAGAAATAGTTTGCCGCTACGATTGGTATATTGGAACGGAAGATCAATTCACAACAACTCCATCTGGTGGAATGTCTGTAAGCACAGCTTTAGGATTATATCGGCAAGTCTACCCTAATCCATCAAAAACATATACTGGATTATCTCCGGCAAGCGGTAGTTTCACTCAGGCAGCCTACAATTTACTTAATAGTTTAATCACTAATCAAAATCTTCAACTTAACAAAACAAGCATTACCCGTATTTTAAGGGAGGGAGAGACTATTATTGCCGTTCCAATAATAGGAACAGCAGAAACAACATCCACAACCACAACTGTAAATCTGTGTAGTGATTATATTGTTATAGCAGCAGGAGCAAACCACAAAAATCCTTCGATACAATTGAGTGGAGAAGGAGCAAGTAAGACTGCATCTGTTAGAATTGGTTTAAGCCAATTTAATGATTTAAAAAATAATTCTACAAAAATGCTGACAATACCAGTATATAGTTTTAAAAATTCAGACCAAAGCAATACTAAAAATCTTATTAAGGCAAGTGATAGCAATGTATATCTGATAAAAACTGATGATTCATCTATTTCAGGCGTTGATTCTTTAAATCCAAGTAAAATAATAGCAACCTTAGAAACAGTAAATGTTACTCCTGCTACGGGAGATACCGACTACCTTACATTCAAATTTTCTTCAGGAACTATTAGTGTTAAAGAGGGATATACATATAAAATAGAATTTCATTTTAATGAGGCATATTCTTCAAATGGAGAAATACCTTGCGACGGTGTAGCATCCTTTAACCTGAAAATAGTTCCCGAATATCTGACATGGACAGGTGTTAATGGCGATAACTGGAATAACGATGGTAATTGGAGACGTTCCTTGAAAGCAGAGTTGTATAAAGATGCAAATTATACAGACGATACCAATAATAAAGGCTTTGTACCAATGAATTTTTCAAAAGTAACAATCCCCAATAGTACAAAAGCTCCATGGTTGTACAGTTTAACAGGTTCGCCATATTTTAATATGACTAATACGAACTATACAGATGTTACTGACAGAACTGCCAATGCTGCAACAACAAGTATTGAGTATAGTTTGATGGTGCAAGCAAACGGAACAAACTACAATTGTAGTAATTTCTATGGAAATACGTGCAGTCAGGTTTATTTCAAACCTTCTGCCGAAATGAGAAACACCAATTATCTCACCTATAATAAAGCATGGGTAGATTTTGAACTAACTTCCGGTCGTTGGTATATGCTTTCTTCTCCGTTAAAAGGTGTAGTAGCTGGTGATATGTACCTTCCTTCGGCAAATGGGAAACAGAACACAGAAGCATTCCAGTCTATAACATATAGCAGTACAACAAATAACCGTTTCAGTCCGGCTATTTATCAACGAAGTTGGGACCACAGTTCTTCTACAGTATTTAAGACAGACGGAAACACTTATGATTCATTTATATCTGCTAACTGGAGTCAGGTATATAATAAGGTAGATGAAACATATACTTCCGGTAAAGGTTTTTCTATTCGTCCGGTTTATGGTACAGAAGGTACAGATAAAGTGTTGTTCCGTATACCGAAAGATGATGCTAACTATTCCTATTATTCCTATGATGGCAGTATTATTAATAATAATACAACAATAAATCGTGCCAATAATGGAAAACTGGCTTTCGAAAACAATGCATCGGATATATCATTAATACTTTCAAATAATACAGGAACAAATAATATATACCTAATTGGCAATCCATTTATGGCTACACTAGATATGGCAAAGTTCCTGAACGCACATCCGTCTTTTGAAAGAAGATTCTGGATATTAACAGGAACCGGACAAAGTACAGTTGCAATTGATAACAATGGAGCGATAACTACTTCCGGAAGCGAAATATTAACGGGAACAGTAGCCCCAATGCAGTCTTTCTTTGTAGAAAAGAAGTCATCCATATCAGGCGATCCAATCATTACTTTTACACCTGATATGACAATTGCCAAACCATCTTTGGGTACCCCTGTCCGTTCCATTAGTAATGAAGATAATACATCCGATAATTCACATTGCTTGCGTATTATTGCTGAACGGGATGGTTATTCAAGTGCTATTCTTATTAAAGAAGATATTAATGCATCCGACAATTACAATTCAGAGGAAGATGTTCCGGTATTAATGGACTCCAATCTGGCAGATGCCCCTACCCTCTACTCCATGGCAGGAAACCAGGCGGTAAGTATCAATGTGATGTCTTCTCAAAAAACTATACCTTTGGGCATATATAGTGAAAATAATAACAACGTGAATCTGACGTTTAAAGGTCTTGATAACTTTGGCGGATATATGGAACTTTATGACGCATTATTGAATCAAGCTACAGAATTAAACGGAACAAATGCTAGTGTAACAATGCCTGGTAATACTCACGGTCGCTATTATCTGAACTTTACAAGTACAGCTATCGGTCAGCAAGAAAGTAATATAGTAGTCTATTCTCCTGAACGAGAAAGAGTGGTTGTAGCTACTTCTGCATCGGATAAGCTTCAGAATATCAAAATATTTAGTTTAAGTGGCACTATATTAAAAGAGCTGACTGGTTTAGACACTGCAAAGGTGGAAATATTGTTACCAAGTGGAGTGTATATAATTAGAGTGCAAAGTCTGGAGAATATTGAAACTAAAAAAATAGCTTGCAAGCAATAGTTAATACCCTGTTTTTAAAACGGTCTGCTTTTTGAATAAAAAGGCAGACCGTTATTTTATCGTTTTTCAAAATAATTCTCTAGTACTGCAAACGAAGGATTCTTAAGAAGAACCCGTTTTTCACGGTTTAAAAGATATATAGAAGGTATCACTCTCAAATCATATAATTCACTATTACGAATCTTCTGCTTTTTATCATATCCACAGATCCAGTTAGAGGGGTATTTCCACAATTGTTTTCTCCAACTGCCAAATTCATCTTCAGTATAAACAGAAAGAATTATCAGCTTATTATTTTTTTTCTGATTTTGTAACGAACTTAAAACAGGCGAAGCAATAATCTGCTCTCTGATTTCTTCACATAACTCACAATCGGGATTATTAAAAAAAAGAAGAGTATATTCGCTGCTAAGGCCTGCAAGTGTACTACTTTTACCAGAAGCAAGGGTGTATACAAAATTAGTTGCTATACTATCGGGACGATTCTTGCGAACCATGGATAACTGATAGCGATAAGTAAGTTTATATGTATCATCCACTTTCTTTGATGCAACAATAGATTCTAAAAAAGGAAGATATAATTCCTCGTTATATATCGGTGAATGGGATTCATATAGGTATTTTTCAGCCAATTTGCTCAAAAAAGAATAAATAGAGGTATTTGATTCAGCCTTACACATCAGCTTTTTTATACCGGAACATGCTATAGGATAAGAAGTATGAGGAAGCACACCTAAAAAATCGGCAAGGATAGGTTCTATAGAATCCAAACTCTGAATCTGAGATGTATCTGTAAATGCAAAATGATCCCAATAATGTTCAACTAAATATTTTGCACGTCTCTGAGGAGTAGTAAGCGTATTTGGTATTTCGGGCAAACGGAATGTTTGTTTTTCCATTTGAACTCCTTGTGATTCTCTCTTTTTCGTTTCTTTGCATCCTATTGTTAGGACAGAACAAATTATATACAACAATAAAATGTGTGTTTTCATTATTCTTATATTATTTATAATTAACTGGTATATACAAAGTTACTATTTTTTATTTATAATTCATTTTATCGAATTACTATTTTAGTCATCCACCTGTTTATACTTATTCTACAAATGGTATTACGATACATTTTTATCTATTTGCAAGATTACAAAGCCGGTGAAGTGTACAATATATCTTTAAGAGCATTGCATTTCTCAGGAATAAGATTGTTGCATTGTTGTACAAAACAAATATTTGTTCTGTACAAAAGAATTAATTGTTTTGTACAAAAGAATGCATTCTTCTGTACAAGAATACAAAAAGCAGATTAATACTTTTTTCAGAGTAAGCCGGAATGTTTTACAACTCTGACGTGATATTTAAAAAAGTTCTGTGTGAATTGTTAAGTTGGATTCAACTTTTTAGATAACAACAAAGCCTGATCGAAGACTTATAAAAAGAGTTAGTGGCAGATAGAAGAAATTGGTGGTAGATGAAGTGTTTTAATAATTTATCTGCCACCTACTGAAAGGCCCTTAAACAGGGCGATTTACTAAAATTTAGTAGCAGGTGGCAGATAAATTTATTTTTTTTCGTTCTATGATTTATGCATCCAGATGGATTGAACCTTTTTGCGAATGGCTACAATATTCATTGAAGAGACTACAACAAACAGTGTTGTTCCGATAACTACTGCTGGAATAATTGATCCTGCGGCAATCTGAGGGAAGAGCGATGCTACAACTCCCATGTAATAGGAACGCGCCCAACCGACCAATAATAAAGCTAAAATAAGAACGACGAAGTTCAGCCCTAACGTAAGTATCTGGTATGGCAAGGCTACTCGTCCGGGGCTATACCCTATCAGCAAGAGGTTTTCCAGTTTCGTAGTATTTTTCTGCAATAACAGATAAATGCTAAGCATCAGAATGTAGAACGAAAGTACACTGATAAGTAATCCTACTGCCAGCACAATACCGGTAATCAGTTTCAGGAAGTAAGTTGTTTTTCCGGCATCCAGTTTATTATCTTCTGTTTCGTACCCTCTTTTCTGGAAGAACTGAGCAATTTTTTCATCGGCAGGATTCTTCACTTCTACAATTAATCGGGATGGCTGTACTTCCTTACCGGGAGCAAATGTACTGTTAGCCCAGTTCATAAACTCTTCAGGAACAAGAATGGTATTTAAACGATTAGAAAAACCTACAATTCGTCCTTTATATTTAGCAATCCGTCCATCGTTGGCACGAATTACAAGATCTACCTTAATCATCCCCATCAATCCTTCGGATAGTTTAGGAAGACTACGTGCCTGTGCAAAACCAAAGTTGTAAAGATTGAGGTAGTTACGAGGGATAATAATTGGAATTGAGTTAGAATTCTTATCAAAATGCCATTTATCAAGACTTACATCAACGTACTCATTGGGTACTGACTCGAAAAACATTTCTGTGGCAAGTTTAAAGTCTGATTCCTGCATACCAAATCCGGCTGTAACCGAAAACTGCGAAGGCATAAATGAACCTACGCTCTTTGCAAAGGACTGAGACTTAATCTCATCAATATCATCCTGCGTAAAAGAGTTGTTTGCACCGGCTATTGAGCCAAGCGTGCTTATTTTTTTAGTTACGGTTATAAAATCTTTTTTAATAAAGCTATCACCTTGAGTAAATACGGGCGCTATGTCTTTATAAAATTGTACGCTCAAGGCAACAATCATCATACCAAAAAGATTGGCAAAGAAAAATCCGCCCAACTGCCCCAAGCTTATATGCTGACGAAGAAGTTTCCAAACAAGTTTCATAACTTAAATATTTTATTGTAGTTCAACTCAATATGTTTACCAATAGACGTTACAATAACGCCTGCTCCCTGCTTTTTCACTTCCTGCATCAAAAGATCACCCATAATCTGACCATTGGTTTCGTCAAGGTGACTGATTGGTTCGTCCAGGAATATAAAATCGAAAGGCTGACAAAGAGATCTGATAAACGCCACGCGCTGTTGTTGTCCGAAAGATAGCTTGCCTACTTTGGAATTATATTTATCATCTATTCCCATAGCTTCAAACAAAGTTTCAATCTCTTTTTTCGATTTATAGCCGGTAAGGCTGTTTTTTAACTGAATATTCTCCAGCGCAGTGAGTTCTGAAAAAAGTCTCAGTTCCTGAAAAAGCATGCTAAGGGAGTGCTTTCTGACATCTACCCATTTAGAAACAGAAAGATTCCGAATGTTCTCTTTATCAAAATTAAAAGTTCCCTGATAATCGTTCCGATAGCCATATATATAACTACAGAGCGAAGACTTACCTGTACCTGAATCCGCTTCTATCAGATAAATTTCTCCTTTGCGGAACTCCAGATTTTTTTTCCAGACTTCCGAAACAATTGATTCGCGTTCGGCAAACACATTAGGTAGAGTCTGCTGTAAGTTAATGTTATTCATTGATGCAATTCAATTTAAAATCAGTTCTAACCAAGCACTTTCTTTAATCCTGTGATAAGTTGCTTCAGAACATTTTCATTTTTATTCTTAAAATAGATATTAACCACACTCTTTTGATCATCTTTGTTATATGCCTCGGCATAAGAGAATCCGGCAAGGATAGATTGAACCATATTTCCTTGTGATCCGAAACGTCCAAATGCATTGCTCACCATCGGCAGTTTCATTACATTATCCATATCCAAAACAAAGTAACCCTTTGCATCACTCTTTATATTTTCATACTTAGCATTTGCAAGCGAATTTGCAACATCCTTACCTATATTCTTATAGAGATTGTCATCGTTGGTGAGATAGAAATAATTACCTCTTACTCCAAAACGGATTGGAGAAGGAAGCATGGCACTCTTCACCACATATTCATTCTTGCCGGAAGTAGTAACAGTCATACCAACTTCGTCGAAATCTTTTTTAAATGCGTAAACAATTCCTGCAGCCGAAGGATCACTTACCTCGGCATAAGCCAGCAAAGAAGGAGTTCCATTTGCACTAACATTTGTTACAGCAATAGCAACATCACCTTTTAATGAGTTTACACTCTTCTTCAAATCGAATCCGGGAGTTAGACGAGAATCTCTCACCATATTCTTAAACTCGGCTCCACTCATTAACATATCATACAGCTTATCACCTTTTACATTCATGGAAAGATAAGCCAGTGAGGATGCAGGAATACGTTTAAGGAAAGTATGATTAATCTTTCCACCCATCTCGGCTTGCTTCTTAATATATGCTTTTAAGGATTCATTTTCTGTATAATACTCACCTTCCATTGTAACCTTTCCATTCTCGAAATTAATCTGGGCAAGCACCATCATTTGGCGCATATCAGCATCTTCGGGAAGTCCAAGACTCATCGACATTGATGTAAGCTGGGGCAGTGAAGCAAAAGAGCCATATAATCCGATATCACTTTTCTTTTCAATCATCTTTTGGAAGCCCTTATTCGAAGCAATGCTTACTCCTTCAGTGGTGTGCATCATTTTCTCAACCTGTTCTTCCACCGGCAATGAACGGGCATTGGTAGTCTCTATTACTAGCAAAGTGCTTTCATCGAATGCACAAATACCATATCCGCGAAGTATTACAGTTGAGAAATCACCGTTTCTCTCAATAGCATCACAGATTCCTTCATTCTGCATCAGTCCGAAAGCATCTTCAAGTTTATCTTCATCGGACACTTTAAACAATACAGCAGGTTCATCTTTTGACGTAACGAAAAAATAGGCTTTATTCTCGAGAGACAAACCCGCATCGGAAGGATTTTGAACCATCTTTGCCAATTTTTCATTATTCAAAGAGGCAGTCAGATTCTTCATTATAGATTCCTTATTATCCATCAAGCCACTTTTCTTAATGATTGACTGAATATCAAACGATATAACCAGTGAGGCATTAGAAGGAATAACTCTTGTATACTCTTTATCTTTAGAACAAGAGCCCAGTATCAGTACTGCAATCAACAGCACAGATAAGCGGAAAAAGAATTTTGTTTTATTCATAGCTAATATATAATTTTATTGATTCATCAGGTTCATAGTATGGCATGCCACCAATGCTGCAGTTTCCGTACGCAACCGGGATTTTCCAAGACTTATTGGTTGAAAACCTTTAGAAAGCGCCTTTTCTACTTCTTCCGGACTAAAGTCTCCTTCGGGACCAATCAGTACTACTGCATCTTCTCCCTTTAGGAGAACATCTTTCAATAACGGCTTCTCACCCTCATAACAATGTGCAATAAACTTCTGTCCGGGGAAATCACGGGAAATAAATTTATCGAAATCGGTCATTTCATTTAAAACGGGGAGGTTTGCTTTAAGCGACTGCTTAATAGCAGAAACAAGAATCTTTTCAATCCGTTCCGCCTTTATCACTTTCCTTTCCGAAAAACGGCAGTTAAGAAAAGTCAGTTCATCAAAACCTATCTCGGTAGCCTTCTCTGCAAACCATTCATTACGATCCATGTTTTTAGTGGGAGCCATAGCTATGTGCAAGTGGCACGGCCAGAATTTCTCTTGCGGAATTGTTTCTATGATAGATACAAAACATTTCTTCCCTGTCGCCAAACTAATTTCGGCTTTATAAAATGAGCCTTTTCCATCAGTCAACATAATCTCATCACCTTGAGACAATCGTAATACGCGCAGACAGTGTTGAGCTTCTTCATCAGGTAGCTCGTTTTTGACTAAAATGTCGGGAGTATAAAATACATGCATTATTATAGGGGTATAATCTTTATTGATTTAAACGTTTTTCCTCCTCTTCTATTCGCTTTATTTCATCACGTAGTTCGGAAGCCAGTTCATAATCCTCATCCTTAATAGCCTGTGAAAGAGATTCTTTTAATGATTCAATTGTTTCACAATACATTTCTGATTCATCTTTTTCATCTTCTACTTCAGGAATATATCCTTCGGCGCTAAGAATTTCTTCTGTCGTATAAATAGGACAACCAAAACGTAAAGCCAATGCAACAGCATCAGATGTTCTGGAATCTACCTTAAACGATTCTCCATCTTCTTTCTCAAAATAAAGGTAAGAATAGAATATTCCATCTCTGGCCTTATAAATAAAAACCTGTGTAAGTTTTGTCTGAAGATATTCAGCAAAGGTTACAAATAAATCGTGAGTAAAAGGACGAGGAGTTGTTAGTCCTTTCAATTTAAGAGCAATTGCTTGTGCTTCGATAGAACCAATAATAACAGGCAACTGACGTGGCCCGTTTACTTCTTCCAAAACTAAGGCGAAAGCATTTGCCTGTAACTGACTGTTGGAAATATTTAATACCCGAAGTTCTACTTTATTATCCACTTTGAATCCAATTTTAGACTATGTGGCAAATATAGGGATAATTTTGGGATGATGAGTCTATTAAAAGGTATTTATAAAAAAAAAGGCTGTCATCACGACAACCCAATCTTTATTAACCTTAAATCTAATACCATGAAAAACATGATGCAAATATAGATGAATTATGTTATGTAACATAGCAAATTACATAAAACATTCAATATATTAACATATTTTACACGAAAGTTTCAGATTTTATATTATTAACGCTTATTCTACATATAATACTAACCCTTTAAGGTATTCTCCTTCCGGGTGATAAATATTTACCGGATGATCTGCAGGCTGGGTAAGCTGATGTAAAATCCTCACACTTCTACCCGACATTGCAGCCGCTGTAAATACTGCTGTACGGAAATTGTCTTTTGTTACAACCTGCGAACAAGAGAACGTAAACAATATGCCGCCCGGTTTAATTTTCTCAAAAGCTTTAGCATTTAATTTCTTATATCCTTGCAAAGCATTATGCAGTGCAGCTCTATGCTTAGCAAAAGCCGGTGGATCGAGAATAATCAAATCGTACTGATCTCCCATTCTATCCAGATACTTAAATGCATCTTCAGCATAAGCTGTATGACGGGCATCGCCAGGGAAATTCAATTCTACATTTTTATTAGTCAAGTCAATTGCTTTAGCAGAACTATCTACTGAATGAACCAGATTGGCACCTCCACGCATTGCATAAAAAGAGAAACCACCTGTATAGCAAAACATATTGAGCACCGAACGGCCTTTAGCATATCTTTCCAGCAAAGAACGGTTTTCTCTTTGATCAACAAAGAATCCGGTTTTTTGCCCTTTCAACCAGTCTACATGGAATTTCAATCCATATTCCTGAGCAATATTATCAGAACTACCACCTTTGATAAAGCCATTTTCTTGTCCTAAATCTGCCTTGAAAGGTAATGTTGTTTCAGATTTATAATAGATATTCTCAATGGCATCTCCCATTACTTGAGAAAGAGCACTAGCTACCTCCATTCGGTAAACGTGCATTCCTACTGAATGAGCTTGCATAACAGCTGTTTTGGCATAAACATCAATGATTAAGCCTGGCAGGTTATCACCTTCACCATGAACCAGTCTGTATGTATTATTGGTAGGGTTACCAGCTAGTCCTATCCCTTTTCGTAAGTCGTAAGCAACTTCTAATTTCTTAACCCAGAAATCATGGTTTACTTCTTCTTGTTTAAAAGAAAGGACTCGTACTGCAATACTTCCCACCTGAAAGTGACCTAAAGCAATAAACTCCTTTTTTGAAGTATACACATCTACAATTTCACCCTCTTCTGGTTCTCCCTCGAAGCGACTAATTGCTCCTGAAAAAATCCAGGGATGGAAACGCTTCAGCGATTCTTCTTTCCCCGATTTCAGATAAACTTTTTTGTAAGCCATTTATTTTTCTTTTTCTTCAATTACCGGTTCTACTATTTCCTCTTTTACATAATCACCCGTTTGATGCAACTCTTGCAACAAGGTATAAATCTTGAGACATGTCCATGCGTCTGTAGCAGCATACTGTTGCTGTGACGGACTTAATGTTTCGGCCTCCCAATTAGAAAGGCGTTGCGATTTAGATATTTTCTGACCAAAAAGGATAGCATATATTTTTTGCAGACTTTTATCCTGAATACCGAATGGTTTAACAAATTCCTGCAGCTCGATACAATTTTGCTGTTTAAAAGAGACTCTGCGGTGCAAAGCCAAAAAATCATCCTTCAACGAGAGTCCTACTTTTACAATCGAAGGATTCTCCAGCAAATCAATCAGTACTTTAGGAAATCCTATCAGGTTTAAGCGAAACAGGAAGCAATGAGTATCTGTAGCAACCTGCAGCAAAGAGACTTTATGTGATTTTCCCTTAACAAAAGACGGCTTTGTTTCACTGTCAATTCCCAGTACAGCATACTTGTTCAAAAACTCAATAGCACGTTCAGCATCTTTTTCAGTACAAATCATTATAATTTTGCCATCGAAAGTTACTTTCGGCATTTCTGATATATCGTCTTTTGTTATAGTTCTTTTTACAATCATAATACTTCGTTCAACTTTTCATCATCATCAATTTCGTCTTCATCTTCATCTTTATTATCAGCATTATACTTTACATCGTGCAAGGCTCTCAAAGTATTAACTAATTTTTGTCCCCAATATAAAGCAAAATGTTCCTTGCAAATAGCCAATGAATCATGCATTGTTTCATTATATCCCAATTGAAAAACAAAAATAAAATCCTTCAAGTCCTGATAAATATCAGCTAAATCTTCAGATATGCATTTTTTTATAGGAGTGTCGCTATAAGCCATTTCAGGAAGAAAAACTTCAAGATAGTCATCCTTTTCCCTTAATACATAAGCTACATTCATACGCATCAATTCATAAATTTCCTCAGTAACATATGTTTCCGGAGCTTCATCTCCAACCATTTCACATTCGGGCAATAATGATGCTTTAAGATAAAGCAATGGCAATATTTTTAGAGTGGTATCAACAAAAGAACTTCGCTTTGCACTTTCTGCGCGTTCCAGATAAGCACAAAATTCAGCTGCCACTGTTACAAATTCCACAACATCTCTGCTGAATATCACTTGATGATTATTTTCCATACAACTTTTCAATTAAGCCGCAAAGTTAACAAAAAAGGAGTAATCCAACTGCAAATCAATGTATTTTAACGTGAAATGTAAGTACAATGCACCTTTTAGTAATCTGAGAGATAAGAACCTGTAATATGACGATAAACTTTTCTTCTTAGTCCAAAAGCATCATCTTGTACAAGAAAACTATTCGTTTTGTACAAAATGCATTATTTTTCTACAAAATATTCATATTATTTTTTGCTAAATTTTTATTTGATTCTTAATCTCCAACTAATGTTATTTTATTATTTTTGCAGAATCAAACAATAAAAATAAAATTCTTAATGGCAAAGAAAAAAACAGATAAGAGTCCGGCAATGGAGCCTGTTTCCACCAATAATTTAACAAAAACCTTTCATAATGAGACTTTTCATTTTATTATAGGTTTAATGATGGTGATTTTTTCAGTCTATTTACTACTGGCTTTTACTTCCTTCTTTTTTACCGGAGCAGCCGATCAAAGTATTCTGGACAATCCTAATCCAGACCAACTATCATCGATAAATAACCACATAAGAAATTATGCTGGTTCGAGAGGTGCCCAGATGGCGAATTACTTAATTAACGAATGCTTTGGAGTCTCGTCATACTTTATACTGTTATTTCTGAGTATAGTTGGTATGAAATTGATGCGAGTTCGTAATTTCCGTATTTGGAAATGGTTTATTGGCTGTTCTTTGCTGCTTATCTGGTTTTCTGTATTCTTTGGATTTGTATTCATGGACAACTATAAAGACAGCTTCATTTACCTTGGAGGATTGCATGGATACAACGTTAGCAATTGGCTGGTTTCGCAAATAGGTGTTCCAGGAATATCTTTGCTTCTTTTAGCTACTGCCCTTTGCTTTCTGATTTATCTAAGCACACAGACTATTATCTATATCCGACGTGCACTACAGCTTAATTTCAGAAAGAAAAAAGAGAAAGAAGAAGCTTTAGTTGCAGAAGACGACACACTGGAATTTACTAATCCTGAGCCGAAGACTGTAAACTTCAAGCTAGACCGTAGTTTTGAACAAAAAGCAGTATCTAAGCCAATGGAAGCTATAACTCCTGCACCTATTGAAGAAGCACCTGTTGAAGATTGGGTAAAATCAAACATAGTAAATGAAGAGGAAATAGAATCTCCAGAATTTACTGAAGAAAATGATGAGGAAACTGAAGATAAAGAACCAGAATTCAAAATAGAATCTGCACAATCCAGTGATGATGAAACTTATGATGCCTCTAATTTAGGGAAGTATAATCCTACACTTGATTTGGAGAACTACCGTCATCCAAGTCTGGACTTGATGAAGCGGTACGATAACAATGAGCCTGCCATTAATATGGAAGAACAGACTGCCAACAAAGATAAGATTATCAGTACGCTAAGAAGTTTCGGTATTGAAATAAGTTCAATTAAAGCAACAGTAGGTTCTACTGTAACTTTATACGAAATTACCCCTGAAGCAGGTGTACGTATTTCCAAGATTCGCGGATTGGAAGATGATATCGCTCTTAGTCTTTCTGCATTAGGTATTCGTATCATTGCACCAATTCCGGGAAAAGGAACCATTGGTATTGAAGTTCCAAACTCCAATCCAAAGATTGTTTCCATGCATTCAATCATTTCATCCCGGAAGTTTCAAGAATCGACGTTTGATCTCCCTATCGCATTTGGTAAGACCATTACCAATGAGATTTTCATGGTAGACCTTTGTAAGATGCCTCACGTACTTGTGGCCGGAGCTACCGGACAGGGTAAATCTGTAGGATTAAATGCTATTATTACATCTTTACTTTATAAAAAGCATCCTGCTGAACTGAAATTTGTTTTGATCGACCCAAAGAAGGTAGAATTTAGTATTTACTCAACTGTAGAAAAGCATTTTTTGGCAAAATTACCTGATGGCGAAGAGGCCATTATTACAGACTTTACCAAGGTTGTGCATACACTGAATTCTCTTTGTATTGAGATGGATACCCGCTACGATTTGCTTAAAAAGGCACACACTCGTAATATTAAGGAATATAACGAGAAGTTTATAAATCGTAGACTAAATCCGGAAAAGGGACATAAGTTTATGCCATATATTGTAGTGATTATAGATGAGTTTGGTGACTTGATTATGACTGCCGGAAAAGAAGTAGAACTTCCAATTGCACGTATTGCTCAGTTGGCACGTGCCGTAGGTATTCACATGATTATTGCCACTCAACGTCCTACTACAAATATTATCACTGGTACAATTAAAGCCAACTTCCCGGCTCGTGTTGCTTTCCGTGTGTCTTCCATGATGGACTCACGTACAATTCTCGACCGTCCGGGAGCTAATCAGCTTATTGGTCGCGGGGATATGCTTTTCTTACAAGGAAGTGATCCGGTTCGTGTACAATGTGCATTTGTTGATACTCCTGAAGTAGAAAAAATCACTGATTATATTTCTCGTCAACAAGGATATACTACAGCATTCTACTTGCCTGAATATGTAGGAGAAGAGAGTGAAAGTACTGTTGGAGATGTTGACATGAACCGTCTCGATCCAATGTTCGAGGATGCAGCCCGATTGGTTGTTATTCATCAGCAAGGTTCTACATCACTCATACAACGAAAATTCTCTATCGGATATAATCGTGCCGGCAGAATTATGGATCAATTGGAGAAAGCTGGAATTGTTGGTCCATCAGAGGGAAGTAAAGCCCGCCAGGTTATGTGCATTGACGAAACTGACTTGGAAATGCGATTGGGTAATTTGAGACAATAGTCTTTTATTTAGCATAAAAAAACAAAGAATAAAACAATGAAAAAGTATATCATTACATTGCTTATTAGTGCTTTGATCTTGCCTTGCTTTGCGCAAAAAGATGCACAAGCTAAAAAGATTCTTGACGAAACATCGGCTGCTTTTGCTAAAGCAGGAGGTATAAAAGCTACTTTCAGAATTAAATCGGGAGGTAATCAGATAAATGGTGTACTGCAGCTAAAGAATAGAAAGTTCTTTTTAGACACAAATGATGCTACAACCTGGTTTGATGGAAAGACTCAATGGAGCTATCTTAAACATAGTGATGAAGTAAACATTAGCTTACCTACTGAAGATGAACTGCAAAGTATGAATCCTTATGCCTTACTTAATATTTATAAAAATGGATATAATTATAAATTAAACGGCGTAGTAGGTAACAATTATAAAATAACTCTGACTCCGGAAAATAAGAAAAAAGCATTTTCACGTATTGTCCTGCTAATCTCAAAAAGTAATTATCAACCTCAACATATTACTTTAGAGCAGCCTAACAACAATAGTGAAATAACTATTACAAGCTATAAAACGAAACAATCATATTCGGACTCTTTGTTTCAGTTTAATAAAAAGAAATATCCAAATGCAGAAATTATTGACTTAAGATAAAAAACAAAATGGAAAATATAGAAAAAACAAGATGCCTGATTATAGGTTCAGGACCGGCAGGATATACAGCAGCTATTTATGCTGGAAGAGCAAACTTATCTCCTATCCTATATGAAGGATTACAACCTGGAGGACAGCTAACAACTACAACGGAAGTTGAAAACTTTCCTGGTTATCCGGATGGAGTAGATGGTAACCAATTAATGGATGACTTGAAAAGACAAGCAGCTCGTTTCGGTGCCGACATCAGGACCGGACTAGCTACTGCTGCTGACCTTAGTAAAGCTCCTTACAAGATTACGATTGAAGGTGAAAAAGTTATCGAAGCAGATACTATCATTATTGCTACCGGTGCTACTGCTAAATACCTGGGACTTGAAGATGAAAAGAAATATGCCGGAATGGGAGTTAGTGCATGTGCTACATGTGATGGATTCTTTTACCGGAAAAAAGTAGTTGCAGTAGTGGGTGGAGGTGACACAGCTTGCGAAGAAGCCATCTATTTAGCAGGATTGGCTAAGAAAGTATATCTGATTGTTCGTAAGCCATTCCTGAGAGCATCTAAAATTATGCAGGAACGTGTATTAAATCACGAGAAAATAGAAGTTCTGTTCGAGCATAACACTTTAGGTCTCTTCGGAGAAAACGGAGTAGAAGGTGCGCATGTTGTAAAACACATGGGAGAAGCAGATGAAGAACGTTATGACATAGCCATCGACGGTTTCTTTTTAGCAATTGGTCACAAGCCAAACTCTGAAATATTCGCTCCTTATCTTGATACTGATCCTGTTGGATACATTATTACAGAAGGTGATACACCGCGTACTAAAGTTCCAGGAGTATTCGCAGCCGGCGATGTAGCAGATCCTGTTTACCGACAAGCCACAACAGCTGCCGGAAGCGGATGTAAAGCTGCGATTGAAGCGGAGCGTTATTTAGCTGAGCACAAATTATAATATATCACTATTTGATTAATAATCAATTATTCATTAATAGCTATTAATGAAAATAACTATTATAATGTAATACTTTAAGAGTTCCCTGATAAAGATCTAAAAACTTTGTCGGGGAATTTCATTTTTATGACAATAAATTTACTTACTTTGTGATTTTTAATATTTATGAAGCGACTAACTGAATAAAAATATATTTAAACATCCAATTTATATAAATTATGAGATCTCTATTTAAAAATTTATTCACGGCATCACTACTATTTTGTGCTAGTACAACTTTTGCACAACAGCAAATGCCACCAATACCTATTGATAAAGACGTAAGGATAGGTAAGTTAGAAAACGGATTAACTTATTATATCCGTAAAAACACAACCAATGAAAAAAGAGCTGATTTCTACATAGCGCAGAAAGTTGGTTCTATTCTTGAGGAACCACAACAAAGAGGGTTAGCACACTTCCTGGAACACATGGCTTTCAATGGTTCAAAGAATTTTCCGGGAACAGATAAAGGCTTAGGCATTGTTCCATGGTGTGAAAGTGTGGGAATAAAATTCGGAGTAAATCTTAATGCTTATACAAGTATTGATCAGACCGTATATAATATTTCCAACGCTCCTGTTACCCGCGAAGGAATATTGGATTCTTGCTTGCTTATTTTACATGATTGGTCAAATGACTTGTTACTAACAGACAAAGAAATTGATAAAGAACGTGGCGTTATTCATGAAGAATGGCGTTCTCGCATGAGTGCTATGCAACGTCTACGTGAAAAAGCATTGCCTATAATGTATGCAGGAACCAAATATGCAGACTGTATGCCTATTGGAACAATGGACGTAGTTGATAACTTTAAATACAAAACACTTCGTGATTATTATGAAAAATGGTACCGCCCAGATTTGCAAGGTTTGGTTATTGTAGGAGATATTGATGTAGATGCTGTTGAAGCTAAAATCAAGAAAATGTTCAGTGATATTCCAAAACCGGTAAATCCTGCATTACGTACTTACTTCCCTGTTAATGACAATAAAGAACCGATTGTTGTAATTGAGAAAGACAAAGAGCAAACCAATATGCAGATTTTGCTTTTCAATAAACACGATGTATATCCTGATTCTTTAAAGAACAACATGCAATACTTGTTTTTTGATTACGCAAAAAATATGATTGGTAACATGTTGAATGCCCGTTTAAACGAGCTTACTCAATCTGCTAATCCTCCATTTGTCTATGGATACGCATACGATAACAGCTTCTTTGTTTCAAAAACAAAAGATGCTTTTACAGGTGTTGCAGTATGCAAAGAAGATGGAGTTGAAAATGCATTAAGTACTCTTCTTCGCGAAATAGAACGTGCTCATCGCTTTGGCTTCACTGAATCAGAATATGTACGTGCACGTGCTGAATATCTGAGAAATCTTGAATCTGAATACAACGAACGCGGTAAAAAGAAGAACGAAGACTACATAAATAGCTACGTTAACAACTTTACAGATAACGAACCTATCCCAAGCATTGATGACAATTTTGCTATTATGAACAAAATAGCTCCAAATTTGCCAGTAGCCATGATTAATGAGGTTATGAAATCATTCGTTTCTGACACAAACCAGGTTGTAGCAATCTTTGGTCCTGATAAAGAAGGATTAGTATATCCTACTAAAGATAAGATTCTATCTATTCTTAAAAACGTAAAAGCTGAAAACATTACCGCATACGTGGATAAGGTATCTAACGAACCACTTATTCCGGTAGCTCCAAAAGCTGGTAAGATTATTTCTACAAAAGAAAATACGAATTTTGGCACAACTACACTTACATTATCAAATGGTGTGAAGGTTATCGTTAAGAAGACTGATTTCAAAGCTGATGAAATTCAGATGAAAGGTGTTAGTTTAGGTGGTAGTTCACTTATGCCAAACTCTGAAATTATTAATATCAAATCACTTAATGATGTAGTTGAGTTAGGAGGATTAGGAAACTTCAGCGCAGTTAACCTTCAGAAAGTTTTAGCAGGTAAAAAAGCATCTGTAAGCTCATCTGTTGGAACAAACACAGAAGGTGTTAACGGTAGCTGTTCTCCTAAAGATCTGGAAACTATGTTACAGCTCACTTATCTTACATTTACTGCTCCAAGAATGGATGCTGATGCATTCGCTTCTTACAAAACTCGTATGAAAGCCTCTTTGCAGAACAGAGAAGCAAATCCTATGGTAGCTTTCAATGATTCTGTTACATTCGGTATGTATGGTAATCACCCAAGAACAATACGTATTAAGGCTGACATGATTGATAAAATTGATTATCAGAAATGTATGGACTTATACAAAGACCGCTTTAAAGATGCAAGTGATTTTACCTTTATTCTGGTTGGTAACGTAGATCTTGAAAAGGCTAAACCGCTAATTGAACAATATCTTGGATCTCTTCCATCAATAAACAGAAAAGAGACATTCAAAGATACAAAGATGTATACGCGTAAAGGTCAATACAAGAATGAATTCAAGAAGAAACAGCAAACTGCTAAAGCTTCTGTATTTACATTCTATAATGGAAGCTGCAAATACACATCTCAGAATGATATCATGATGAGTATGCTTGCTCAGGTTCTTGACATTGTTTATACTGAAAAGATCCGCGAACAAGAAGGTGGTACTTATGGTGTTAGTGTATATGGAAATACTACTAAATACCCTAAAGAAGAAAGTTCTCTTCAAATTGTATTCCAGACAGATCCTGCTAAAAAGGATAAACTGATTAAGATTGTTTTTGATGAAATTGACAACATTTCAAAAGTTGGCCCATCAGAAACCAATCTGGCTAAAGTAAAAGAATATATGTTGAAGAAATACAAAGAGAACATAAAAGAAAATAGCTATTGGGTAGGTTGTATTGATGAATATCTTTACACCGGATTGGACATGGACGCTAATTATGAAGCTATTGTTAACAAAGTAACAATAAGTGATCTTCAGAAATTTGCAAAGAATATGTTCAGCCAAAAGAATCAGGTTGAAGTAACAATGACTTCTCCTGAAGCTAAATAATTAAATAACAGAGATAAGAAAAGACCTTTTGAAAAGGTCTTTTCTTACTTTTATCTTAAGTTCAAATACATATCTGTTTATGCTTTTAAAAGAATTACGAAAACACACCAAATTGGCCGCCAAACGGCATCCCATGTTCGAAAAGAATAAATTCGGGAAGTTTTATATCTACTTTATGATGTTATTTTGGGCCGGATATTTTATTTTCTTTGGTATTATCTTCGGATTTGGTTTTGCAGATATGTTTCCAACCATGGAGCCATATCATATAATGAATAAAGGGTTATTCATTATCCTTGCCATCGACTTTCTTTTTCGCTTCGCTTTTCAAAAAACTCCTACTCAGGAAATAAAACCTTATCTTTTATTACCGATTAAGAAGAACAAACTACTCAATATTCTTCTTTTAAAATCGGCTACAAACTCATACAATGCCTTCTGGTTATTTATGATTGTTCCTTTTGCATTCATTACTGTTACTAAATATTTTGGAATTACAGGAGTCATCACATATAGTCTGGGATTTTATTTATTGATGATTCTCAATAATTATTGGTACCAAATGTGCCGCACTTTAATCAATGAAAAAACCTATTTCGTAATTATACCTATCGTATTTTACGGACTTCTTTTAACACTGGAACTTACCTTAGGCAATCCGGTGAGCAAATTCACTATGGAGGTAGGCGAATTATTTATCAAAGGAAATCTGCTTAGCTTCCTTGGTGTACTGATTGGGGCTGCTGGTTTGGGATGGATAAACCGCACTATCATGATCAGGAATCTGTATGCCGAACTAGCCAAAACAAACGACACTAAAATAAAACATGTCTCAGAATATAAATTTCTGGAACAATACGGTGAAGTTGGAGAATACTTCCGTTTAGAGCTGAAGCTATTATTCAGAAACAAAAGAAGCAAATCTATGTTCCGTATGGGATGTTTCCTTATAATCATGCTTACCGGAATGCTATTTACACCTTCTTATGAAGGGCCACTTGGCAAGAGCTTTGTAGGAATCTACAACTTTGCAATTCTTGGAATCCTGATGCTCACACAAATAATGAGTTTCGAAGGGAATTACCTTGATGGGCTAATGAGTCGCAAGGAGTCCATCTATAATCTGCTTAGAGCCAAATACTATTTTTACAGTTTTGCTGTGATAGTTCCCTTTATTTTAATGATTCCAGTGATAATAATGGGGAAAATAACACTATTAATGGCTATATCTTACTGTTTCTTCACTACCGGATTTATCTATTTCATTATCTTTCAATTAGCTGTTTATAATAATAAAACAACACCATTGAACGAAAGTCTGATAGGTCGTCAATCTACCGGAACTGGTTTTCAGAGCCTTATCAGTTTAATGTCCTTTGGTGTTCCTATGCTGGTTATCAATTTGCTCAGAATAGCTTTCGGAGAAATAATAAGTCAGCTAATATTTCTGGCTATTGGTCTTGCTCTGACATTTACTTCAAATTATTGGATCAAGAATATCTATAAACGCTTCATGAAAAGAAGATATAAAAATATGGAAGGATTCAGAGATTCCAAATAAAAGTGTTTCATTTTTTACCTTATCATTTAAATTCAAATAAGCCATGGCAACAATAAAAATCAATAATTTACAAAAAGACTTCGGCGAAAAAAGAGCTGTAGATATAGATAATTACGTAATAAACAACGGAGACATATTGGGTTTGGTAGGAAACAACGGAGCTGGTAAGACCACATTCTTCCGTCTAATCCTGGATTTGTTGCAAGCCAGCAACGGAGCTGCCTTTATCAACGACATCGATTCCAGCAAAAGTGAAGAGTGGAAAAACTTTACCGGTGCATTTATTGACGAAGGTTTCCTCATTGATTACCTCACTCCGGAAGAGTATTTCTACTTTATCGGAAAAATGTATGGACTAAAGAAAGAAGAAGTAGACGAACGTTTAACAACATTCGAACGCTTTATGAACGGAGAAGTTATAGGCCAAAAGAAATTTATCCGCAATTTCTCGGCCGGAAATAAACAGAAGATTGGTATTATCTCGGCCATGATTCACAATCCGGAACTTCTTATACTGGATGAGCCATTTAACTTCCTTGATCCAAGTTCACAGTCAATTATAAAACACATCCTTAAAGATTATAGCCAACAGACTGGTGCTACAATACTGATTTCCAGTCATAACCTGAACCACACTACAGATATCTGTCCACGCATTGCTTTGCTGGAAGATGGAAAGATTATCAGAGACATAGACAACGTAGATAATTCCGCTGAAAAAGAGTTGGAAGCTTACTTCAATGTTGAATAGATTTTCAACAAAATATTAATACTATAAAAAATCTTTTATGAAAAAACTATTTATTCTTTCGTGCATCTTGCTATTTTCAATATCTGCAGGCGCACAATCTCTTTTGTGGAAAGTATCGGGCAATGGATTAAAGACTCCATCGTATATATTCGGGACTCACCACCTGGCTCCGTTATCAATCCTCGATAAAGTTAATGGCTTTAAAGAAGCTTTTGATGCAAGCAAACAAGTGGTAGGTGAACTGAATATGAAAGATGCACAATCTCCTGAAGGAATGAAAAAAATGCAGGATAAAATGTTCATTACCAATGATACTACCGCACAAATTCTTTTCAGCGATACAGAACAGGCCACTATTAATTCGTTTTTAAAAACAAACCTCGGCTTTGATCTTAATCAGGTGCCTAAAATAAGACCTGCATTTATCAGTATGATGGTAGCAATGACTTTTGCAGCCAAAGCTCTTTCTTTTAATCCTAAAGAACAGCTCGACGGATATTTTCAAACTAAGGGAGAAGAAAGCGGGAAAAAGATTGCGGCACTCGAAACTTTAGAATTTCAAAGAGACCTTCTGTATGACTCACAGTCTCTTCAACGCCAGGCACGTTTACTTGTATGTTCATTAAACGATACGGCCAAAATTGTAAAAGACACTAAAGAACTAACAGAAGCTTATAACAATTTCAATATAGACAAGATGCAAAAGCTGTCTGAGGAAAAACAAGGAAACAGCTGCGACCCTATACCAGGGGAAATGGAATCAATGATAGATAACAGAAATAAAGACTGGGCAGCGAAACTACCTGCTATTATGAAAGAAACTCCTTCCTTTATTGCTGTTGGTGCCTTACATCTTCCGGGAGAAAACGGTTTGATTACTTTACTCAGAAAGCAAGGATTCAAGGTTGAGCCTGTGAAATAATACTCCAAACAAGATAATTAAGCTTGCGGAAAAATGACCTCTATTTTTTGTTATTATAGGGGGTGAAACTAATTTTTCCGCAGCTTATAATCAGTTTGTTAACTCAAAAAGTAAAACGTATTGTCAGAAAACAACCTTATAAGTTGTCTCTCAAAAAGAGAAAGTCGAGTTAAAAAGTGTTTCATCCTTCATTAATAACATTCTATCCAGATAAACTAAAAATTTAAAGAAGAGTTGATGGCAATTAAACCCCAATAAATTAAAATATAACAGGTTATCTTGCCCAGTTTATCGGCTTTCATTTTTATTTATTCACCAAAGATTTTCAGGGCAAACGTTCTATTCTATACTTCCGCCGAAATCTCAATATAATTACCTTCAGGATCTAAAACTCCAGCTTCATAATAGCCATCTCCTGTTTTACGAGGTTCGCTGGCAATAATATAACCATCCGACCGGAGTCGCTCCGTTAAACTATCAACCATTTCCTCATTACCAACTTCAAGATCAAAGTGGGCAATACCTTTCATAAATCCACGTTTTGCCGGTTCATTTACAATGTCCGGACGATTCATTAATTCTATACGGCAATCTCCACCACCAAACGAAAGGAAATACGAAGTGTAGTTCTTTGACGGATTATGATATCGATTGTTACTTACACAATCAAAATAAGTTGTATAAAATGTGCGCATTGCTTCAATATCATCACACCAAATTGCAAAATGGTCAACCCTCATAATACTATTCTATTTTTTTACGATCATTCATTATACCATCCATATTTTCTATCGCCCACGCTATAAGCATATTAATGTGAGGCAACAGAGACCGCCCCCTATCTGTAAGCGTATACTCAACTTTTGGGGGAACTTCTGCATAAACCTTTCTGTTTATAAAGCCATCCTCTTCCAGTGTACGAAGCGTAGCAGTCAGCATCTTCTGTGAAATATCGGGGATGCAACGTTGCAATTCTTTAAAACGAGCAACCCCCTTCTCATGCAATATGTATAGCACAAGCATTGACCACTTATCACTTATACGTGAGAGAATGTTCCTTATAGGGCACATGGGATTAAAACTATCTGAAAGTTTGACTTTACTCATAAGCTATGTATTTTTAGCGCAGCAAAAGTAACTAATAATATTAAATACAACGAATAATGAATCAGTCATTTACCTTCTAAAAATATTTTCAAAAAAAAGTACTCCGTAAGTTACTCGTTATCAACAAAGGTTTCATTGAGGTAACCATCTTACATGCAAGTACCTACTTGACAATCATCTGTTTGATACTTACTTTTGTAACGTAAAAGTTAGTTTAGCTTTTCATAATTAGTATAAGAATCAATCAGTAAGAAAATGAAAAAAGTAGAAAAAATTTCGGCAGCAGAAAATTATGCAGCTGTAACAATCGGCAATTTTGATCAGTTAAGTGAACATCTGTTTGTACTTGCTCCAGGTATAGAGATTCCAGGAAAAGTTTTTGTTGGCGAGTCAGTACAAAGTACTGGTACAGAAGTATCTTTTACAGTAGTTCCTGCTGGAGCAGGTGGTGATTTTCTTCATACTCACAAAACAAACGAAGAACTTTACATTGTATTAAAAGGTAGTGGAGAGTTTCAGGTTGATGGCAATCACTTTCCTATTTCAGAAGGTAGCGTAGTTAGAATATCACCTGATGGCAAACGTGCATGGAAAAATACCGGAAACACTCCGCTAACAATGATTTGTATTCAAAGTAAAAACGGATCGTTGAAAGATTTAGGAGTAACAGATGGGGTTATGCTGAAACAAAAAATTAATTGGTAACATAAATTTCCGGTAAATCTGATTATTATAATAGCAAATGCCCTCATAATAAAGAGAATAAATTTCTCTAAAATATTTGTCCAATTAAAATAGAATCAGTAATTTTGTGCCCTAATTAGTCCGCGCGGGTAAATAAGAGATGTTAAATGATTAAGATCCACCTTCCGGAGAGAACCTGTATAACAAAATATAACAGATGTACGTAATTGTAGAAATTAACGGCCAGCAATTTAAAGCAGAAGCTGGAAAAAGAATGTATGTTCATCACATACAAGACGCTGAAAACGGAGCGACTGTAGAATTTGACAAAGTATTGTTAGTTGACAAAGATGGCGCAGTGACTGTAGGAGCCCCAACAGTAGAAGGTGCAAAAGTAGTATGCGAAGTAGTTTCTCACCTTGTAAAAGGCGACAAAGTAATCGTATTCCACAAGAAGAGAAGAAAAGGTTACAGAAAACGTAACGGTCACCGTCAACAATTTACAGAGTTAAACATTAAAGAAGTAGTAGCTTAATCAATTAAATTTTTAAGAAGAAATGGCACATAAGAAAGGTGTCGGTAGTTCTAAGAACGGCCGCGAATCACATAGCAAACGATTAGGCGTAAAAGTATATGGTGGACAAACTTGCAAAGCTGGTAATATCATCATTCGCCAAAGAGGTACAGAACATCACCCAGGTTTAAACATGGGTATGGGTAAAGATCACACACTTTACGCATTAGTTGATGGTGTTGTAACATTCAAGAAAGGAAGATTAGATCGTTCATATGTATCTATCATCCCTGCTGAAACAACAGAAGCATAACAACGATTTTTGTTTCAAATAAAAAAAAGTTCCTGTAACATTCGTTGCAGGAACTTTTTTTATTATTTAAAGGATTAAAAAGATTATAATATCATCTTATCTTATTTTTATTTATCTTTGTGGCTCTAAATAAAAAAACTATAAAAACAGTATAAGATATGCTTACACTTAAAGTAATTACAGAAAAGACCGACGAGGTTCTTCGTGGTCTGGAAAAGAAACACTTTAAAGGCGCACAGGAAGCCATAGATAAAGTGCTGGAGTTAGATAAAAAAAGACGTACTGCACAAAATGAGCTGGATAAGAATCTTGCCGAAGTAAATACTCTCTCGAAATCCATTGGTAAACTAATGAAGGAAGGGAATAAAGAAGAAGCAGAATCGGCGCGCACAAAAGTAAGCGAAATCAAAGAGGGAAACAAAGCTTTGGAAACAGCAATGAACAAAGCTGCAGAAGAACTTCAGGTTCTGCTTTGCACTATCCCTAACCTACCCCACTCTTCTGTTCCAGAAGGCTATGGTGCTGATGACAATAAAGTAGAGAAAATGGGTGGTGTTACTCCCGAACTTCCTGCAGATGCAGTTCCACACTGGGATCTTTGCAAGAAATATGATTTGATTGACTTCGAACTTGGAGTTAAAATTGCAGGTGCAGGTTTTCCTGTTTACAAAGGAAAAGGTGCTCGCCTTCAAAGAGCTTTAATTAACTTTTTCCTTGATGAAGCCCGTAACGCAGGTTACCTGGAAATTGAGCCTCCTTATGTAGTAAATGCAGCTTCCGGTTACGGAACAGGACAGTTACCTGACAAAGAAGGCCAGATGTATCATGATAATCAGGATGATTTATACTTAATCCCTACAGCAGAAGTTCCTGTAACAAACATCTACAGAGATGTAATCCTTACAGACAACGAACTACCTGTTAAGAACTGTGCATACTCTGCATGTTTCCGCCGCGAAGCTGGTTCTTATGGAAAAGATGTAAGAGGATTAAACCGTTTGCACCAGTTCAACAAAGTAGAGATTGTTCGTATTGATAAGCCAGAACATTCTTATGATTCATTGAAAGAAATGATTGCTCACGTTGAAAATTTGGTTAACAAACTAGAATTACCTTATCGTATTCTTCGTCTTTGCGGAGGTGATATGAGCTTCACTTCAGCCATTACATTCGACTTTGAAGTATTCTCTGCAGCACAACAACGTTGGTTGGAAGTAAGTTCAGTATCCAACTTTGAATCATATCAGGCTAACCGTCTGAAATGCCGCTACCGTACAGGAGACAAGAAGACAGAACTTTGCCACACTTTAAATGGTAGTGCATTAGCTTTACCACGAATCGTAGCTGCCCTACTTGAAAATAATCAAACACCGGAAGGAATTCGCATACCAAAAGCATTGGTTCCTTATACCGGATTTGATATCATCGACTAAGTAATTCCCCAAAAGGGAATTAAATAAGCATAAACCAGAGCGTTTCCTATGTTAAGTGTAGTGAAACGCTCTGGTTTTTTTATAGTCATAGTTTTGAAATGAAAAACAATAAGATTACCTTTGCCAATACCGACATACTGAAATTACAAGTCTAATATAAATATCATATTTCTACTTTTATGAATAAAATAATTAATAAAGAACACTTCTCAGAGAAAGTCTTTAAGCTGGAAATTGAAGCACCATTGATTGCTCGCTCCCGCAAAGCAGGACATTTCGTAATTGTCCGCGTTGGAGAAAAAGGCGAACGCATGCCATTAACCATTGCCGGAGCAGATCTAAACAAAGGAACTATCACTCTCGTTGTCCAGGAAGTGGGACTTTCTTCGACAAAACTATGTAATCTTGAAGTTGGAGAATATATTACTGACGTAGTAGGTCCATTAGGACAGGCAACTCACATTGAAAACTTCGGTACTGTGGTTTGTGCTGGTGGTGGTGTAGGTATAGCTCCTCTTCTACCAATTGTTCAGGCATTAAAGGCTGCAGGCAACAAGGTTATAACTGTTCTTGCCGGACGTACAAAAGAACTTATCATTCTTGAAAAAGAGATGCGCGAAAGTTCTGATGAAGTAATCATTATGACCGACGACGGTTCTTACGGTAATAAAGGTGTAGTTACAGTTGGCGTTGAGGAAGTGCTTCTTCGTGAAAAGGTAGATAAATGCTTTACTATCGGACCGGCAGTAATGATGAAGTTCGTTTCTTTATTAACTAAAAAATATGAAGTTCCTACTGAAGCTTCTCTGAATACCATCATGGTAGACGGGACAGGTATGTGTGGAGCATGCCGTGTAACTGTAGGAGGAAAAACTAAGTTTGTTTGCGTAGATGGTCCTGAGTTTGATGCTCATCAGGTAGACTTTGACGGAATGATTAAACGTATGAGTGCCTTCAAGGATGCTGAAAGAGAAGAAATCAAGAAGTTAGGATCACCAAAATGCGAGATTACCAAAAGTCAGCATGCCGAAGACCGCACTGCACCATGGCGTGAAGAATTGCGTAAAAGCATGAAAGCAAAAGAACGTACCGATATTTCACGCGTTCACATGAACGAACTTGATCCTGAATATCGTTCACACAACCGTGAAGAAGTAAACCAGGGCTTAACCATGGAGCAAGCACAACAAGAAGCAAAACGCTGCCTTGACTGTGTTAATCCTGGTTGTATAACTGGCTGTCCGGTTGAAATCAATATACCTAAGTTTATTAAAAACATAGAACGTGGAGAAGTGCTAGAAGCAGCCAGAACTCTTAAAGAAACAAGCGCGCTTCCAGCAGTATGCGGTCGTGTTTGTCCACAGGAGAAACAGTGCGAATCAAAATGTATCTACGTTCAGAAAATGAATAAAGAAGCTGTTGCCATTGGTCACCTAGAACGCTTTGCTGCCGATTTCGAAAGAGAAAGCGGACAAATTTCAGTTCCAGATTTAGATGAAAGCAACGGAATTAAAATAGCAGTTATCGGCTCAGGTCCTTCCGGACTCTCTTTTGCCGGAGACATGGCTAAGCTGGGATATGATGTAACTGTATTCGAAGCATTACACGAAATTGGAGGAGTACTTAAATATGGTATTCCTGAATTCCGTTTACCAAATAATATTGTCGATGTAGAAATCAATAACCTCGAAAAGATGGGAGTTGCTTTCGAGAAAGACTGTATTGTTGGAAAAACTATCACTGTAGAAGAATTAAAGGAAAAAGGATTTAAAGGTTTCTATGTTGCATCGGGTGCCGGACTTCCTAACTTTATGAATATACCAGGCGAAAACTCACTGAACATTCTTTCATCTAACGAGTATCTTACACGCGTTAATCTTATGGATGCTGCAAATCCGGAATCGGATACTCCTGTAGCTTTCGGTAAGAACGTAGCTGTAATTGGTGGAGGTAATACTGCAATGGACTCTGTACGTACTGCAAAACGTTTGGGAGCAGAACGCGCCATGATTATTTACCGTCGTTCGGAAGAAGAGATGCCAGCTCGTCTAGAAGAAGTTAAGCATGCAAAAGAAGAAGGTATTGAATTCCTTACTTTACATAACCCTATTGAATATATTGCCGACGAACGTGGATTTGTTAAACAGGTAGTTCTTCAGAAAATGGAACTTGGCGAACCAGATGCATCCGGCCGTCGCAGTCCGGTTGCCATACCAGGTGCAACTGAAACAATTGATATCGACCTTGCTATTGTCAGTGTAGGTGTATCTCCTAACCCAATTGTTCCAAGTTCAATTAAAGGACTGGAAACAGGAAGAAAAGGAACAATCAATGTAAACGATGAAATGGAATCATCAATTCCAATGATTTTTGCAGGAGGAGATATTGTACGAGGCGGAGCAACCGTTATTCTTGCTATGGGTGATGGTCGTAAAGCTGCAGCAGCAATGGATCAAAAATTCAAAAACAAATAACTTGTATAAAGCATTTCAGCTTATATAAACGAAAGGCCGGATTAAAAAAATCTGGCCTTTTTTATTGGATAAACGTTAGGTCTACAAATAATCACGGCCGACTGATAAGCGCAAATTTAAAGCGCGCGGGCAACCATGCCATTTTTTTGTTTTCTTACGGGGTGAGATAAAAATGCCCGCGCCTAATAATCAGTATATTATCTTTAAAAATAAAATAGTAAGACAGAAAAGCTGGCGAAACATTATTATTCATAGAGCCTTTTTCGAGTTAAAATGTGTTATATAATTGATTATCAATAATATTTTCTTCTCAATTTTATGCCCATTTGAATAAAGTGCCTCATAAAATCATCTTTTCTAAAACCGATTATAGATTTATTAACATATTGATATTTTATTACTATATGTTATATACAAGCGAAATGAATATTGGGTTATAATTACTTCATAAAAACAAAATAAACAGCCATTACCAGACAAGCCCCTGCAGCTACATGGTTCCAGTGCAAAGATTCACCTTTAAATAACATGGTAGAAAACACCGTAAAAACAATAAGAGTAATCACCTCCTGCACAACCTTTAATTGCATCAGACTAAAAGGACCACCATTTCCATTAAATCCTAACCGATTGGCTGGAACCTGACACATATATTCGGCCAAAGCAATACTCCACGAAAATATGATAACACCTATTAAAGGCCAGTTACTAATAACCTTATCTTCCTGTAATTTCAGATGGCCATACCAGGCAAACGTCATAAACACATTCGATATAATCAAAAGTAAAATAGAATAAAAACCTTGCATAATTTTAAATATTAAAATACTCTATATTAAATGCCTGTTTCAGGCAATAAATCAGTCTGTATATTATTCATACTTCCCCAAAGACTGTAACGAGCTTCCGGATTCATTTTTTCGAATAAGCGAAGCACCTCTTTCATATCCGAACGATGAGAATCAACCTCATACGGACAATTCTTTTTCTGCTTCTTAAAGTTCCTCACTCCGGCCAGAGCAATAAGATCCGCTTCAGGAATAAGGCACATTGGGCGGATTATTGTCATATCAAACTTTCTCATCACAAGCTTTGGAGGCATACTACTGAAGGCACCTTGAAAAACCTGATTCATCAGCAGCGTTTCCAGAATATCATCCATATGGTGACCTAATGCTATTTTGTTACAGCCCTGTTCTTTTGCCACTGTAAAAAGAGCTTTCCGCCTGTTCCATGAACAAAGAAAACAAGGAGACTTACGAGTATCAGTCGATGCATCAAAAGAAGTTTCGCTATACACAAAAGGAATACCAAATGATTCGGCATAATTTTTCAGATACTCCACATCCGACTGATAAGGAATGTTAGTCATGGCAATATATGCAGCCACAACAGAAAAACGAGGTTTAAATATCTTTGAACGTCGACCAAGAAGTTCCAATAATGCCAGAGAATCTTTCCCACCGGAAAGTCCTACAAGGATTTTATCACCTTCGTCAATCAAACGATATTTCACAACCCCCTTATTAAACCGTGTTTCTACACGTCTATAAATCTTTTCTTCTTCTGTAAACTGCGCCATATTCTTTAAATTGGGCACAAAATTACATGAAACCAGATGAATAAATACAGCAAAATAATCTTTTAAAGAAGAATTAACATAATAGCATATTTGTAATTCGTATAATAACTAAAAACTTTGTACTTTTGAAGTTCTTAATTTAACGAAACTAGCATGAAAAAGAAACATGTAATATTTATTCTTTTTTGCCTGTCGGCTTTTTCAATATCTGCTCAAACCCTTGAAGAAGCTAAAGAGCTATTTAAGAATGGGCAGTTTGAACAGGCAAAACCTGCATTCTACAAGTTATTAAAAAGTACTCCTAAAAACCCAAACTACAATTTTTGGTATGGTGCATGCTGCTATGAAACCGGAGAAAAAAATAATGCTGAAAAATATTTAGTTGTTGGTGCCAGCAAGAAAATTCAGGAAGCTTTCCGCTACTTAGGTCAACTATACAGCGAGCAGTATCGCTATGAAGAAGCTGAAGAAAATTTCAGTGCTTACGAAGCAATGCTGATAAAAAATAATCAGCCAACTGAAAAATACGAAAACGCCATAAAGCAAGCAACCTTAGGAAATCAGATGATTAAGGGAGTTGAGAAAGTTGCAATTGTAGACAGTATTGTTGTTAATAAGAGCAATTTTCTGAATGCTTATAAAATCAGTGAAGAATCCGGATCACTTTCTCCTTTTAATGAGTTCTTTGAAACAGAAGGAAATAATGAAGGTATTGTTTATCAAACAGAATTAGGGAATAAGCTTTACTACGGCGATAAAGGTAAAGGAAATCATCTAAATATTTACACCAAAACCAAGTTACTTGATCAATGGAGTGAACCCGCATTACTTCCTACCTCAATCAATTCAGGCAGCGATGCCAATTATCCGTTTGTTATGTCGGATGGAATCACCATCTACTACGCATCCAAAGGAAAAGGTTCAGTGGGTGGATATGATATTTTCGTTACCCGTTATAATAGCGATACAGATAATTATCTGAATCCTGAAAACGTAGGTATGCCATTTAATTCACCGTTCAATGATTACATGTACGTAATCGACGAATTCAATAACCTGGGCTGGTTTGCATCCGATCGTTACCAACCGGAAGGTAAAGTATGCATCTATATCTTTATTCCAAATGAGTCTAAACAGATTTATGATTACGACTCTACTGATAATGGCAAGCTAATTTCACTTGCAAAAATCAGTTCCATAAAAGAGAGCTGGAAAGGAAGAGAAGCGGATGTAAAAGCAGCAAAAGAACGTTTGGCAGAAGTTAGAAACAGTAAACCTCAGGCTAAAGAAAACAATGAATTTGAATTCGTAATTAATGATAATATAACATACACTCGTCAGGCTGATTTTACCTCTCCAAAGGCAATAGAACTAGTTAAGAAATGGCAGCAAGCTCTTTCTGATTATAAAGAGCAGGCTCAGAAACTGGAGAAACAACGTGATACTTATTACAAATCCACTAAGGATAAACAAAATTCTCTGGCTCCCGGTATACTAGACTTGGAGAAAAGAGTGGAACAGATGGATAATGAAATAAAATTATTAGAGATCAGTATCCGTAACGAAGAAAATAATTTCCTAAAGAAGTAGACAATTGTAATATTTTTACTTATATTTGGCAAAAAGAAGATTATATGGATATACTTATTATAATAGGACTTATTATAGCCGGAATCATTTTATTTCTTATTGAAATATTTGTCATTCCAGGAATCAGTTTTGCTGGAATAGGTGCATTCTTTTGTCTTATATATGCTAATTATTTTGCTTTCTCTAATTTAGGAAATACAGCCGGATTCATTACTTTGGCTGCTTCAGCCATAGCTTGCGTAGCTTCATTAATTATATTTATGAAGTCAAAAACACTGGATAAAATGGCTCTTAAAAAAAATATAACCTCAACCGTTGACAACAAAGCCGAACAAAGTGTAAAGGTTGGCGACGAGGGAATAGCATTCACACGTCTGGCACTTATTGGCATGGCCGATATTAACGGACACCATGTAGAAGTTCGCTCCATTGACGGATATATTGAAGAAAAAACACCTATCGTTGTATCCCGTATAGACAATGGAACCATTCTGGTAGAGAAAATAAAACAAGAAACTACAAACTAATACGATAAAAAATGATCAGTCCTACTTTTCTGACGATGATTCTTATTGGAGGAGGTATCCTCTTCCTGGTCATCTTCTTTCATTATGTACCGTTTTTCCTTTGGCTTTCAGCTAAAGTATCAGGAGTAAATATATCGTTGGTGCAGCTATTCCTTATGCGCATACGTAATGTTCCGCCATACATCATTGTTCCGGCAATGATTGAAGCCCACAAAGCTGGCCTCAGCACCATTACTCGTGACGAACTGGAAGCCCATTATCTGGCGGGGGGACATGTCGAAAAAGTGGTTCATGCACTAGTCTCCGCTTCAAAAGCCAATATCGAATTATCTTTCCAGATGGCTACAGCTATTGACCTTGCCGGTCGTGATGTATTCCAGGCCGTGCAGATGTCTGTTAATCCTAAAGTTATTGACACACCTCCTGTTTACGCTGTGGCAAAGAATGGTATTCAGTTAGTTACTAAAGCACGTGTAACAGTTCGTGCCAATATTAAAAGACTGGTGGGTGGAGCTGGTGAAGACACAATCCTTGCCCGTGTAGGCGAAGGCATCGTTGCTTCCATTGGTTCTGCAGACAGCCATAAAGATGTACTGGAACATCCGGACAGCATTTCCAAGGTAGTGTTGCATAAAGGACTCGACCAAGGTACTGCTTTCGAAATTCTATCCATTGATATCGCGGATATTGATATTGGTAAGAACATTGGTGCCGAACTTCAGATAGATCAGGCTAACGCTGATAAGAATATTGCTCAGGCAAAAGCAGAAGAGCGTCGTGCCATGGCTGTGGCTTCCGAACAGGAAATGAAAGCCAAAGCACAAGAAGCTCGTGCAAAGGTAATCGAAGCAGAAGCAGAAGTTCCAAAGGCTATGGCTGATGCTTTCAGAAGCGGCAATCTTGGAATCATGGATTATTGCAAAATAAAGAACATAGAAGCAGATACTTCAATGCGCGAAACTATTGCAAAGCCGGTATCTTCATCACCAAAGAAGCCTTTGACTGAATAAGAAATCGGTAAACTTAATATATGTTGCCATTGTTGTATTCTCAGCTATGGCAACATTTCTTTTATATATTGACCTAAAACAGAAACAATATGAGATATTTTGCTGAATCAGAATTGATAATAAACCCCGACGGTTCGGTATTTCACCTCCACGTAAAACCGGAACAACTGGCAGATAAAGTTATACTTGTTGGCGATCCGGGCAGAGTAGCTATCGTAGCTGCCCACTTTGACAACAAAGAGTTTGAAGTAGAAAGCAGAGAATTCAGAACCATTACCGGTACCTACAAAGGAAAAAGAATAACAGTTCTCTCCACCGGCATAGGATGTGATAATATAGATATTGTGGTCAATGAGCTAGATGCATTGGCCAATATAGATTTCAACACGCGTGAAGAAAAGAAAGAATTTCGTACTCTCGAACTTGTTCGCATCGGAACTTGCGGTGGATTACAGCCCAATACACCGGTAGGCACATATATCTGTTCACAGAAATCAATCGGTTTCGACGGACTACTTAATTTCTATGCCGGAAGAAACGAAGCCTGTGATCTTGCATTTGAAGAGGCATTCAAGAAACACATGGACTGGTCTCCCCTACTATGCGCACCTTATGTGATTGACGCCAATGCGGAACTTATTGCACGCATAAACCAGGGAGATATGGTAAACGGTGTAACTATTGCCGCCGGAGGGTTCTTCGGACCGCAAGGACGCGAACTTCGCGTGTCGCTTGCCGACCCAAAACAAAACGAGAAGATAGAGTCATTTGAATACAACGGTTATAAAATAACCAACTTCGAAATGGAAAGTTCGGCATTAGCAGGGCTCTCAAAATTGATGGGTCACAAAGCCATGACTGTGTGCATGGTTATTGCCAACCGCCTTATCAAGGAAGCCAACCCTAATTATAAAAACTCTATTGATACATTAATTAAAACCGTACTCGACAGAATTTAACAAGATGATAAACCAGGATACAATCTGCGCCGTAGCCACCGCACAAGGAGGAGCCATCGGCATAATCAGAGTCTCAGGCCCCGAAGCCATAGCTATAACTAGCTCAATATTTATGCCCGTGCAGGAAAAAGTGAAACTGCAAGACAAAGAAGCATACACCCTCACCTTTGGAAAAATTTGCAAAGGAGAAGAGGTGATTGATGAAGTGCTTGTCAGCCTTTTCCGTGCCCCCCACTCCTATACAGGCGAAGACTCCACAGAGATATCGTGTCATGGTTCATCATATATCTTGCAACAGGTCATGCAGCTTCTTATAGAAAAAGGTTGCCGCTCTGCCCTTCCGGGAGAGTTTACACAACGCGCCTTTCTCAATGGAAAGATGGACCTCAGTCAGGCCGAAGCAGTAGCCGATCTTATTGCCTCTTCATCTGCGGCAACCCATCGCCTTGCCATGAGTCAGATGCGTGGTGGATTCAGTAAAGAGCTGACCGACCTACGTACCCAACTGCTCAACTTTGTTTCCATGGTAGAACTGGAGCTCGACTTCAGTGAAGAAGATGTAGAATTTGCCAACCGCGACGCACTACTAAAGCTAACTGAAAATATAGAGCACGTCATTACCCGACTGGCAGATTCATTCAATGTGGGCAACGCCATAAAGAACGGAATTCCCGTAGCCATTATTGGAGAAACAAACGCCGGAAAGTCCACACTACTCAATGTATTGCTTAATGAAGAAAAAGCTATTGTCAGCGATATTCACGGTACCACACGCGATGTGATTGAAGATACCATAACCATAAAAGGCACGCTGTTCCGCTTTATCGACACAGCCGGTATCCGCGAAACGCACGATAAGATTGAAAGCATCGGTATTGAGCGCACTTTCCGCAAGCTCGATCAGGCAGAAATAGTACTCTGCATGATTGCTGCCACCGATAGCCAAGAGCAAATAGAACAACTGGCTGCCAAAATCAAGCCAAAGTGCAAAGGCAAGCAACTCATTATGGTGTTCAACAAAAGCGATCTTATCACCGAAGAACAGAAAAACGATCTGGAGAAACTGGCTATCAAGCATAAATCGAGCCATATCTTTATCTCAGCAAAGAACCGTGAAAACACCATTGAACTGGAAGACCTGCTAGTAAAAACCGCCAATCTTCCAACCGTTACTCAGAATGATGTGATTGTAACCAACATCCGTCATTACGAAGCACTGGTACATGCCCTCGATTCTATTCATCGAGTAAAAGATGGATTACATAATAACATCTCAGGCGACTTCCTTTCACAGGATATCCGTGAGTGTATGCATTACCTTGGAGAGATTACAGGAACTATATCTAACGATGAAATTTTAGGGAATATCTTTTCACATTTTTGTATTGGAAAGTGAAGTCTACTTTTTTGGATTCAAACAAGCAATAAAAAACCAATAATCAAACAATAACAAAAAGGCTTATTTATAAGTATTTAGACTACTTTCAGATACTTGTTTCTTTTTTGAAAACAATTTGCTTGTTTATTAGTTTTTTATTGTATTTTTGTCACTGGTTTGTCATTCACGAATAATGAGAGACAAAAAACTGTCACCCAGAGACAAAAAATACAGCGATATGAAAACAAATAAATCTAAGATTCAAAAGGAACCCGTTAAGCTTAGAGAAAAGGAGCTTACTAATGGGAACAAAAGTCTTTACCTGGACATTTACAGAGATGGTAAAAGAGTGAGAGAGTTCTTGAAGCTCTATCTAATCAAAGCTACTACTCCAATCCAAAAGGAGCAAAATAAGCAAACCCTGCTAATGGCACAAAGCATAAAAGCCAAAAGACAGATTGACATCCAAAACGGAGAATATGGTTTTTCCAGCCATTTTAAGATAAATACACCTTTCCTGGAATACTACAGAAAACTCTGTGAGGACAGACATGGCAATAAAGAAAGCAGAGGTAATTGGGGTAACTGGTATAGTTGCTTACAGCACCTGCAAAGATATTGCGATGAGAAAACCACATTCAAAGACATCACATCTGATTGGATTGAGGGCTTTAAGGATTTTCTGGACAATGTGGAAAAAGATGCTTATAAAAGAAGAAACAACACTTTGGCTGAGGCTAAACCGCTTTCTCAAAATTCAAAAGTTTCATATTTCAATAAGCTAAGAGCCTGCATAAACCAAGCGTTTGAAGATCGTATCATCCCCATTAATCCACTAAGAGGCATTGATGGGTTTAAACAAGATGAAACAGAACGTGTATATCTCACCATTGATGAGGTTAAAAAATTAGTTGCAGCAGAATGCAGGTATCCTGCATTGAAACGTGCTTTTCTTTTTAGTTGTCTTACAGGTTTAAGAAAAAGCGACATAGAAAAACTAACATGGGGAGATGTACAGAAATTTGGAGAATTCACCAGGATAATATTTAAACAGAAAAAAACTGGAGGACAGGAATATTTAGATATTAACAAACAAGCTGAGGAATATTTAGGAGCACGAGGAGAAACCCATGATCGTGTGTTTGCTGGGTTTCATTATTCTGCACAATTGCTATTAGAGCTAAAAAGATGGTGTTTAACAGCTGGAATAACCAAAGCAGTCACATTCCACAGCGGTAGACATACATTTGCCGTTATGATGATAACACTGAATGCTGACATATACACAGTATCAAAATTACTGGGTCATAAGGAAATAGCAACTACTCAGATCTATGCAAAAGTTATTGATAAGAAAAAACAAGACGCTATAAACCTTATCCCTAACTTATTTAATACTTCTAAAGATTAAAGTGCAATGGAAGTCATGAAAAAAACTGATATATGTATTTCTGTTATACAGAATGCAATATCGACTTTATCTTATTTATCGCGCATATCAAACCTCAATAATAGAGAGCTTCAGGAACTTAAATTATTGCATGATGAGTTTCAAGAACATTGGGGAAATTTTTCATGTGATAAATTCAAGCGAATGGAAGATCTTTTTCCTAAAAGGGCACTTATTAAGGAATTAACCAGGTTAAAAGCTCTTTTTTATTACAGGATATTACCTGTTTGCAATTATGATATAATGTATAGAGATGAGGATGATGTTTATACAAACCTATGCATAAATAATCATTATACAGGTGGAGAGTATTTTCGTGAAGTATGGAAAATATTACAAGAGGATGCTGTATGTCTAAATGATTTAGAAGATGAGTTTTGGATCATTTGCCCTGACATTAAAAGTATAGCCGATTACTTGAAAATTACAAGAGTAAAATTTAATCAAATAAACTCGAAATTGCCCCTCCTTGAAATATTAACAATAGAAGATCTATTCTGCAAACCTAACAAATACAGAGATACATTTGATAGGCTTTCTAAAATAAGCTTAATAACGGATGATGAGATAAAACTTATTTTTACTTTGGCTATTTCTATAGCTAAAAGTATTAAAATCAATATGGATCTTATTTCCTCTATGTACAATAAGCTAAAATGTATGAATAGGGATAATGTAATAGAGGATAAAATTTCAAAGAATGATTTTACATTACCTAAAGAATGTGATACAGAAAGGTTTAAAAGCATGCTAAATAAAGCCATTAAAAAAGATCTTGTTAGAATCAATAATAATGGAACCTTATATTTTGATGGATCAGATGCTTTATTGAGTTGTTTCTGTGGCTTTGCGCTCTGTGGGGATTCTCTCAAATGGGATCCAGCTACAAGAATACAAATTATTAAAAAAGGTAATGAGGGATTATTTCCAAATAATCCTCTAAATAAGCTTTTCAATGCAAGAAATTTAGGGAAATCGAGAACCCAAATACTTGAAAAAGAACCACCTGGAGGGTTTGAAAATATCCTGGATATTATAAAAGAGACAGCTTAAACAGTTGTCTCTTTTTTGTTTTTATATATCTCTTCAAATTACATATAGCACTATTTATAGCACTATAGATACTATATTTTTACTTTTCATTCTTTAGGATATTTGCATCATATAAACCAAGCAATGGTGAGAGGTGCACATCTTACCATAGTCTATAAATATCAAGACAATGGAAAAAAAATATTTTGAAGATATTGACAAAAAACTCTCAAATGTGGAATATTACAGCCGTTTAGCTGCTATAACAACAAAAAATGTACTCAATTTAGAAGAGACTTCATTTTATACAGGTATTCCTAAATCCACATTGTACCAATTGACATGTAAACATGAAATTCCACACTACAAACCCCGTGGAAAACAGATCTATTTTGATCGTACTGAAATTGAATCCTGGATGAAACAAAACAGGATTGCAACCGCTCAGGAAATAGATCAGCAAGCAATCTCCTATGTAGTAACTGGGCGTATGCAGAAAGGAGGTGCAAAATGATCCTCACAGACTACTATATGTTAGAACGTCTCCCCGAGTTCCTTAAAAACCGCACCCCTCGTTTTGACTGCACAGCCTCAACTGGTGAATATCCTCCTTTTGAAGATATTGCAAGTAAAAGCCGTGTAAAACGCTTTTTCTGTTACTTTAATGGTTTACCCAACTCATTCAGTGAAAATGCCAGGAATAAGGCAGAAAGATGTATCACCAATACCAAAAACATAAGCAGTGTTTTTATTCCAATTCTTAATAAACATTGGCTGGGATATGGAGATGTAAAGGGTACTCAGGATGCTTTGCTTTTTGTCTTTTTATGGGACTACTCCAGGATGGAAATATTTGTAGCCAGAGGTCATAAGAATAACCAAAAAAGACTATTCAACCTCCTTTACGACAACGAACTGATGGAGGAAATGGATAAGTTAAGAAACCGAACTGTTAACCTGGTAAATTCTAAGTAATATGGACAATGAGCTGTTAGAGAAGTTTCAGGCTGTCCTGAATAAAAGGATTAATAATAATGCTATAGAACGATTCAGAATTACCCAATTTGATGAACCGACTATATGTAATATGTTGATGCGGTGCTATGAGAGTGTGGTAGAAATGAGGAGGATTCATTTTGTAGCTGATGATAATACGAAACAAAACGTTTCTAAGGCTGCCAAATGGCTTACTGGTAATTATAAAATAGGGCTTATCCTATATGGTGGCGTTGGCAATGGTAAAACAACACTTGCAAGATCAATATGTGAACTCATCTACATTCTCTTTAAAACAGGTGAATGGACTGGGAAAGGTGTAGCAAAGATTACTGCTTTAGAACTCTCAAAAATGATGCTGGATAGTCCTGATAGGTATAATAAGATAAAAGATTGTGAATTACTTTTCATTGATGATATTGGGATTGAACCCGCCAGTGTGAAAAGTTGGGGAAATGAATGCTCTCCAGTAACAGAACTTATATACTCCAGGTACGACAAGCAACTATTCACATTAGCTACATCCAATCTTAATGATGCTGAGCTGAAAGATCGGTATGGAATAAGGATTTCAGACCGTTTCAATGAAATGTTTGAGAAAGTGTATTTCACTGGTAAAAGCTACAGAAAATGAGAGACTCTTTTATATTCTACAGAAGTTTCCAGGAAGCAATAGAGAGTTGCCCTACAGAGGATCAATTAGCAATATACAGAGCTATTTCTGATTATGCTTTGAATAGAACAGAGCCAGTTCTAACTGGTATTGCTAAAGTCTGCTGGGTACTTATTAAGCCTCAACTTGAAGCTAATTGGAGACGGTTTGAAAATGGTTGTAGAGGTGCTGAATTTGGGAAAAAAGGAGGTGCTCCAAAAGGCAATGTAAACGCTTTGAAACAAAACAACCCCAAAACAACCCCTATTCAACCCCAAAACAACCCTATCACCGTTGAAAAAACAACCCCTAATGTGAATGATAATGTATTTAATGTAAATGCAAATGATAATATAAATGATAATACTAAGGAATTAGAAACTAAAGTTTCTACTAAACGTGAAACTAAACGTTTCACTAAACCCTCTATTCAAGAAATAAAAGATTTCATTCAAGAAAATTCATTATCTGTAGATCCTGATACTTTTTATGACTATTACCAGGCAAATGGCTGGATGGCTGGTAAAAATCACATGAAAGATTGGAAAGCGACTATTAGAAACTGGAACAGAAAAGAATGGAGCAAATCCCCCCAAAGCCATAGAATGAGTTTTGAACAGGCTGGCGATAACTCTGATAGTGGCTATAAGAACACATTGTAAAACAATTAAAATCAAACAAATGGACATAGAAGAAAGATTAAACGCTTTAGAGCAAAAGTTTCAGGGCGTTGTGGCAGAAAAGGACACAAAAAACAAAGAACCTGAGCCAAAGGATGACGATGAGTTATCAGATCTATTGCTGAAAAAAATATCAGTTCCAACTGAATCCAAAGTAGGCATAGATTTAAATGGCCACAAAACGGCTGGTTTTTAAAAGTATTAACTCCTGTAGGGCTTAAAACTATTTTGGTGGATAAAACCCATGTGAAATAGGACAAATGCAATACAGGGCAAATTATTAAGAAAAATGGAAGAAAAAATTTTAGTACATAAATATGAATCTGAGATCAGAAGCGGAAAAGGATTCTATGAGGCTGTTAGAATCAACATACAGGAATTGGTTGATTTTTTAGTAGAAAATGAAGTAGAGCCAACTCTGAATATGGTAGTAGGCTTAATTCGTAGCAACAGATCTTCTAAAGCTCTTTTTGAAGAGAGAGAAAGACAAATACTGAAAGATGTGCCTAAGATCCTGAGATCATCTGTAAACACTGGAACAGCAGAAAATATAAAGGCTTGTGATGAGATAATACAGAGAGCCAATAGATTACTCACTTATTCTGATAATAGCAGATTGATCGATTTCTCCAAATGGAGTATAGAGAATAACAAAGTGATAATTACTGAGGCTGTTTTTAAAGAACTTGAAGAGAGTTCCTCTATTTACATTGATACTCCAAGTAAAAAGGCAATCTATGAAAAAGCTATAGCAGCAAAGAAAGCACTGGAGGATTTGAATCAGGCTGTTATCAATGTATCTCAAAGAGGTTTGGGCGATGGATTAAAAGTTATTGGAATTGCTCCAGCAAATAGATTATTGACATTTAGCATATTAGAAGTGCATGGTAATGGAGATGTTGAATTGATTGGAGAACGCTTTGATAACATACTTTAAACAGTTGAGAGGGGGCTTATGCTCCCTCATCTTGAAAATCGACATTAAATCGACATTAATATGGCTAATGGCAAAAAAGGATTTCAGCCTGGAAACGTTGTAGGAGTGCGCTTTTCAGCAACCAGACAACCTAAAAAGGCTGGTAGAAAACCGACACTATATAAGCAGCTTTTTAATAATACTTCAAAGCGTTTCGAGATAGAACTAAGCAAAGAGGACTATTACAAGGTCATTCGCTTCCTGATGGAATGTACACCAGGTGAATTAAAAAGAATAGATGAGGATGAGAGTACCCCTATGTGGGTATCAAATATTATTAGTGCCATTTTCACAGATATAAAATATGGCAAGATCAATACACTCAACACTTTTTTTAATCGCTTGTTTGGAAAACCTACACAGACTATAGAGAGCGAAATAGAGGGTATTGTTAATCATAAGTTTGAGATAGATCTATCTGTTCTTACTAATGAGGAACTGTTACAGTATGAAGCGTTCCTGGATAAGATGATAGAAAACAGTAAATAACAATCTAAAAAACAATTTATATGGCAATTGAAATCAATGGAACCCTAATAGATAGCTGTGCTAATTTCAACATTTTCCAAGCTGAATACAATGGTTTTCCTGTTGTTTATCGGGTGTGGAAAAATGGAAAGGTTGAATTTAAGGTTACAGAAGATCTGGTTAACTCTGGGCTTGCAAAAGTAGAGTCAAGAGTTTTACAAAGTGATAAAGAGTATTGGATAGATCTAACCAAAAGAGGATAGTGAACTATGGCAGAAACAAAAATAACATTGGATGCTTCAACGCCTGAGATTCTGCTGGAATCTACAACTACTGGTGGTTTATATGGAGAGGATGGTTCAGAATCATCTGAAATAAAGCTAAATGCCAGTGAGGGAGTTGTAGAGGCAAAAAATAACAACGGAGTAGCACAAGTATCTGCCTCTGGAGTGTTTTGCAACAATGCTGGAACACAAGCAGTAGCAGCCTCAACAGGAATTGAGAGAAAGGCTGCTATTGTGGGGCTTGGATATGGAGCGGTCAATAAATATGATTGGGAGAATGAAAACTTTATAGCTGGTGTATATGGCTATTCAAGCAACAGCGGTACAGCTCCAGCTTATGGCGGTTTTTTCCAAGATATATTAATCTCTGGATTGATCCTAAAAAGTATATCCGTATCTGATAGTTCAGGAACAGTCTATTTGTCTAAATCAGACAGCTTCATTCTGGGGCTAACAAATAGCGGGGTTACAAAAACTCTTTACCTCCCTAATGATGGGATAATCGGCAGAACAATCCTGGCAAAACAAATAGGTAAAGGAACAATCAGGTTCTATCCCCGATCAGGTCAATATATCCATGATGATAGCACCCAAAACGATTATTATGATATTCCTGAGGGATGGTTAGGAATATTCATGTTTACTCGGTTCAACCTAAATGGATCAACAAGAGATGTGTGGACAGTTAGTATGTGTAAATTCATGTAATTATGGTAGAATACGGTTATATAGAAAACGGCTATCTAATATCTAAGATATTGAAGCCAGAAACTGAAAATTATAAAGATGAAGAAACTGGGTATATCAAAACCAAAACAATCTCCATCAATGAACAAATTGGGCAGTTAGGAGCCATTTGGAAACCTGTTGCTCCGATAGATGAGGATAAGAGAAAATGTGAGGATGGTTATATCATACGCCTGGTGCCTTATGATGCAGCAGATCACATAGACTATGAGTATCAGAAAGTCCTGGATGTTCAAAAAATCAAAAAGGACATAACCGAACAAAGAGAGTTTTTAGATAGCACCGACTATCAAATAACAAAATGCAATGAAGCTTTTATGTTAGGTGATCCTCTTCCCTATGATTTTAAGGCTCTCCACATCGAGAGACAGACTGCCAGGGACAAAATCAATGAGTTAGAAACAATTTTAAATCAAGCAAAATGAAAGAGTTTATTAGATATGGTTGTAACGATTACTATGAGACATTAGTAGTTGATGATGAGGCTGCTGAGGCTGCTGGTGTAGAGATCTCTATTCCTGATGGATTTAAGCTATTAGTTAAGCTGGAAGATAACAGACCAGAACCAGAAGAACACCGTTATGTAAAACTCATCTTTCAGGATGATAAAGTATATTATAAGTTCTACAGTCAATTATCTGAGGTTAGTGCTGATAATGTACGGATAGTTCCATTAGAACAGTTCTTAGTAGTTGCTAATCTATCCTATGATTTAGAAACCCCTACAGAAGAAATACAAAACAACATGAAAGAATATTTGTCTTTGTTACTCTCTCAGGACTATCAAGAATGGCGTACTAAGGTAGCTAATGAGGACTTGCTTCAAACACTGCAAAACGCACAGGAAAACGCTTTAACTGCTGAGGAAAAAGTATAAAAACGTCCTGTTTTGTCACTGGATTGTCTCCAAAAGCAAACACAATTTGCATTATAATCTAATAATCAAAGTAATAACATGTATTTTTCACATTCTTATAAAGAAAGTGAATAGCTAAAAAGAAGAATTATGATAGATGATAAATTAATCCAATGCGCTCTACAGGATGTAATCCTGAATGCCAGGAATAAAGATACAGCTCACTTAAATAACCCAGAAAATCAAATAGTAACATTAGGGTATTTGGTGGATGATTTACTAAAAAGCAATGAGAATGGAAAGAATGAGGCTTTAATAGGATTCTATGCAAACATTGGCAGATCCTTAAAACAACTCATTGAGTATCAAAAACAACAAAGAGTAAACGATCATGAGTGAAAATATTGGTGGAGGGTTGGCTTTTCAGGCAACCCTCAATATAGATGATTTTAAAGTGTCTGCTGATGCTATGGAGCGTAGGATCAGGAACGTTTCTACTACAGCAGTCCAGGAATCTGAAAGAATGGAGCAGTCCATAGCTGCATTTGCTCAAAATGGAGCCAGGTATATCATTGGCACTCTGGTTGGCGGTGGTATGATGGGGCTTGTGAACAGCATCGTTCAAACACGTGGGCAATTCCAGCAGCTACAGATTGCATTTGATACAATGCTGGGCAGCGGTGCTAAGTCAAAGGCTCTCATGGATCAGCTTACCAATACAGCAGCCAAAACCCCGTTTGACCTTATGGGGGTTGCTGGAGGAGCAAAACAACTATTAGCTTATGGCTCATCCGCTGATAAAGTAAATGATACGCTTGTAAGACTTGGAAATATTGCCTCAGGGCTTTCCATTCCTCTGAATGATATTGTTTACCTGTATGGTACCACAATGGTACAGGGGCGTTTGTATGCCCAGGATGTAAGGCAGTTTACTGGTAGAGGTATCCCATTGGTAAGAGAACTGGCTGCCATGTACGGCAAAACAGCTGAGGAGATCAACACTATGGTATCAGAGGGAAAGATCGGTTTCCCTGAGGTTGAGAAAGTCATAAACAAAATGACAGATTCGGGTGGGCAGTTCTACAATTTGATGGAACGGCAAAGTAAATCCCTTACTGGCATGATCTCTAACCTGGGAGATTCCTGGGATATGGCTCTGAATAAACTTGGTGAACAAAACCAGGGAGTACTTGAATCGGGCATTTCTGGAGCTATCACAGTAGTTGAGCACCTGGATGATGTTCTAAGGGTTGTCAAGTCTATTGCTGTGGCTTATGGATCCTATAGGGCTGCCATTGTATTGAATACGTTGGCAACCAAAGGCTATACAGGCGTTTCTCTGATAGATAATACTGTTAGGCAGGCTAAGATAGCCCTAATGGCAAATGAAAACATATTGTCTGGCAAAGAGATAGCTCAAAGCAGCCTAAAAGTAAACTCACATAGAGAGGAAACTGCTGCATTGGAGGCTCAACTTACAGCAGAAGAAAGGGGAAATGTAATTCGAGTTGCAAGAATAGGGATTATTCAAAGCGTACTTAATGCCCAACAGCAGGAAACATTATCGTTGCTTGGACTTACAACAGCTTCAAAAGGATATGAGACAGCTGCATTGGAATTACTTACAGCAGAACAAAGAGAATCACTTGGTAAAGCCAATTTGACCACTGAAAGCATTACTTATAGAACAGCACTATATCAAGAAGTAGCAGCCAAAAACTCAAATATGGCAGCTACTCTGGAAGCCATGCGAGCAGATACAAAGGCAGCAGCATTCAAATTAGAATCTGAAAGAGCAACGGCATTGGCAGCATCAAGGCGTGTAGTATCTGCACGTGCAGAGATGAGTGCTGCTATAGAATCTGGAAACGCAACACAAATAGCTACTGCTGAAAAAAAACTACAAGTAGCCGTAGATAATCAATTGATTGCAAGTAATGCAAGAATAGCAGCACAAACAGATTTTAATACCAAGAAAACCATTCTTGAAACAGAAGCAAAACGACAATCAAGAGTTGCAAGCCAGCAAAATGTAGTCGCTGATGGGGCACAAATTGCAACTAAAAGCTTATTAGGAACTGTTACAACTGGATTAATCGCCAAATTGAGAGCATTATGGGCTACAATGTTGGCAAATCCATTTACAGCATTATTATCCGTTGGTGGATTGGTATTGTCTCTATTTACAATGTTCGGGGATAAAACAGATGAGGCTAAAACAGTTCAGGGAGACTTCCAGGATGCAACCAGTAAAGCAAGCGATGAACTGAGGAGCTATATGGCAGTACTCCAGAATACAGAGAAAGGAAGCATCGCCCATAAACAAGCATTGGAGAAAGTAAATGCTATTTGCCAGGAGTATAACAAAACGTTGCTTACCGAAAACTCAACGCTGGCAGAACAGCAAACCAAATACCAGGAACTTACTACAGCGATTCAGACAGCTACTGCTGAAAAGATCAAAGCAAAATATGTTGAGCAGGCTATGGCTGAACTGTCAGAAAAGCAAGCAAAGGCAACAGAGGATCTAAAGAAAGCAGCCAGTAGAGCCAGCTATGATACTGGATCTACTACATACGTTCCAACAGGTACAGGTGGAGCTATAGCACAGCCACTATATGAGCAATCCAGAAATATACAACAAGCTTCACAAGCCGTTTGGGATGCTGTGGAATCTATGGCTATTGAAGCTGGAGATAAGCTAAAAACCCTAACAGGATCCGCTTATACCCAGGCATTCAATCAATCTCTTAACCAGATTGTAAAAGCCGTACAGCAATCAACTGGAGCCACTGATAAGGAAATGGAATCATTCAAGGTTACGTTATCCGCACACCTTGCAAGTATAGCCAGCTACTCTAAAGATGCGTCCTCTGCTGTAGATAAAGTAAACCAGCAGTTAAGATTGTTATATTCAGCCCAACCAAATACAGCTGTAGCTGATAATGTGGACTACACAAAGATGAGCTTTGAGGATCTGGATAAGAAAGCCAGGGAAACCCAGGGTGAAATTGACACTTTGCAGAAAAAGGGGAAAGATGGCGTTATTGTTAATGTAAACAGCACAAAGCTTACCCAGTTGCTTGGATTACTTCACCAGGTAAACACTGCTATTGACAACAAAACAAAGAATCTGAACACTGAGGCTGGAATCAATGCCAGAGTTAAGGATCTGAAAGATGAGCGTGCAAATGTAGAGATCAATAGTGCCAAATATAAGGAGCTTACCAAAACCATAGATAAACTGGAGGCTAAGATCCCGAAACAAACAAAAACCTCTAAGAGTAGCGAAAACTCAGCTGCTAACAAAGCACAACAGCTGGCAGAAAAGCAGATCCAGGCTGAACTGAAAGCGGAACAGTCCAGGATTGAGATTATGGAGGATGGCTATGCTAAGAGAAAGGCACTATTGGAACTCCAACACAAACAAAACATCGCTCAGATCAATAAAGAGGAGAAAGAACTGGAGAAAGCCAGGAGGGAAGCTGGAAAGAGTGGGTTATCCTTAAAAGAAAAATCTGAGTTTAACGACCGTAGGACGAATGAAAATGCAAGCTATACAAAAGCCCAGAACAAACTATTTGATGGTGAAATTGAGTACAAGAAAAGCCAGTATGAGCTTTATTTCCGTTGGGTAAAGAATATGGGTGAGGATGTAGCCAATACTCATTTCAAGAATTTGCTCAAAGGTGGTAATTCCTACAAAGATTACATTGAAAAAGAAATTCAGAAACTTACTATAAATGATGGAAAGGATCTGACTGATAGAAAAGGGAACATAGGGCTTTCTGAGGGTGAAGCTAATTATCTTGGTAATTTAAAAACTCAATTGGATGAGATCAATGGCAAAAAATCAGCTCTTGATACATTCAAAGAAAGTTTTACACAGGCTATAAACAAGGCTAATACTCTGGCAGAGAAATTAAAAGTTATAGCTGATTATGAGGATAAACTTAAAAACGGCACATCTGGTTTAGTAGGATCCGATGATAAGGCTGCTGGCAACCTGGCAGTATCTGAAAAGAAAGATGAAACAGATAAAGAAGTTCAGGAAAAGGTTTTAGCTGATTTTAAATCTTATGAAGAAAAAAGGCTTTCTATTCAGAAAGAGTATGCTCTACTTAGAGAACAGGCTATTAAGGATGGGAATATGGCTGCTATAGCTGAAATAAACAAAGGAGAAGCTCAAAAAATATCTGCTTTGTTTACAGAAAATCTGATGAACTCTGATGAATGGAAACAATTGTTTGGCAATCTTGACAATTTGACCGTTTCAAAAATGATCGAATTAAGAGATAAGATAGAAGCAAGCTGGGAACAAATAAAACTATCACCAGAAGCATTGAATGACTTAAGAAAAAGGATTGATGAAGTAACCAGAACTATTGGGGAGAAAAATCCATTCCAGGCATTACTTGATTCTATCAAAAGATACAAAAAAGACTCCAGTAAGATTAATTTTTCAGAATTAATGAAATCTTCATCGGCTGCGCTGGGGGCTACAAAAGAGGTTTTTGATTCAGTTGTATCTGGTATCAAAACAATGGGCATAGAAATGGATGAGAATACTGAAAATATGCTCAATGACATTGGTGGAGTAATTGATGGTGCAAGCCAGCTGGCTGCTGGTATTGCTACTGGAAATCCTCTTTCAATAATTCAGGGGTCTATTTCTGTAATTTCTCATGGGCTGAGTTTGCTTGATTCAGGATCTGACAGAAGAAACAAAAGATTGCAGGAAGAAATTGAATATTATAACAAATTAGTAGAAGTTTATAACACTCTTATTGATAAGCAAAAAGAATTAACAGAATCTTTATCAGGGAAAGATGCATTGCAAGCCTACCAAGAGGGAATAGGAATGATAAACGCAAAGATTGTTGCTGCACGTAGCTCACTTGAAAGTTGGTTTGCCAAAGGTGCAGGAATGTTCTCACACTCAAATTGGTATAAATACGACAATGATATGGGTGATGTATTGAGCCGTCAAAAACTACTCACCATGTCGGCTAAGGAGTGGACATCTTTTATGAAAGACAATGCGGATCAATGGGCTAAACTACCTGATGAAGTGAAAACCTATGCTCAGAATGTTATTGATGCAGGGCTTGAAACAGAAGATCTGGCAAAAATAATGAAAGAAGCTGTAGCAGGATTCACATTAGATGATGCCTCTAATAGCATTATGGAGCTTGCAAGCCAGGCAGAATTAACGTTCAAATCCATATCTGGTAGTTTTAGCAAATTAATGCAAGATGCCATATTACGGCTTGTAAAAAGCAAAGTAGTCGATAATTCACTACAAAGATGGTATGATAATTTTTCAAACAACATGAGCGATGGTGTACTTTCAGATGATGAAGTAAAAGCGAGACAGGATGAATACAAGAATCTTGTAGAACAGGCGAATGAGCAATATAAGAAAATGATGGAGGCAGCAGGTGTATCTCTTGATTCAGCCACAAGTGAGGATCCTTTAACTGGAGCTGTAAAATCTCTCAGTGAAGAAACTGGAGGAATCGTAGCGGGTAAATTAAATGCTGTGGTGATAAACCAGGCTGATGGCTTATCTTTATTGAGAAAATCTTTGATAATCCACCAGCAAATAGCAGACAATACCTCATATTGTAGAAAATTGGAGGCAATAGATTCAACTCTAAAACGTATTGAAAGCTCTGGTAGCTCTTTATTATCACAAGGAATATCATAATAGCATTTATTTAACAAATTAGAGGACGGTACAGCAAAGATCTGTGCCGTCTTTATTTTTAATAGTATCAGCCACTAAAGCTATATGAACAGTAGTTTTAAATAACTAAAAATCTATCTATTAATAAAAAAGATGTATATTTGTTCAATATTAAGAAATTATAGCGTTTGCTATTGTTTTTGGGTAAAGAAAATCGCCAATTTTATTACACTCCAATAAACAATAAGTAGAACGCCCAGATATACGTGGGCGTTACTTATATGGAGTGTGGGCGTTTGGCGATGCCTCTTTACCAATATGGGTAATTGCTCACGTACTTTGTTTCCTATACCTATAGGCAATGGCATTAAGTAGATTTTTATTGACTTTAAATATAATATCATGAAAAAAATTCTATTTATGCTTTGCCTGTCAGCATTAATAACAGGATGTACAAAAAGCAGTGAACAAAAAGCCACATTACTCCTGTCTAATACAGAACTAAAACACAACAGTGTTGTGAAGCTTGATTCAGTAATTGAATACCCTGAGGCTTTTGATAAAACACTAAAAGCCATAGAACTTGAAAACAATGCGCTTGAAAAGGTTGCAAAATTTGTAGCTTATGGGAATAAACTTTCTGAATCAGAGCGCAAAACAGATGAATTTCAGAATAGAGTTAAACTGATTCAAGAGGAAGCCATATCTTTAATCAATAGCGCAAAGTCATATAAAGAGGATGCTGCTATGATTGGTTTAAAGAACAGTGTGAAAAGAATCAATAAAAACTTCTTAGGGTGGAAATATACCAGCAAAAATGATAGTTGTATCTATGTGGTTTACTTTGATAAGAAAGTAGCAACTATTCTGGGTATTGATAAAACAGAACTGTAATTCATACAAGATCTTAGGCATAGGTTTCTTTCAATTTACCAGGTAAATACTCCAGGAATCATAGCGATAGAGGTTTTAGCTGTAATTTTGCACGGCAATATTGCAATAACTAAAATCAAAGGAATCATTATGATTAGAAAAATCAAAATCTTTTCAATGCTGTTACTGCTACTAACATCATGCAGTAAATCTATGGAGGATGAAACTCCAATAAGTAAATCAATCTCAGTAACATTCAATTTAAACCCTCTCACTGTCAATGTTGAGCCATTAAGCAGCAAAGCCAGGGTACAAACCAGAGCAGCAAACACGGCTGATGTAGTAAGCTCCATTTCTTACTATATTTACAATGCAACAACCTCAAATATCGTTGCAAAAGGAAGCAGTTCATATACACCTGGTGTTGATGCTGTTCCTGTAGATTTTGGCAAAGTCACTATAAAATTAGTCCCTGGTACATATAAAGTTATATTTTATGCACAAGGCAAAGGAAAAGGCTATTTCTATGCTAATAACTTTAGTGATAAACTGTACTATGACAGCTATTTCAAGATGTCTGATAAAGAAGTTTTCTATTACACTGGAGATCTGACAGTATCAGCAGAGAGTACTAATTTTGATATTAATTTACCCCGTATGGGTGGGTTAATGAGGCTAAATATATTAGATGATCTTATACCAGATGTTAAGAAAGTGACTGTAACCATAAGCGAGTACAACAGATGGTACTGCCTGGGATCCAGTGGAACCGATCTGCAATATTTTGTAACCAATACCTATGAGGCTACTCTGGGGGCAACAAAGATGGATGTGTTTGATTATTATGTAACACGTCCTCAGAACATAACTGTTACCATAAAGGTATTAGGGGTTAATGATGTGGTTTTATTTGAGAAACAACTAACAGTACCCATTTATGATAATCGTAGGAGTATTATTAGTGGGAATCTGTTTAGTACCATCGGAAATAAAGATTTAACTATAACGGTAAACGATCTGTGGGGAGAGGACAATAATATCAATCTTTAAAAGTGTGTTTGACAAACACATTTTTGCATGATAATCAACAAAAAAGCCATGAATACTTTTTCAATTGAAAGAAACTTTCTACTTTTGTCACGCTATCACATATTACAAAGGTGGATATATCCACTGCTTTCATAACGGTGGATCTTTTGTATTCATTGGTCAGATCTGCATGCTAAGATATTAGCGGTGTGTACCCCCGTGTGATTGGTTAATGCCACCACAGCCTTTGTAATAGGTGATAGCAAACGGGAAAGGCACACCGTTTTTTTTGTGCTATAATGCTATCAAAATTACAAAAATGATTAATCTTGAACTTTTTGAGCTAAAAAACATTTGCATGGATATGTCTGAGCTTGGAGTAGCAAATTATGTAAAAAGGATTTCTCCTGCAACGGATCAAATTTCACAAAGAGAAGCCTACAGGCTTTATGGTGAGGGACGTGTTAAAAATTGGGTAAAACAAGGATTGATTACTAAAAAAACAAGAAGTGGATCCAGCATTAAATCAAAGATCCTTTATTCCAGAGCCGAACTTATAAGCATTGAAAATGCAATTAAATTAGATCGCATCATAAACAGATAATCCACTATGACTTATATATTAAACTCAGATCAAATGAATAGGCTTTACACTGGTATGGCTGAGATTGGAAGAGCACAATTTATTAAACTTATGGATCCTAAAAAAGATTTAATCTCAAAAGGAATGGCTATATGCACTTTTGGAAAAGGCTTTATTAATGATATGATTGATTCAGAGGAAATAAGTGGAAACAAATTTTCCAGAGTTATGTTATTAACTTTGTTCTATTCTTATACTATTGAGTATGAAATATAATGAACCAGATAACTACCAGCAAGTTAGGGAGAGTATGCTGGTATTGATGCAAGATCTTAAAAGAGTAAATGATGGTTTAAAGGATCTTGGTGATAATCCTCTATTGAGTGAATTTTTTGGAGATCGTATAACAGGATCTACTAAGAGTATGAGTAATGCTATAAATATGCTTGGTGAGATGTATGGCTTTACCGTTGCTGATGATATAATGGAAAAACGTTTTAATACAGTATGAAAAGGACAGATCAAACTTATCTCTCAGGAATAACTGAGGATTACTCTAATTATCGCTGGTACAAAGGAGAGGCTGAGAATCCCTACATAGGGGACAAAGAAAAGCCTTTTGCTACCAGGCTATGGGAATATGAGAGAGAGTTCCATTTCAATTACCTGGATTCACGAACAAATAAGCCATTGAAAGAGACTTACCAGGAATGGAAAAAGAGCTTTATTGAGGATTATTTACCTGGTAAATCACCTAACCCCTATGGAGATCTAACCGACTGGAGCCAGTCTTTTGAAACTGGTATAAGGAAACAATATAAAGGAGATTTCTAATGCAACATATTTTCTGGCAATGATCCTGGTGGGTGAAAGATCCTATCAGGATTTTTATTTATATGAGGATCCAACATAAAAACAAAAAAGCCTTTGAATATTTCTTTCAAGGGCTTTTCTAAAGTGTTGTCCTCTGTCTCAAACATGGAGAACAAACTTCAATAGCTGTAAGAGTTTACAAATATACATATTTTTAAGTTCATTGTTTTATTCCATCTCAATAATTATAGAATGGATCATGTACTACCTGGGTGAAATTACTGGAGAAATAACAAACAATGAGGCAAAAAATAGAGGCTGCAACCAAAACAAGCATTATATTTGTTGTTGTTTTTGTCACTGTTTTGTCACCCAGCCAAATATAAAAGGCTGTATTATATTGTATATCAGGCAATAATAGTAAAGCAATCACATTTTGTATTGGCAAATAAATTGGTATAAACAACGATTAGCACATATTACTATCAATAGTTAAGGCGTTCATTTTGAGCGCCTTTCTTTTATGCATTATTGCTATGGTTATCGTCGATACTACATTTCGAAAATACGCCCACATGTATTTGTTGAATATAAGCATTTTAATCCTCTATAATCGTCTGAATAAAGGTAATATTCTT
>Ga0183101_1000125_pt1 | contig 161660 bp, 194 predicted proteins | sample Biomet3_FD_127790 | JGI IMG/M metagenome (GOLD analysis project Ga0183101, IMG submission 127790) | Microbial communities from bioreactor (seeded with sewage sludge) at LBNL, California, USA - Biofuel metagenome 3 | ecosystem: Engineered > Bioreactor > Anaerobic > Unclassified ... | reverse complement strand
AATCAAAATCTACGAATGTTGTATATCTTGAAATACGCTCTCCAATACGGATAGTAAATTTTACAAAAAGTATTTCACTCATTCTTCACTCCTATTTTATACTGGAATAGTATCCAGTAATAAATTTATCTAGTCTTTCAAATGTAGTTATATTTTGGTCAATGCATGCATTACGAGTTTTCTCAAGTATTTTACCAATTATTTCACCTGATGGAATATTAAGCAATTCCATTATATATTTACCATTAACTTTTTTATAAAGAGTATTTTCCATTCTATGTTTAGTTTCATCAATACGTTTAATTATTTTAATCCAAATCTCTTCATCAAACATATATTCACTACAATAGTTATCACAAACACAAGTCTTCAAAAGATATTCAAAATCTTTATGTTGAACACGTTTAGCTATTTTAGAATAACGAGTATTAAGAAATTGGTTAAATGCCATATGATTAGTGGAAACAAATACAATAGTTTCAATCATAGATTTGGGCATTTTCAATCGTTGACCAATTTCTCGATTCATACGTTCAGAAACTTTATCATGCTGATGATATGTTATACGTCCATCTTCTTTCAACATAAAAGTTTTTATTTTACCTGTATCATGGAGAAGTACGCAAAAGTTAAGAAGAGGATTATTTTTTTCAAGTTGAACTTCTAAAGCAGAAATAATATGGTCAAGTACCGTACTTTTCTGTATTTCCCAATCTTCAGAATAGTTAGTATTAGGATTATAAGCTTCAGTTTCATATGTAACTTTATTTCTAGCAATAGCACGTTCAGGGTGATGTGTAACGCTATGATAGAATATTCCCATTAAGTGTATTTCATGTAAAATTTCTTCAAGAAGCTTAACATCATACATTATTGAAATACACTTTGCAAATTTAGGCCCAGACAAGCAAGCCATTTTATACAGTTCACTAAAAATACGTTCTACTGAAACTTCAGTTATATGGAAGCTATTTTTCTTTATTGCTTGCTTGCATTCATAATCCATTTCTAAATTATATTTAGCACAAAAACGAACAGCTCTAAGCATTCTAAGATAATCTTCTTCAAATCTCATATATGCATTACCAACAGTGCGAAGTATTCCTTTACCTAAGTCTTGCATACCTTTGTGATAATCAAGAATACCTTCATTCTCGCACATAGCCATAGCATTTATTGTAAAATCTCTACGTTCACAATCTTCTTTAAAAGACTGTGCTATTTTAATATCATCTGGATGACGTCCATCACTATATGTTCCATCAGTCCTAAAATTAGCTACTTCAAAAGAAAATCCGTAAAATGTTACCACTACAAGGCCAAAGGTTTTAGATTGACCAATATTAACTGTTTTAAATAGAGATTCAGTAATATGCATAGGACAATTAGTTGCTATATCTATATCATGTGAAGGTTTACCGAGAAGCATATCTCGTACACATCCTCCACACATATAAGCTTCGTACCCTTTAGCTTTGAAAACTTTGATTATTAGTTTAGCTACATCCATTTCATTAATGTCATTCAAACAAACATCACCAAGAATTTCACTTACTGTTGTGTGATTCATATCCATATCCTAGCTCCTTAGCAATATTAAACATATCATCCCAAATTGGGTCATGGGGTTCACTATTTTTAACGTATTTTTCAAATTCTTCAGGTGTCATACCATTTACTTTTTTAAGTTCTTCATCAATTATAGCTCTAACTTTTTCTTGTTCAGTCATAATTCTTATCTTTATGTTTAAGTTTTCTATTATATTTTACTTTAGATTTAAATGCTAAAGAAGGTTTGTGGATCAACCTTCGTGCTTTTATATCTTTTTCTTTAATAATAATTTTAAAATCTTTACTACACATATAGCCTCCTATTTAATTTTATTAAATCCACTTGTATATGCAATAAAAGTCATATTATTAAAAATAAATGAATTTAAAAGAGGACGTTTAATAGCTTTATGTTTTATGTATAATTCATAAAAAATCCCAAGTTCTAGTTTTTTATGGTGAACGGGATTATCCTTGTTATAATTATCTGAATCTTGATATGAGTAACAAAAATACAAATCCTCATCAATTATTTGACAATTTGCATCATCAATAGAATTAGGAACAGTTACTTGAAAAATATTTTCTACTAAAAGTTCACTAGCAACGCAAAGTTTAATCTTATCCTTAATCATTCGCATGCATTTCCTCCCTATCTTTTGCAACTCTATCTTGCAAGTCTTTATAGCAACCAATCATATAATTTTTTACATAATCAAAGAAGGTAGGAGTTTCACCTTCATATTCATCACGAAAATCAAGTTCTGCTTTATGACCAAACCATCCATGTAATGAAACATGATGGCATTCCATAGTACGAGTATCAATAACAGGAGTAATGTGTATCTTAACATATTTACCACTGTACAACACACCATAGCTTCTTACTTCATCACTATTAAGGAAATCCAAAAATTTAATTACGTCCTGCATTGACATGCATTCCATAAGTGGAGCACCTTCGCCAAATCCTCTCATGTCTTCCTCCTTGTTTACAGATATTTATTTATATAATGACTAACTATATCTGTAAGACTGATTACTACAAAACAAAATCCAACAACTAAAGTTGCAGCTAACATACATAGATTAATATATGGAATAAAAAATACAATGAATAAAGTAATTGTTTCTTTATCCTTTAGATTAACTAGATGATTAAACAAAGGTAATTTATACCACTTTAAATGTTTCTTATAATATTTAAATGAATATATAAATAAAGAAATAGTCAGTATGCTAACTATAATTGAAAGTATAAATCCATAATTTTGCATATTAATCCCAATCCATATCATCAGCTTCTTCAACTTCTTTCTTAGAAAGAATCCTGTGATTTTTAATTAAATTCATATGAAATATATTTTTATCACTATAAATTTTAATTGTATAATCTTCATCCCAATCATCTTCAATATTATCACTATAAAGGTTTCTCCAAATTAGATAATATTCATTAGGATTAGCACCAAAAGATTCCGGAGTAACTATTAATATTCTATTATTTGAATTTCCTTCAAGGAATTGCAATATAGTTTGATATGCATTACAAAATTCAGATTCATCAGAATATTCTTTATATTGTATATCAACATCAATATTTGATATTTTCTTTATTTTTTCTTTAAATTCAATACTCGAGAATAATTTTTTAAAATAAACTTCAATATCTTTTTGAGAGGATATTGAAGATATTTGAGTCACTTGTTCGTCATCCAATTCCATTGAAAGATGAAAGTCCTCTACCAAATCAATATGGGAACATTCAAGTTTTGTCATTCTGCCTCCTGTATTTCTCTAGGATATACATATCCACATTGAACACATTCAACTAAATGTTTTTCACGCATAAATACTTTATATTCTATTTCTCCACAATAAGGACATTTATTATATTCTTCTAATTCAATATATGGAAGTTCTTTTGTACTAGAAGTATTAAGTGCTGCAATAGCAGCGGCTACATGTACTGTTCCTCCACTCATGATATTTCAACATCAGGAACATAATACCAAAAGTCTACCTCATTCATATAATAAATTTCACCTGAAAGGCATTGTACACACCATTTATCACAAGACCAATCATAACTATAATCAATAACACACCCTTGCAGCCAAATATTAGCAGCATTAAGATTTTTTCTTATTTTAGCATGAAACATTATATTTTTATTATATTCAGGAACTACATCTTTAAAAGAATTAACATCAATTTCAATTGTCTGTTTCATTTTGTTCCTCCTACCAATTTATATATCCACTCTTGGTAAGCTGATACCGCATGGCCCAATCCCGTATTGCCTGAAGGCAAGACTTAGACGGTGCTGCATTGAACTTACCTCGAATCTGAATAATTTTTTTACCAACAACTTCAATAGTTGCTCTTTCATAAATAATATTATTATAAATGGAAAAGATATGACACTTTCCTTCAATACATTTGGATACATAAGAGGCAACACAATGACTCATTCTGTTACCCTCACGCACCAACTGATTGCTAGTACAAAGTTCTTCAATAATCCAACCACGGAAAATATTTTCACCCTGCATATTCAGCAATTCTTTCCATTCCCTATTTTCTACAAAACCTTTAGCCATAATAATGCGTTCCTGATGCCACGCATTACACAACTGAATAATAGAATTCAATGTACGATTTTTAAAACTAAATTTATATTCAAGATGGCTAAAATAGTCAAACAACTCAATAAAATTATCTTTTATTTGAGCTATATCATACTTACAAAAGAAAGTAATCATTTCTTTAATAAACTTAAATTCAGGGCTAATAATTATATTAGATTTCTCAGATTTAATTTTATATCCAATTCTATTCTCAATAAATATTTTCTCTAATGAAGCTTCATTAACATAATTAGGATGTTTAATAATAAACAGAATATTATCCAACAAAATACTATTCAAAGAATCATCCTCAAGACGAGAACTGAAAATATCAATATACTGCTTTGCAATATTATTATCTGCTACGTTGCCCCGAATAATACAAAACAAAATAGCTTTGTTAAAGCTATTAATGCTTGAGGGGCAATTGATAAAATCAACAGTTTCCCTTTTGGTGAAACCAGCATATTTAAAAATTTCCCGATACAAGGATTTACCACTTGCAATATAAAAGAAAAGATGAAGGCTTTTATAATTAGCTTCCTTATTAGGATTTTGCCAATTATGATTAGTATTATTCTGGTAGCAATGTTCAAGAATAACATTGTTAAAAAACATAGGATATTTAAACTTTGCAAACATAAAACGGTAAAAATCAAGAACGTAATTACGTTCCGATTTATGTTTACGTTCAAATTTGGAAATATCTCTTACACACAAATGTTGGTTTTCAATAACTATCTCTTTCCAAGCATTATTAAGACCACTCTGTTTAGTCTGTCCAGAACAACCACCATGACTCTGCAAAATGGAGGTAAACTCCTGAATTTTATTTGCACGTTCCTGCTGGAGTTTCAAAGTCTTGCGTCCCATTGTGGTTGCCCTTCCTTTAAAAGATTTTTATAAAAATGTTTCCGCCAACATCAACTAAAGCATTTTTTGTATTTATAAATTCTATATCTAATTCCTTTGAATAAAATAGAATTGAATCTTTTGTTGTAACAACATCAAATTCCATCATATCATTATTAAAATGATAATATCCTTTTTTACCTGTTATTTCAATAAATGTTGAGTTTAACCTCATACATGACGGATAATCATCTATCTGTATTTGGTCAGCGCGTTCAACACATAATACATATACTGAATCCTTTGCAAAGCAAGTGCAAGAAATCAGTATAAATATTAGTGTAAAAATAATTCTCATACTTTTACTCCTAATTCTTTAAATTTTTTAAGTATGCTATTCATATATTGACGAGCAACTCCATTTGAGGAATGGATAATGATTTGTTTTGGTAGCTTATACTTTGGGTGAAAAAATTTGTATTCCTCCATCCAGTTAAGAACGTGGCGTCCTTCCAAGTAACCATCTCCCAAATCATTATCTAAACTCATTATGTCAATTTCAATATCTTGGGTTGCCGCAGTTTGTAAAAACTCAATAAGTTCTTCTGCGGTTGTAAACAGGGAATAACCCGGTGGAGCACCCCTTAAATCATCTAAATAAATATTCATTTTTCTCCTTAGTTTTCTTTATCTAAAAAATATTCCTCAACTATATGTTGTTTTTCATCATTACATTGAAGATAATAAAGCCAAGAATAATAAAATGTAATATAATCATATCTAACAGTCATCGTTTGTTCTTCCCAACGATGAAGTCTAACTGCACATCTAAGCTTATCATTAAATTTAATTTTTACATAATCACCAACTTCAAATTTTGGAGTTGAAGTTGGTTCTGTCCGTTTAGTTTTTAAATATATACCTAAAAAATATCCTACAGCTAAAGTAATTAAAAGGAGGGTGGCTAATTTTATACACCACCCTCCAAATTTTTTCAAAGTCAATTATTTATGTTCCTTGATAAATGCAATCAAGTCTGCATCGTCATATTTAACATTGACGGCAAACTCGAAGTAATGCATGAACCAATCTTGGATTTCATTCCAGCATTCATGTATAAGCAAATAAAGAATTTGAAGTTCAACTGTATCGAGTGTCACTTCAAGTTCTTCAATTGCTTTGTCGCATGCGGCGTTTCTGGTAAGGTCGTATTCACGCCGCTCCTTATTCCAAGATTGTTCTGCATACACCTCAGCCAACATTGCAACGCGGATAAGCTTTTTCATAATACGGCTCCTTGTTTTTTGTTTGATATATTATACCACAATAAATGTATTATGTCAATACAAAATCTTAACTGAATTTGCTGATTAAATTACAGCGTCTGATAAAGTCATCACTTTCATTTTCTAGCGTAACTTTCATAGCTTCTCTATATTTAACAGCTGAAAAATATTTATCCATACTAAATGGAAATTTACTTATACGTTTAGCAAGCATCTTTCTACGTTTTATATTACATGTACGTTCAAATTTTGCAAGTTCAGAATTTCTTTCAAAACATACGTATCCCTTCCATTTAACGGGACACTGCGTACATTTACCATCAACAGCATTACATGCTGGATTAAAAGTATATTCATCATAATGTTCACCACCATTAACTTTCCAACCCGGCCAGTCTTTTGGCGACATAATTGGATTACGATAAATCCAATTCCACATATCTCTGAATATTGTTTCATATTTAAGTTGTGTGGCTTTCATTGTTACCTCTTTACATTTCAAATAGTTTAAACGTAACTCTTCATTTTTATGTTCAATGTTTCCCAATGATACTAATAAATCTCTGTTAGGTTTCAAATCTTGAAGTGTATTAAACATATCTTCTATAAATCCATCCGGTTTATGATTTTTAATTTCTTCCGGTGTAAGTAGTAAGCAACTTTTAAATGCATCTTTAAATGTATCATATTTATCTTCTTTTAGTTTTGAATATAGTTCAATTTGTGACATATATCCCTCCTAGTTAACTTTACATTTATACAATCTAACATTTTGAGATTTCAAATATGTTCGTACAACTCGCAAGATATTTTTATCTTTAATGAAAGAAATATCTTCCTTATTACCCTTAATAAAGCTTTTTACTGAATTAACAAGATTTTGTAGTTGAATTGTGTTCACACTTTTATCTTTCATAATAAAGCTATATTCTTTTCCATGCAATAAGGAATATAAAGAATTGTAAATTAATCCTCTCTCCTTATCCCCAATAATAATTTTAGTTTCTATGTCAGAGAGATCTTTTATCACTGTATAAGTAAGTGAATTAGCCTCATAAGATATATGATTAGTCTTAACACACAGCTTTAAGAAGCTGCGAATATACATAACTACATAGATATCAAGTATACGTTTATTTGTATTCAATTTTTTAATTCTAGTGTTAATATCAGAGTTACAGAAAGATTCACCAACTTTAAGTTCTTTTTTAATAATATTATATATACAAATTTTATCCACAACATTTGTGCCATACTTAATACGGGCATTATTTACGGCTCTTTCCAAAGAGCGCAAAGATTCAAATGTTTGAGATATAATGTACGTCTTACTGGCGTAGCTAATTATGCCCAATCGTTTAAGTGTGCTAAGAAAACTTTTAATTACTGCCATAATATCATATCTATTAGAAGACTCCGTACAAATAAGATTGCTAATATCTTGTACAGAAAAACGGGTATTCAACTGTTGTGACTTGATAAAAAGAAGAACAAGATTTTGAATATTCTCATTATCTTTAAATTGAATTTTTGCAAAATGTTCCTTAGAAAATTCCTTAGGAACAATAATAGTATTATAAGTATTTGTCATAGGTTTATAACTGTCAGTAGATTCTTTTTTACTTTCTACAACCGTAACATCAATAGTGCTATTTTTAACTTCATTTTTAGAAATGACTTCCTCAATAACAGAATTGATTTGTTCTTGTGGAATTTCTATGCCACAAGGAAGCGCAAGAATAGGCGCACCCTTTCTAACTTCTTTATACGCTATATACGCCTTAGACCAACTTACAAACTGACGCTTGTATTTACGGGCCGTGGCATTAAGATCCTTTAACTTATGAAAATCATTTCTGACCAGAGCAAATTTAATTTGCTCTGTAACCTTTTCAAATTTGCCTTTATAATCTGCAATCATTTCCTCAAAAATTTCACGATCTTTCATTATATTTCCTCCGAATCTTGTGTATGTTCAAAAACATCATAGGCCGCAATCCAAGCGTCTAATCGTAATCTTGTCCTTTCAATCTTTGATTGAACTTCATCCAACTTAAAATAAGTTGATGAAGCTCGAATAATCTCCACTGAGTCTTCAAGATCTCTTACTTTATTTTTCAGTAAACGTATTTTACGTTCAAAGATTTGAGATTCATTCATTTTGACCTCCTTGAAAATTCTTTACAAACTTTATTTAATTGAACTACACCTATTACTACTTTACATGTATCATGACTATACATTTCCTTACTTTGAAATGGAGGAATACGATTTGCACAATATTCGCAGGATTCACAATCTTCATATTGTACACTCTCCTTAGCACGGTTAGCCAAGTTTCTTGCATTAAGCAAGTCGAATGGATTACTCATTTACACCTCCGAAAGGTTTATACGATATATGCCAGAATGTATATGTTTATGCCCTTTTGTTTTTAAATATCTTCGTATTATGCCCATAACTTTTGGTGTATTCACAACAATATTATGGATATCAATTTCGTGATGATAAAGGAACGTCAAAATATGGTACTCAATATCTCTTGACTTAATTGTATATTCTTTACTTGCTACTCGTTCTATATAATCTTGCATTATATTTTTAATATCATCTATATCATCAACATCAAGTTTTGTTTTAATAACTTTAATACGTTTAATAACTTTATACTGTCCTCGATATACTCTTTTTATATTTCCCTTTTTTGTAAAATGTTCAAGTATAAGACTAATCATATTTAAGCAATCTTTTTCTTTATAACCTTTCAATTCTTTACTATTCAAAATAGTATTTGTCCCGAAGTCTTCATTTTCCTCAATAAGTTTAATTAAAATGGAAGTAATAATTTTCCTAAGATTAGTATTAGGAATTTCTTTAGGTTTATTAAATTCTTTAAACTTATTTGTATGTGTCATACTACAAAATATACCGATAGGAATTTCATTTTGTGTAAGTATAACAGCACCAAGATCATTAATTGATATTTCATTAATTTTAGTTACATCTATTGTTTCCATTTTGTGCCCTCTCGTATCTAACTTTGCATTGTTCATATAAATCAGTAAATGGATTGCCTGTGGCTTTTTCCATTTCTTGTAAAAATACATAAAGTTTTTCATCAGGATTACAATCAATTACTTTATTTTTTACAGTTACAGGAAAATCACTAGTAAATCCTACATACCCATATTCATTATATACATAGCTAATTTCTAAATTATTTGTATCAACTTTATCAACAGATAAACATTGTTCATTAAATATAAATGAATAAGTCTGTCTTTTTGAGAAGCTAACAATATTTCTTCCAATTACAGACTTATTGCGCAAAGTACAATTACAATCAATTATGATTTTATCTTTAATCAATTGATTTATTACCCTTGCATTAGATAAATTAACAGTTATCCAAGGCGAATATTTCAAATATGCACATGCAGCAAGTGTATGGTTTCCATCCTCAATAGTATGTTGTTCAATTTGAGTATCTTTGATAAAGTTATAAAATATAGAAGTTTTTGAAGAATCAAAATTCTTTATAAGCCAGCATATTTTAAGTAGTTCAAATTCTCTTGTAAACATTTTAAATTTGTTAACTTTAGCATTAGGATATTCATCTTGAAGAAATTCAAAATATCGTTCTAGTTCTTTTTTAGTTAAAATTGAAGTATCATCTATTACATGCCAGCACCATCTGGAAAATGCTGATACTTTATGCACATAGTCATTATGCAGCTTAATTTTGAAATCTTCAAATGCCGAAATCATATTTACCTCTTAATTAAACCCCATATTTTTAAACTCTTCAATCCATGCAGGATCAAAATATTTATTATTGGAGTATTCTTTAACTACTTCCTCTAAACTATCTGCTATACCAACATCTATTGTAAATCTAACTTTTAATCTGTTAACTTGATATTCCTCATATACTTTTGGAAAATCATTCAAAGTAATATCAAGAATTTTTATTTCATACTCAATAGGAAAATCTGGTTCTTCTTTAGAATATCTAAGAAGATTTTTCTCAGTTGAAGTTAATACTGTTTCTGGAGAAACATCTTGTTTATGAATAAACAACATTCTAATGTCACCATTAACATCAACGAAACACATATCACCATCATCTACTAGGCAATAATGAATATAATTTAAAAAGCTAACAAAGGATATTGCATTTGCAGTAGCAGAGCTCCAATATTCTGGAAGCCAATAAAAACTATCAGCATTATTTTCTTGATTAATAAACCAATTAGCAAATATTTTAAGTTCAGAATCTTCTGTTAAATATTTATTTATTTTATCCATTGCATCGTTAAAGTTTTTTGTGAAGTCTGATAATACTGTCATTTTTTCTCCTGAATATGGCAATAGGGTAGGTGTAATTTTACACCTACCCTTGAGCTTCATGTATGACTTATTTCAAAATGGGTGAGTCAAACATTTGTTTGACTTTATCCTCTGCGTCCTGCTGCACTTTGTATTCATCATAGGGTGTTGCAGTCACCCTGTTATTTTTGACTGAAAGCTTTCCCTTAGCGGAAAAAACTTTTTTGTCTTGACCGAAAAATACTGTGACTTTTCGGTCATGTTCATCCATGTACCATGCTTCCCACATTTGACGTTTGGAGTTCCAGTTAATGCAGTCAACTGGAACGGAAGAAGCTCTCGACTCGGTGCTGTCAGTAACAACAGCATCAAGCCACGGGCATTGTTTTTCATACTTTGCCCATTCCTTTTCTGTCATATCTTCACCAAAGGCAAAAGCGTTGGCAGAAACACAAATCATAACCAAAGCAAAGAAAAGAGTCTTCATGGTATTTCCTTTAAACTATCAAATGTTGAAGGTTGCAACAAAAATGTTTTCCGTCCTGTATCAAGTACACAAAAACATTATCACCACCCATATCCCCACACATGGCTTGCATGTTTACAATCTTTTCAACAATAAAGCCCTTGCGAGGAGTAAACCCAAGTTTGCGAAAATCTTCTGTGTAAGTCTGCTTCAAAAAATCTGATAACTGAACTTTGCTGCCAATTTCAATCCAAGGTTGTCCATTTTTCCGAAAATATACATCTATATTCCATACTCTCAAACCCTGAAAAACTGTTTGAGTTGAATCAAAGAAAGGCTTATTGATACCAATAAAATCATCAAAATTTTTCAACATGATTTGTTTCTCTCTTAAATAGGAAGGCCAGTGATTTCATCAAAGCCTTTACGTCTTCTGTACTTGCGTTGCGCTTCACACGCATCTGCTTCATTATCAAAAAAGTCAATATCTTCATCAGTTTCAAAAATCCATTCCTTCGGAAAGGCCTGCTTGACTGAATCACTCAGTATTTCACGATTGAACACAACTGACGTATCGCTAGTTGCCATAGGATTTACTCCTTTTTAATTATGGTTCATTATACCATATCTGGTTAATTTTGTCAATACACAATTAATCACCTAATTTGATAAATTGGTGTACTGTACAAGTACCTATGATTGTTGTTGCTATAAAGTCTGGCAAGAGTCCAACAAAATCAGAAAACATCATATCACCAAGTTTCAAATGCATGAATGGCTGCACATCTACGTAAGTACAAACACAAGAAATAAAAGTTCCAAACAACGTGAACAGAAATTTTTTAGAGGTAGTCATAATCGTTCTCCTTGCTATCCTAAAAAGTTAATAGGATTGTCAGTCATAAACATAACCAAGTTGTAAGTATACAACACCACAACTATTGGGACGAAAAATACACCGAACAAAGTTTGTTCACCAAACCTGTCATATACCTGAAAAGGATAATACGTCTTCTTATTGAAGACAATTGCAATAGCATCTAGTTTGCGTTGAACCTGGTAAGTGACATATGCAATACCCAAAATTGTTAGGCATGACCAAAATTCAAAGTCCAACTCTCTATCCTTTATAATGCATGTTACAAATTCAAGAATGAATCTTACCAGAAAAAGTTTGAAGAAAAACATAACCCAAGAATTGTAATCTTCCCTTCTGGCAAGTTCAACTAACTTTACGAAAATTTTAAGAGGCGTACCAACTACCAATATCGTAATGAATACAAGTATGTCTGTTATTATTTTCATGCTTACCTCTCCTAAGTTTTTCACTCCCTTTTATGTGATGAATGTTCAAGCTGTGCCGTATGGTATATTATACCATAATTTGAAAAATTAGTCAATGGCTGAAAACTGGCTATTTTAGCCAAGTTACGGCTCAGATCAGTTGATTTTTGATGGCAAAAATCAACCCTTCTTTATCTGCCTGTTGTTCCAATATATCACAATCATCATATAGCCGTAACGCATTATTCCAATGTTTTGCAATATATTCATATTGAGAATTATAAGTACCACTTTTTATGTGGCTCATTTCATGTCCTATTGAAAAGTTAAAAGTAAATGCCAAATGTTTTTTAGTAAGACAATTTCTAATCATACAATGATATATTATTTCATCTAAACGTATTACAATTGCTTGAGAAAACAATGTAAAAAATATTTTATCAAAAGGAGAATGTTTATCTAACAGATAAAATATTTTAGGATCAAAATTTAAAACTAAAGAACTAGCGCAATTTGTAATATGATCTTCTTCATATTCATTAATAAATTGAAATAAACAGCAATCATTTACATAGTTAATTATGTCTGTAGATTTTTTGTTTGGTATATCTTGAAATATATCTTTTATAGAATTTTTCATTTGTTCAAGCAAATTATAAGATGTACCAATAAAAATATTTTTAATGTTGTTTTTCAAAATTTGGGATGAAGCATATTCACATAAGAATAAATAACCATCTTTTTCTGAAATAGGTTTATCAGAAATTTTCTCAAATTTACGTTGTGCTGTTTGATAGAAAATAGAACTTTTTGTTTGGTGATAATTTGAACTTGGCATATTTTTTCTCCAAAATGTAAATGTAATAATGGGGTAAGATGAGTTTTTTCATCTTACCCCATTATGTTTACTGTTTGTCCTGCTCAAGTGATTGAAGCAAAATCAAAGAGAGCTTCATTTTGTTTTCATGGCTCATGTATTTGATTTTTTCCTCAATCTCGTGAAAGTCGCTGTCAGCTTCCCATTTCTTTATACGTTCTTCCTCCCGAAATTCTTTTCTCCGGTGGAAGTAAGGAAACAGAAAGTTTTTAACATCCAATTTGTCAAACTTTCCTTTTTCCTGTTTGAAGACCTGCTCCTTCAAGAAACCGGAAAGTTTGGTATCAAAACGAATGCGCAAAGTTGCGTTGGTAAAGTGGTTAGTGGTTTTTTCCAAAATTGTGTTCAATGCTTGCTGGGCATTTTCCATTTCGTTCAAGGGAACAAAACCGTTTTCAAAACCGTTAAGACCAAAGTATACAACATCCATTGTATTCCTCGAATATGATTAAATGTTCAACTTGATATATTATACCATAACTTTGTTAGAATGTCAACTAGTAAATCGGACATAGTATGGCTGGCGTTTTCTCCTATATTCTGCCTTATTTATTATAGCTTGCACTGCCATTCTTATTTCCATTGGAAGATCAAATTCAATTTTCAACAAAACTTGCAGGCGAGCAGTAGTGATAATAATAAGATTTTTAATGTAATTTTTAAGTAAACTAATTGACTTTGGATCATCATTAATGGAAATCTGTGTAACTCCTAATAATGTTTTTTCATAAACAACCTTTATTATAGTAATGTTTTGACTAAATGTTTCAGGAATTTTATTCCATTTTTTCCATTTGGCATTTTCAGAACCAATTTGGTTTAGCCACCTTTTTAGGTTCCAATCTAAATCATAATCATCTCCCTTGGTATTAAAGTTATACAAATTATTCTCGGACATTAACTCCACTTGAATTATCATTCTATTTCTCATAACTACTCCTGTAGTCTTTTTTACATTTACTATGATATATTATACCACATTTTGAATGAATAATCAAGGTTAAAAAATGGCTGAAAACCAGCCAGTTAAGCCAGTTTTCAGCCATTACTTATTTATTTGGAATACATTGTTCAACCCACATCCGTCTACATTCAGAACATGAAATATTTTGTTTTGGACAACCACACGGATTGTCTTCTGTAGCTTCAATTAGAAAATCTGTAGGTGGACACATGGGCCCAAACTGAGTTTCATATGTAGAAATTAAAGAATTAAGTTTTTCAAATCCTGATACTTCTTTTTCATTTTGTAATCGTAATGAATCAATTAATTTTTGTTGATCCTTTAAAGCTTCATCATATTTTAATTTAAGTGCTAGAAATTTAAGTGCTAGATTCATTTTTAAATTCCTTTGAATATTTAGACATAACTTCATTAACTTTTTCATGAATAAAATTTTCAGTAATCACATCAAAATGTGACCATTCAACTTTTCCAGAACCAAGCATTTTATCAATATCTATATCAATATAACATGATTCAGATACAAATAAATAACTAAATGTTAAAAATAATAAATTCAATTCTTTAACTTGAACTAGAAAATATTTCATTTTACATGGATAATGTTCTGGTTTACCCATAATTATTGGAGGAGATATTTGAAGCAATTCAGATATATTATCTATCATATAATTATAATCATCATTTGAGAGAATAACTGGATTATCATTTTCAACTAAATCGGATAAAGTGTCAGTTAATGATTTAAATATTTCTTTAGCTTCCTTATATTCCTTACTATCTTTATTATCATTCTCAATTGTATCTGCTATAGAATCCCAAACATTTCCAAGCTCAAGTTTTTTAGCTAATACACCAAAACTATTGAATTGAATTTCCTTCATTGTTTTTCCTCCTTAATGAATTACTAATTCTTTATTTTGTAATTTATGTATATATTTATTAATTAAATATTCTAATACTTCTTTATCATCTTCGGAAAATTTTAGTGGTTTAGAAACAATAAATAAATATTCAAAAGCCGTCTTTTGAATATTTATTGTAAATTCTATAACATCTTTAGACGTTACTTCTTTAAATAAACAAGTGATCTCACATTCATTAGTTTTAAAATCTTCTTTTAAGATATGTATCATTACCAATAAAATGGACGCATACCTAATTTTTTATAGTAATCTTGTTTCTTTGTTTTTACATCATTCATAGACTCCTCAGCTAAATCTATATATCTATCATCTCGCATACCAAGATTAAGAGCCTCAAGTAATTCTTGTTTCATATGACTGCTTACTTGGTCAATTGTAAAATCATTAGGTACACTTATTGGAACATATTTTACTATTAGCTCTTCCTCATTATTCGAGTCATCAATCAAAGTCATAACTAATCTTAATTTCATTTTCTTCTCTTCTGTACTAAATTACTTAGTTCATAAACATGTGGGTATTTATTTTTATAGAATTTAATCCATTTTAAAATTGTTTTTTCGTAATCCTTAGTATATACTGGAAGAAATAAACCATATGGATATAAATTAATATCTTGATTCGCTAGTTTGGGAAATAACTTACTATAATATTCATAATTATTTCGTAGTAACAATACTCTAGTAGATGTATACATAATTTTATTGTGATGTGTATTTGTCATAAAATTAGGTATAGAATCAGAATATTCTTCCATCTCAATATGTTCATATATACTAGGAAATTTAGTATGTTTTTTATCATATTTATAAAGATATAATGCTAATAATTTTACTAATGATTTTTTATAATGTTTCCATAATAAAGATTCACTGTTTATTATTCCTCTTTCAATGTCCCGTATTACTTGAAATATATGTCGTATCTGAAATGATACATCTTGTATATGAAGATTATTTACTATTTCATAAAAATTATTATAAAATAAATATATCATTCCTTCTCCATTTCTTTACAAAGCTTCATTAATAATAATCCATACGCATTCTCACCATATTTTCTAAAACCTTGAGCTTTAACACCCAGCAATGAATCTGAACTTTTGTAATATATTATATATCCAGATAATTGAAATAATTGCTCTCTGAATTGTTTACATTGTTTAAATTTAGCTTTAACAATTTTCTCTAAACTCTTTAATTTTTGTTCTTTAATTTGTTTATCACTTATTAATGTAAGAGTTTTATATAATCTTTCTCTTTCTCGTATTTCTTCACATTTAAGAAATTTATTTTTATCTGATGTATTTAATATACAGCAATATTGAATATATTGCATTATACTTTTAAATTCTTTCCCTCCAAGTTTAATTGGATACTGATGCTGTAAATATAAGTATTTATACATGTTATTTTTTGGATTAATATAAAAAGATTTTTCTGCTCCAATACTATTTGGAGCATAACATGCTACTAATCCACCACTACAATTACATTTAGGACATTCAGTACAACGTAAATCAAAATTAGGTAAACCTGCACTATTTTCAAAATCATTATTAAATTTTATTTTCTCAGTATTTAATACTGGAATATCAAAATCAAATTCACTATTGCAACAATTACATTTAACCCGTCTGGTCATTTGTTTTGGCTTCCTTTATGCTGCGATTTTTTCTGATTTTTTAATCCAGTCGTCCACAACTTTCTTAGCAACACCTTTATAATTTTTAAACATGGGATTATTAATACATTTATCATAATTTTTCATATAATCTACACCATCTCGTTTACCACATTCTTCAAGAATCCATTTTTGTAATTCTTTAGCATGTTGTTCACTACCGTCCCAATCTTCTGTCTTTGCATATGAAGATCCAACAGTAAAGTCAACTTCCAACGGAACTTTAATTTTAAATCCAAATGCCTTTTCAATATAGTATTCAAGAAGATTAGTATAAAGAGCTTCAAAAGTTAATAAAACATAATATACATCATATACAGGAGTTTCCATTTCACAAGAGTCATGAACTAAGTTGGTTAAAAACCATGCTAATAAATCTGAAACTTGATATTTTGATTTACCATGTTCAACTATTACAGATAATAATAAACTTGTAGCAATTAAGTTACAATCTGAACAAATACCTTGAATAATAGTATTCATTGCTAATCTATCCATCTTGTTTCTAACAGATTTATTATCATAAATATAACCCCATAAACGTCTACGTCTACCTAATGGGGATTCAACATAAAGATTAGCTTGTCCTTGTTCACGCTTTTCTTTTAACCACCCACCTGCTTGTGGCATGTTACTCATAAATAAATCAAAATATTTTTGAGCTTCTGAAAGTTCAATTTTAAGTTCTTTAGCAATTGATTCAACACTACGTCCGTAAATTGAGCCAAAAACCAGACCCTTTGCATTCTGACGCATAGCTTTTGTAACAAGTTCAATTGCTAAACTATTAAATAATGCAGCACTACGTCTATGGAAGTCAGTTTGAAATACTAAGTATCTGTGACTAATTTCCTGAGGTCGTGTTTCACATATATGTTCAAACTCTGCTTTATCTTTTTTATACTTTGCTAAATCTTCTTTAAATGTTATTTTAGATTTATTATAATCTTCACGGGAGGCTTTCTTTAAAACTTTTAATTGCTTTTTTCTAGTTTGTAAGTCTTTTTTAGTTTTATCTAATGAAGCTTTTTCAATTTTATACCCTTCCTCATAAAAACAAGTAGGATTAGCTCTATATTGTTTCTTTAATTCATGCATTTCTCTAAATGATTTAATCATGGCTTTATCGCCAGAAATAAATCCTAAACCTTTAACTTCAAATGTAACATAGTCAAGCTTTACTAAGCAACGTCCCTTTGGAGGACAATACATTGAAAGAATATCTTTAGTATATTTACCACGCGAAGGACGCTGCTGACTATTTGGTTTAAATGAACGTAGTCTACCTGTAACTGTTAAATAACTAAAATTACTACGCGCTCTTTTATCTTTGTAAAAGTCAATATGTTTATCTTTAGATTTTAAATTCATCCAATTAAATACAGGATTAACGAATCCTGTTTTCATCTTTGAAAGTGTATTGAATTGCTCTAATAATTCAACTTCCTTATATGCACCCTTATATTGCTTTTGAAATTCTTTACCTGTAGTACCTGAGTTTCTATCATCATCGTCATCATCTTCAACGGGTTCAAGTTTTAATTCATCAAAGTATAATATTTCTCGATGTGTAGACTTGCTTGGATTAAATATTTTAGATGTTCCAAATAAACCTGTAGCAGATGTACCTGTTGATTCTTTAGCCAGCTTGTCATTGACACGTTTAACAGAATCACATTTATAAAATTCATCCATAACTTCATTAATAGCTGAGGTAAAGATTCCTGCATGACTATATAAATAAAATAATTGATTGTAGTTAATAGAAATCCCACAATGTTCACAATACATACATGATCTAACTAAGTGCTGAAAAAAGATGTAATTTAATTTTTTAAAATCTCGTAGATAATCAGTTCGTTTAGCTTGAAGTAATTGAGTTTTAAATATTTGCCAAGGTGCAACTACGTCTGCACCACCATACTTCGCCCACTTACTTAAAGGTAGATGTGATAAATATGCTCGCATTTCTTTACTATCACTATCTGCATAATAATTAAACCCACGTTTATATGACATTGTAAATAATGAAAAATGTCCTTTTTCTTTTGGATAACCATTAATACGAGTCCAGTTTTCATCAAGAGAAAATTCACCAAAACTACAGTCAAGAATGGGAGCATTGAACTCTAATACTTTTTCTTCACGATAAAACTGATGATAGTCGAACTTGGCATTAACAAATACATAACCCTTAGTTTTAGTTTCTGTCTTTGTGAAGAAGTTATATATCAATTTCTTTAATCGTTCATCACCTTTAAATGGTGATTCATAATGGTCAACCGGAATTACGAAACCTGTTTTACCATCACAGCTTAACTGTAAGCTCAACATATTATTTTCGTAAGCTTTATTCAGATTATCATCTTCAGTATCAACAGCTATAATTTCAGGAGTTTTACGCATACGCTTTAACACATCTTTAACATCATCATAGTTAGTCAAAACTTCACTTTTGAATTTGTCTGGAATGTTATAATGAATCCCATTCATCACATAATCAATTGCTCTACGAATACCTTCATATAAATAACCAATAGCATTAGCATCCTTTTGGTGTATTCCCCATGTAGGATGCTGAAGACAAAGTATATCTCTACTTTCACCGCAAATTTCTACATCTCTATAAAATCTATTATTTTCAACATACATGCCGAACTTAGGTTCACGCTTAAAAATATACTTGAATGCAAATTCACCTAAAGTAATAATAACACGCGGATTACAATATTTAATTTCTTTTTCTAATACTTGTTGAGTACAATGATTTAAATCTTTACCATTTAAACTATCGCGTGTAACTTGAGCTTTAAATAATCCACAAATCCCGTAACTCCAATCGTTGCCATATTTATCTTCTATCAATTGAATAATTCTACGAAAAGGTGCTCCATGTCTACTATTGCTTGTAAGAAATTGTTTATCCATAACTTCATTTTTACCGGGAAATTCAGTTAAAAATAAAATATCAACTTTACCTTTTCTATCACGGTGTAATTCAATTGGAAGTCGCCCACATTTACTGGCTGATTTACAAGGTTTTTCACAACTAAATCGTTTTAGGGAAATTGTATCTCTACCCATTAAAACCTCCGAGTGAAACATTATTTTTGTATAATAACATATTGAAATTGCTTAGTCAAACGAGGAAAAACCAGATGAAAACTATCATTCTTTCAGTAGACCCAGGTAAACTTAATTTTGCATATTCATTTATGACACCTCATGGTGTATTAATTAAAACTGGTATGCTTAGACATACTATGACTGACCTTAAATCTGTAGATGCAGCAAATTCAGAAATTGATGGTTTTCTACAAGAAATTAAAGAATTAAGTAAGGGTGCAAAATTACGATTAGTTTTTGAGCGTTTTGTACCGCGAGGATCACGGTATTTTGGCAATTTAATTGAGATTACTTGTATGAAAATAGGTATGATGTTAGCAGTTATTAAAGCTAATAATGATTGCATTACCATACCTATTTTAGCTTCTTCATGGAAGAATTTCTTAAATAAGAAAAATCTTAGAATAGAGAATGATAGTGCTCCAGAACATATTTTAGATGCAATCTCAATGGGTATTTATTATCTAATTCAAAAGGAGAAAATAACCTTAAAACAAGCTAAAACTATTATGATTAAACACAGTAAAAAGAACTATAATTGGTATAAATACAAAAATGAATGGTATTTTGGAAAAAGAAAAAAAGCTCATGCCCGTGGAAGAAAAAATAGTTTTGGCAATTAGCTTGACAAATGTTTTTGGTATAATTACATTAAATATATAACGTGAATGACAAATCAATCACGCAATATTCCACAAATATGCCACTTCAGGTTGTATTCATCGAAAGAAAATGAGATAAAGGGTGATATATGAACGAGGCTGAATTACTTGCAACTGCAGATGAATTATTAAAGAAAGCTGGGTTTTCTTCAATTGAAGAAAACCCAGCTTGTCCAATGGTCGCTTTTTGTAATAAACACTTAGATACAACTAAGTGTAATGAAGATTATTGTATTTTATTAAAAAATATACGAAATAATACATTATCAAAAAATGCATGGGCAGAACTTGCAAATCAAATTGAAATAATTCCAAATCAAATTGAGGGAACTCAATTAACTTGCCCACGTTCGATTCAATCACATGCAAAGATAACCAAGTTTTGCACTAATACGGAATGTCATTTCAATTCAGAGAAAATGGCATTCCATTGTTTATTATTACACGGACGTGCATTTTTTCCAAATGATGATATTCCAGCCAGAGTTAAAGAGGTTTGTACTTCTTTAACTTCTGATAAATTAAATTATTATGTGAATATTTCAGTGCAACTAATGCGTATATATTTAATTCTTTTTAAATATGGTATTGAGAATCTCAAAATGGATTACACATTAGAAAAATTTCAAACAAAACATATCTACAAATTACTTAATAATGAAGCAATTATTGAATGTTGTCCTAAATGTGGTGCTATAGTTAAAAAACGTGAAAAACAGAAGATTCAAATTAAAAATTCTGATGAATATTATTTTCAAGATGTATGTAACTGTGACTGTTCTGATGTAACTGTATACGAAAAACGTATGCAAGTATTAGCTTCCTGGAAAAAGATGTTGTCGTCAACAGAATTTGATGATAAACTTTTAACTGCTAGATATGATGAATTTGATAATTTGGTTGGGAATAATTTTAGTAGAATTAATTTTATGCGTTACTTATTAAGTAATTTTAATTTTGATGGTTTATATTTAAAACAAATACCTATTGGTTATATGCTTCGTGCATATAAACTTTTATTTGGAAAATTTGATCCTTCTAATTTTGGATTATCTAAAAAGATTGGAAATTTAATGATTAATTTATTTGACCCAGCACAAGGAGAATAACATGCAAATGAAACCCAAAGTTTCAACCCCTGAAAATACAGTTACTATTAATTATAATAAAGATGAATTAGATAAACAAAAGAGTTTTGTTATGTGTCCTACCTTTGGTTGTAAAGAACAATTAACAGGTACATGGAAAGATTATGAAACTGGTGAAATGGTAAATGGATTAAAACAATATAAATGTCCGGGATGTGGTAAAACTTTTACAGTTAATGACTTTTCAACTAACTGCTTACCTGTACCAAATGAAGATGGAATTGGGATTGTTTATGATACTGTGAAAAATAGTATATTATTTAAAGTTAATGGTTCAGAACGATTTATTGATACAGATGATGTGGCGTATGTTTACATGCCTTTAAAGTATATTACAGCTTCAAATAAATTCTTTTATATTACAAATCTTAATGATTTGGCTAATGATTCTGAAATTCTTGAATTGATTCAGGAGAAATTACATGAGAATAAATAGTATTTTTACTTCATTAGAAGGTGAAGGTATTTGTAGTGGTGTTCCTACATTATTTATTAGAACTCAAGGTTGTGATTTTAAATGTCCTTTTTGTGATACAAAAGATTCGTGGGATGAATTTTCAGGACTCAATTATAATAAAGATCAATTAATGTCTAAAATTCAAAATGCAATTAATGGAGGAATCAATCGTATTTCATTTACGGGTGGTAATCCATTACTTCATATAAAAGAAATAAAGGAAGTCATAACGGAAATTTCCAAAGCTAACCCTAAAGTTTTTAGTAAAAATAATATTAAATTTAATTTAGAACATCCCGGAGTTAATTTTCAATTAGATTCTTTTATTGTAGATTCTACTGGTATTTTTTGGGAATCTGCAGATTGGTTACGCAATTCTATAGATTTTGATACAATCAATGTTGATATAAAGTTGCCAATTGCTAAGTTATATAATAATGATGGATTTACGGATAATATAGTTGAATATATTACACGAATTTATGAAGGAAAATTATCTTCCAATGTTTATATAAAATTTCTTGTAGATAATTCAACAGAGCAATCTTTGATTAAGATATTACATTTACTGGGTTTATATGAAATTAATATACCTAATCCTATGTTTATTTCGCCAATTATAAAAGGTACTGAATATTTATTGGATTCAACTTCTATCTGTACAATACAGAGGGAATATTCTAAATATTCTAAATTTGTAATTGAAAATTCTAATGGATTGGATTTAAGATTAAATGTACAAATGCATAAATTAATTAATATAGATTAATGGCTATTATTCGTAAAAGTAAAAAAGTCTGTAGCTTGGAAGAAAAAATATCTTCCAAGCTACAGACTAGATTAATTACTACCAAAGTTTTAAGCTACTTTAGATTTACTCGCCGTTGTTTTTATGTTGCTTCTGAAGTGGGTGTATATAATAGTGATGTGTTAGCAATTACTCCAAATAATAAAGTAGTCGAAATTGAAGTAAAAAATTCAATGGCAGATTTTAAAAATGAGTTTAAGAAGGGATATAGAAGATATGGAATAGAAGATAAAATAAAAAAGCATAATGTTTACGCTAAAGGTAAATCACTTTGGGTTCCAAATTATTTTTACTTTGCAGGTAGTCCACTTTTCTCTCATAAAATGAAAATTTATTTAGATAATATTGATAGTCCATATGGTGTTATTGAAGTTGAAAATGGATTAGTTCAATTTAAACCACAATGTAGAGTTATTCGCCGAGCAAAACCCTTGCAATCAAATTTAGTTGATGATAAAGTACGAAGTAGTATTTTATATAGAATGTCTTCTGAAATAATTGGAAGACGTAAAGATTTATGTTCTATTTTATATAAACGTGAATTAGAAGAAATGAAATAATGGAGATATTTATAGGTACAGTAATGCTATTAATATTAATTGAAGTTATTTATTTAAGTTTTATTTTATATAAGAAACAAAAACCAAAGGAGAAGAATATGTACCAGATAAGTAAGACTTTTACTTTTGAAGCGGCGCATCGTTTACATTTAATGCATCTTAATCATCCTTGTTCCTCAATCCATGGACATTCTTATAAAATTACTACCACCTTAATAGGTTCTAAATTAGATGATAAAGGAATGGTTCTTGATTTTCGTGATTTTAGTTTTATTAAAAAGTTTGTTGATAGCAATTTAGATCATGCTGTACTAATTGCTGAATCTGATACGCAGTTACTAAGTTTAATGGAAGGAATAAATAATAAGTTTTGCATTGTTCATGCAAATCAAACTACTTGTGAATTAATGGCTCCTTGGATTTATTCAAGAATTAAAGAAATAGAAACTAATACATTTAAAATTCATAGTATTACTATTAGTGAAACAGATAAGACAAGTGCAACTTATATAATTCCAAGAGGATAATGTGAAAAATTCAATTGTTGGAGTATTGAATACTAGTATTCTTCAAATTAAAAAGATATTAAAAGAAAATAATATAAAATTTGATGTATATTCAAAGAAGTTACAGCATTGTGATAATCATATTATTTTCTCTAGTTTAACTTCTTTAGTTTCAGCATATGAACGTAACATTATAAATAAAACTCCTATTCTATTAGAAACTGCTACTGTATTAGATCATATGGCTTTAACTGAAAATGTAGTATTTGTAGATAGTATGATTAAGCCAAATGGTATTATTTATTTTGAAAAACTTAGAGTTGAAGATATGTTAGCTACACTTAATGAAACTTGGGATGCAATTCCGAGTAGACATAATTTATGTATTTTTAGACGAGCTAAAACTGTACAGCATGGTATTGATGCAGATTTAGCTGATACAATAAATTTAATTCTTAATACATTTCCAACTGTAGTTCACGAATCATTCATGGTAGCATTATGTAATGGATTTTCTGATGATTTTAAATATTTTAATTCTTATATAAAAGATAATCGTCTTATTTGTATAGATAATAAGAAATTATTTATTAAGTTAAATGAAATGTTAATGCAACTTCAACCTATTATGCAAAAACTTATTAAAAATGATAAAAAAACCGTTACAAAAATGATGAAATCTCTCGAACCAGATGTATTAGATAATTTTAGACGCATGAGATTTTATTATAATTTGTATAAAAATAAAGATATATCTTTATATTTAGATTCTGAAAATAATGTAAAAGCTGATTAATTAATCCAGAGGGGACAAAATGGGCGCAATTTCTTTGGTGGATTCATTAGCAGTTCGTAACAGACCTAAACAATTTTCAGATATTATTGGTAATACTGCTAACATTAAAACTATTCATGGTTTTCTTGGTAACGGACAACTTCCAAGGACTTGGTTAATGTCTGGCGACCCAGGTGCAGGTAAAACAACTTTAGCTCGTCTTCTTGCTATGGCAGTAAATTGTCAAAATATTGGTAAGTCCATTAAACAAGGAAATATTGAACCTTGCTTAGAATGTACAAGTTGTAAACTTGCAATGCAAAATAAACACCCTGACATTTTTGAATTAAATGCAGGTGGTGAAGAAGGTAATGTTCAGAGTATTCGTAATTTGTTAGATAACATGAAACTTTCTCCTAGATTCAATATTAAATGTTTCATACTAGATGAATGTCTTCCAGGTGATACTCAAGTATTATTAGAAGATGGTTCAACTATATCTTTATTAGAAATTTATCAAAATAAGGATAAAACATATAATGTACTTACTTTCAACACTGAAACAAACATAACTGAATCTAATGAGGTAGAAGATAGCATTAAAAGGGAAAATAGAGAAGTAATTGAGTTGGAATTAGAAGATGGAACAGTTCAACCCTGTTCTGCTAATCATAAATGGTGGTCAGTAACTCGCAAGCAATATATAAAAGCAGAAGATATACAAGAAGATGAAGAATTATTATTTTTAAATATACAAAAGCAAATAATAGCTAAAGAAATACATGTAGAAAATAGATGTACTTACCACATAAAAGTGAAGAAAATTGTAAAACGTAATGCTACACAAGACTTATATGATATATCTGTAAAAAACAATCATAATTTCTTTGTGAAAATTGGAGATAATAAATATATATTGAGTAGCAATTGTCATGCACTTTCAGCTAGTGCAAAGAATAATTTGCTTAAACCTCTTGAAGAACCACCGTCACATGTACTTTGGGCACTATGTACTACTGACCCAGATAAATTACCTAAAGCTACTCTTACTCGTTGTGTTAAGCTTTACATGGAATATCCTACAATTATAGATACATCTAAGAAGTTATGGAAAGTAGCAAAATCTGAATATCCAAAGATTTGTAAAGTAATCAAACCTTATATTAAAACAATTGCACAAAATACTAATGGTCAAATGCGTGATAGTTATTCTGTACTAGAATCAGTTGCAGCTATTGTATCTGCTGACCCAAAGATTTCTGAAGATGAAATGAATAAACAATTTGCTTCTGTACTTGCAAATTTGGGTGAACTTACAACACCATCAATTAGGTTTATTACTCATATGATGTTAAATAAATTTTCACTTCCACTTGATATAATCAACCAGCTCGACCAATCAAGGTTGAGCGAATTTTTATCTGTAGTTTCGCGCCATGCACATTATGCTTCTATGTATCTTTCATATAAGAAGGATGACCAGTTAAAAGAATTAAATCGTAAAAGATTTTATGGTATTAATTTTATGAGATTTGATAATGCAATTGAACAAGTTTATCAAAAGTTAGAAAAGAAAGGATTAACTGCAAATCAAATTTTTGCTAGATGTGTTAATATTTGTAGTTCTAATCTTGAAGCTATTAATAAAAATAGAATGGGTTTACTTTCTCCAGAACAAAGTATTTTATGTGGTATCAGTTCATATATGCAGACTCAAATCACACAAAGGGATTAAATATGAAAAAGAATATATTTGAAACATTTTGTTATTATATATTCGCAGTATTTTATACTATTAAAGCTATGTTTCAGAGAATAAAATGGAAATCCTAGAATTAGAATATTTAATCCCAATTCTTAGTTTTCCTTGTATTTTAACTTGTATACTTTTTTGGTTAAGCTATCGTTATCAACGCATTCATAAAAAACCTTATGATTTGAAATTAACGAATGAGATATATAGTATAGATGTAACTAAAGTTAGAGTGCTTATTTCATTTTTTCTATTAATTATCCCCGTATATAATCTTGTTTTATATGTGTTAGCTTTTATTATTGAAATTTTGTACCTTATCTTTTGTCCTATTTTTGATAAAATTAGTGCATATCTTAAAAATAAGTTGACTAGCACATAATAGTTAATTACAATTTATAGAGGGGGAGTATGAAATACAAAACTTACTCTGTACCACCTTCATTTATTGAAGCAGAGTTAGGTAAAATAGGATTAGAAATCCATAAAACTAGTAATAATATTATGATACCTTGTCCCTTCCATAAAGAAACACATCCATCTTTGAGTGTATCTCTTGGTGGTAATTTTGTTGCTGGTGGCTGGCATTGTCTTGGTTGTCACGAATCAGGAAGTTGGAATAAATTAGCTAAACGTCTTGGATTACGTCTTTGGGGTAAGGAAGAAAGTGAACAATCTAATTATGTAATAACGACTAAAGCTCAAATTAAAGATGAATTAAAAGAAGATAAATTAAAATTAAGTAAATGGACTGATGAATATAAATGGAAAAGATTTGGTACAAAATTTTTGAAAAGATTTGGTGCAAAATTATTATATGATTTTATGTATAGAGCACATTTTTTATATTTACCAATTACATATTTGAATGAACAATATGGATATTGTAAAGTTAGATTATCAGATGATGTAGCTGCGCCAAAGTATTGGTTTAATGCAAAGCTGAATAAAGTTTTATTTCCTATTGATTATATCATCCAAGAAGTGTTAACAGATTGTGTAGTTTTGGTTGAAGGTATGGCAGATGCATTACGTTTATTAAAATATAATATTCCTGCATTGGCACTATTAGGTGTAGTATTAACTCCTTTTATGGAGCAGCAATTAGAAGATTTAGCTGTAAAAAATATTATATTATGTCTTGATAGTGATGATCCAGGTAGGAATGCTGTTTTTGGTTATGTTACTGAATCTGGAAAAGAGATTGAAGGTTTAGCATCTAAATTAGAAAATTTAGGATACAATGTATATTTGTTGCTATTACCAAAACCAGAAGATGGTACTGAAAAATATGATCCTGATAATATGCCTATAAAATATGTAAGATGTATTGGTAAAATGGTTAAACGGTTAGGTGGCCCAGAATGTACAGTATAAGGACGAAACATGCGAATTAAACGAAGACGGCCTGATGATAATGAATTTAGGTTTGATGATATTTATGATACTGCATTACGACAAGAATTTGAAGAAACAAGTAGAGTTCCTCAATTTAGAATGAGTAGTGCGCCATTCTGTTCTATTAGAACAGTATTTGAATGGATGGAATATTTAAAAAATGTTGGTACTTGGTCTTTTCGTAGTGATTTTTATACAGGTATTGGAACAGTCACTCACTCTAATCTCCAAAAATGGCTACCACGAGTTGCACCTGGTGTAATTCTTGGCAATTGGAGATGTACTCATTGCTGTAAACATTCTTTAGAATCGGATTGTGTACATTGTACAAATAAGTGTAAAACATTTCGTCATGCTTTAGTTGGGCCACAATATTGTCCTGAATGTGGCGCAGCTATGCAATATCAAGAATTTCAATATTTACTTACTGGAGTACCTGCTTCAGGTCATAGTGATGGAATTTTACTTTTTGATGTTCCTAAGGTTTTAGGTATAGAAAAAATTGAAGAAAAACATATTGAATTAATAAATAAATTACTTCGTAGTAAAGATAGAGCTTATACATTTCCAGCCTATGTATTAGAATATAAAACTATTTCATCCGGCAGAGCATTACATTTATTGGAACCAATCCCACATCATAGAGCACAAGCTACAATGTATGCAAGTGCAGGAAGAGATATGTTTCCTTCAAAATATAAGTTGATTAATTTAGATGTTAAAGGTATATTAATTAAATACATATCACGCGATAGACCAGATATTCGTAGTAGAGATTTTAAAATAGATGTTCCAGATGATGATTATTACACATATAATGTAAATATGATTAGACGTAGTATTCAAGCATTCAAAAAGAAAGATAGTAATTTAATTATTCCAAAAAATTTACCATGTACTCCTAAAGGTAAATATAATATATATTATCATGACTGTCCTCACGCTGATATATGTAAAGATTGCATGAAAGATAAATCACTATTAAAAAAATATATGAAGAAAGTACAACCTTACTTTATTCAAGAACTAAAGAACTTTAAAGAAAAATTTAATCACCCTTGAGTATGAGGAAAAACAATGTATAATTGGATTGCAGCAGGAGCAGAAGTTCAAGCAGCCTGTGGTGTTGACTGTTATGTAAAATTTAAAAAAAGGAGCGGTGCTTATGAAGAGCATCAATATTTAGATGGATTATTAGTTAAATTACAAGATAAAGAAATATTTATTACTAAATCTGGATATCGTGACTATAATCATGGTTCTCAACTTCATGATTATGATTATTGTACAAATTTGGATATGTTAGGATTAGGAAATAGTGGTGTAAATCATTCAGGTTTAATGTTTTGTTATACTAATAAAAAAAGTGCTCGCCATCATAGATATGATAAGAGTAAATTTAATACTTATTTATTTGGTGACAGTGGCGGATTCAAATTAGCTACAGGAACCGAATCTTTTATTGACCCAGTTGATTTAGCTCATTGGTATAATTTATATGTACGTCAGGGAATGACATTAGACGTCCCTCCGTGGTGTACAGATATGGAAACATTATTACGTCATGCAGCAATTCAAAAATTGAACACAAAAATTATTAAAGATAATTTAGATGGTTCAGTTGAACTTTATAATATTTCTCATGGATATGATTTTGAATCCCGCCTCCGTTACTTAGATGCAGTTCAGGATGATGATTTAACAAATTGGGGAATTGGTTCTGCATATTTTGGTAATCCTTATGATTTTATTACAAACGTAATGACTTCTCTTCAAAATGTTAAACAAGTAGATAAAGCGCATATTTTTGGCATAGCTAACACACTTTTGATTCCTGTATTAGCTTGGATAGGAAAGTATTATACAATAACTAGTGATAGTAGTACGCATGTTCAAAGTGCTAAATCCATGATTTTATTTCAAATGCAAGGACATCAATTAAAAAAGATTAGAGTTGGTAAAACAGATCCTGCAATTCTACTTAGTCCCAATCAAAATCCATTATTAACATGTACTTGTCCTGCATGTACATGTTTAAATGACTTTGAATTTTATTCTAATGCCGTTGGTACAGCTTATCCATTTTTATTATTATGCATGCATAATATTAATATTCTTGCTCAATATGGTCGGATTTGGAATGATTTAGCTCAAACTTGTAATTTAACTCAGTATACTAAGATGTTTAGTAATTTATTACCTAGTAAAAATTTTAAAATTTGGAAGAATGTATTTAATTATATTGAAGATATTCAAGAATATGGCGTACCAAAAGCATCTAAACGCTATTCTTCTTATTTGATGTCTACATTCGGTAAATCACTCCTTAGTAAAAAGGGTAACCCAGCTTATTATTGTTTATTTGATGAAGAAGAAGTTGTAGAAGAAGTTTCCGAAACAGAAGAAATTTCTGCATTGGAACGATATGAACAATTTCATAAATATAATAAAGTTCCTGATACTTTTACTGAAGCACAACTACAGAAAGTATTTGTATCACAGATATTTAAAACTTTAGAATGTGAGCAAGATAAAACTAAATTAAACAATGTAAATAATGAAGATTTTTATTATATGGTTTCTGAAATCCATTCTTTATTTAAAGAAGACTTTAAAGTAGATATGGTTCATTTTGATAAGTATTTAAAACAATCTATTATAAATTATAAAAAATCTATCAAGCTTCAGAAGAAAAAAGCTAAACAACTTGAATTAAGTAAAATCGGTGGTATTGGAATTAAGGGTTTTACCAAAAGTTCTAAGATAAAAAAGGTCAAAAAGAAATGAAGAAAACCCTGCTGAAATTAACACCAGTACAGCGTGGATTACCATGTAAGTGTTATATAAATATTCTTAATTTAGATAGAGAATTAAATATTTTTCTTTCTTATGTAAGTAGAACTCCATTTTTTGATTCATATATTGCTTCTTTAATACAACGCTATCATAGAAGTAATGATAGAAAACTTGCTACCGAAAATTTTCTTAAATTTAGTGTTACGTTTACTGAAGATAGAATTTCATATATTTATCCAAGTAAAATATTTAGCAGAATACATTGTATTCAACTACTGAATTTACTATATGATGGTGTATTAAAATATTCTACTATTAAAAAGAACTTAAAAAATGAATCTTATATTCCAACTAAAGAAGAACAAGTCTTTTATACTCTATTTAAGAAGAGATGGTTGATTAATGATAAATTTTTTATTAAACAAGTTAAGAATACATATACAAATGTTAAACGTATTTTAGATGGACTATTTAATAGTTATGAACGATTCATAATTAAACTTTTGTTAAAAAATCGTAGAGGGGCAAATACACCAAAAGATTTTATTTCTAGTTCCTATGAAGTATTAATGAATGTAATTAATGTATATAATCCACAAAGAAGTAAAGTCCCATTATTTAGATTAATTCGTCCATATGCATGTAATTATAAAAATGTATTGATTAAACAAGATACTTGGGGTTTAGAATCTACACAATTAGTTAGATTAGACGCATTAACTGAAACAAATATTGTATATGAAAGTGGGGCCACTAAAGAAAAAGTGGACGAAAAAGACATGGAACCTACTATAATTTTAGATGAAGTAGATTCCATTACACCCCAAGCTGAACAAAACGATTTGGATAATGATGAAACTTATGATGATACTGTTTATAATGATGTTGAAGAAGCTAAATCTGTAATTTCAATTAAAAATAATGTATGGAAAAATATTGAAAGTTCATTACATTTTGAAAAGAAACAAGATGATAAATTACGATTATTAGAGATGGCTTTTCAAAGTTTACCTAGACCCTTTAAAGAATTAACTTCAATCCATTTTGAGCTAGTTGACCCCCTTGATATTGAACAAGAATTAGGCCTTGCATTAAATTTAAAAGTTTAGTATGGTTATATTAAGTCATACGACACACAAAGGAGAATACAATGGGAAGTCGTGGAATGTCTTGGAGTGATGCAAAACCCAAAATGGGTGGTGGTAAACAATATACTGAATTTTTTGAATTTCATAGATTTTCTACTGATTGGTCGAAAATTCGACTCGTTGGTAGCCTGTGGGAAATTCAACAGCATTGGCTTCCCACAATGCGTAAAGATAAAAAATCTACTACAAACTTTAGTAAGCTTTGTTTAAAGACTGGTAATCCTGATGCATATTGTCCTTATTGTGATGCCGGATTGAAGGTTTCAAGTGTTTATTTAACTAATGCTATTATTCGTGATATTCAGGAAGATAAACCTGAAAGTAAAAAGCGTCTAGGTAAAATACCTGAAGGTAAAGAATTTCGTGAAAAAGATGATAGTTACTGGACTCCCATTCGTGTAGTTCAGTTTCCAAATTCTATTGTTCAGAAAATTCAAGGTTATAAAGCTTTAAATAAATCTAAGAAAACTGGTGAATGTTATGATCTGAATCATCCTAAATATGGACGTGATTTGCTTGTACTTAAAGATACTGCCCAATCTGGTGCAGGTATGTATGATATTCAAAAAGAAGATCAAAATAAATTATCTGATGAAGAAAAAGGTTATTTATTGTATGATGTTGATAAAGTTTTTGAATGTGTTGAAACTGAACAGGAAGCTATCGAAACTTTGGCTAATGTTTATAATAAAGGAATGTTTGATGAAGATGAATTTAATGTAAAAGCAATTAAGAAAATTATTGGTAATAAAGGTAAATCTGAAGACGATGACGATGATGACGATGATGACGATGATGAACCTAAGTCTAAGAAGAATAAGAAATCTAAAGATAAAAAGAGTAAAAAAGATATAAAGAAGTCTAAAGACGATGATGACGATGATGATGATTTAGATGATGATGACGATGATGATGAACCTAAGTCTAAGAAGAATAAGAAAGATTCTAAAAAGAATAAGAAATCTAAAGACGATGACGATGATGACGATGATTTAGACGATGACGATGATGATGACGATGATGATGACGATGATGATGAACCTAAATCTAAAAAGAGTAAAAAGAATAAGAAATCTAAAGACGATGACGATGATGACGATGATTTAGACGATGACGATGACGATGATGATGATGATGATTTAGACGATGATGATGACGATGACGATGATGATGACGATGAACCTAAATCTAAGAAATCTAAAAAGAATAAGAAATCTAAGAAATCTAAAGACGATGATGATGATGACGATTTAGACGATGACGATGATTTAGATGATGACGATGACGATGAACCTAAATCTAAAAAGAGTAAGAAAGATTCTAAAAAGAATAAGAAATCTAAAGACGATGATGATGATGATTTAGACGATGATGAACCTAAATCTAAGAAGAATAAGAAGAATAAGAAAAAATCAAAAAACTAATTAACTCGGGTGTGCCTAAATGTTTTGGCACATATTTAGGCACACCCAAATGCGTAATGAAATGTGAATATGTTAATACTTGTATAGATTTATTTTCTAAGTGAGGCAACATGGGAAAGAAATCGGATAATCGTGAGAAAGCATCTCATGATTTTGATTTTTGTTCATTACTTGATGATGTAGATAAAAATAGTAAAATGCAAGCTATTGAAGTTAAGGAACGATTGGATTCTTCTATCGCTATTCATAGTGGAAGTCTTGCTTTAGATGTTGCTATTTTAGGTGGTGGTTATTATCCAGGTCGTGCATATGATTGGGTTGGGCCGGAATCTGGCGGTAAATGCATTTTAGGTAATTCATATGTACCTACAGAAAATGGAATCTTTAAGATTAAAGATTTAGTTGGAAAAATTAATGGTTTTAAAGAAAAAAATATAAATATTTATACTAAAAATAATAAACAATTAACCTCTCATATATTTCATACTAAATCTAATATTTATAAATTATATTTACAAGATGGTCGTACCCTAGGTGGTACACCAGAACATCCTATTTTAGTAATTACTAAAGAATTAAATTTGGAATGGAAACAATTAAAAGATATAAAAGTAAATGATTTTATTTGTAGTTCTTTTGGAAAGAAGAACTTTGCAATTAGTAACTGTAATTTAAATTTTATATATGAAGAAAAAAGATATAATAATACTTCCTATACTGCTAAATCTTATCCTATTGCAACTAGTATGAATACAAAGTTAGCAAAATTTTTGGGATATTTAACTGCGAATGGTAGTTATGATAATAGTTATGGAATAAATTTTTGTACTAATAATGTAAAAACTCAAAAAAATTATAAAAAATTAATTAAAGACTTATTTGATTTAGATTTAGAATTTAATGATTCAGATTGTCCTAATTTACATATTAGATCAACGCAATTAACTGCGTATATTAAATATTTAGGATTAAATTCTTTAGCAAAAAATAAAGTTATTCCTTGGAGTATTTTACAATCTAATGAAGAGTGTGTTAAAGCATTTATTGAAGGTTATTTATCTTGTGATTCTTATTTACCAGATTCAAGTGCTGTTTATTTATGTTCAGCTAGTCAAAATTTAATGAAGCAGATGCAAGTTGTATTAAATGAATTTGGGATTTTTAGTTCTTTCTCAAAAAAGAAAGGGCCAGTTGACTATAGTGAAAATTCATATTATTATTTACATATTCCAACTGTATTTTCTCAAACATTTTTTGATACTTTTTCACTAGATAAAAATATATCTATTTCAAAAGGATGGAGTAAAAATTATATTATTCCATATTTAGCTGCTAATTTAGCTAAAGCTAGAGAAGTAGTTAGTAAAAATGGAGTTTATTCTAATGGAAAAATTAGTCAGAAGATAAGCTTGCTTGGTAGTTTTAATGATGAAATGACTAAAGGTAGATTGCTATCTAACGAAGGTCATTTAACTTGTAATGCATTACCAGAATTAAACATAGATCACTTAAAAATTATAAATTCTGATTTATATAACAAAGTTTCTATCTTATTAAAAGAAAATCTTATGTATACAAAAGTGGCTAAAATATCTAAATCTAAAAAATTACATGATGTTTATGATCTAACCGTACCTAATAGTAGTCAATTTATTGCAAATAATATAGTTGTTCATAATACAACCCATGGTAATGCAGCATTAGGACAAGGTTTAATTTATATTCCTAAGTATACTTGTGGTAATTATTTCGACTTTGAAGGATCATTAGATAAAAAATGGTTTCTTAATATTGCAGGAATGCCTAATGAAAAACCAGAAAATATCTTTGGTATGAGAACTAAAGATGATTCTGGTTGGGCAATTCGTCCTAAAATTAGGTTATACAAACCTTCTTTTGGTGAACAATGTTTATTATTGTTAATTAAACAATTAAAGAGTTTACCAGATAAATGTCTTATGCAGGATGAGTGGTGGTATACTTGGACTCCTGTAGATGCTAAGACTAAAAAGAAGACTGGCGGATTGCTTGCTAAAGATCTTGAAGCTATGTTAAAAACTTTAAAAATTGATTTTGATAAAAAGCTTCTTAAATCAAGTGGCTTGTATGGAACAAGAGTTCCTAATAATTATGGTGGATGTGAAGGTATTACTTTTATTGATAGTTATGCTGCTATGACTCCTAGGCAAACGGCTGAAGATGATTCAGCCGCTATGGCTCAACAGGGTCGTATGTTTGGTAACTATATTAATCAAATTAAATCCCTTATTTCAGCTAAAGGCTATACCATTATTGGTGTTAATCAGGTGCGTAAAAATCCTAATGCTGGATATGGCGACCCTGAATATAATCCTGGTGGTGAAGCATTAAAACATTTTTGTGATCTACGTAATAGAATTGGTTCAGTATCTAACCCAAATGGTGGTGGACCAATTGAAATTGAAAATAATGGACGAGATGAATATCGTCATTTTATTATACGAAATAAAAAGAATAAAATTACTACACCTTACGCCCAGATTAAGGGTCGAATCTGGACAAAGCGTGGTGGTAAAACAGGTTGTGGTATTGATCCTGTCCTTGATACCATTACCTATCTACAGCTAACTGGACAACTTGATTCAGCTAGACGTGGATTTCAGATTATATTGAAAGATGGTTCAAAGGCCGCTAAAAATCTTAGTGACCTTACCTTTAAATATGAAGACTTAAAGAATTTAATTCTTGATAAAGAAGTAGATACAGGAAAACGTACCGCTTCTTTTGATTTGCGTAAGCATTGTTTAAAGCAAATTAAAAAAGGTATTGGAATGGATTTATATTATGCAAGTCAAGGAAATGATTTCGAACCTGAGGAGGACGAAGACGATGACGAATAAATCACAAGCTTTAAATCTTGATACTATTGAAGATAATGCTCCTATTTATGTTAGAAATATGACTAAGACGGATTTCAATTTCCGTCTTATTTCAGGTAACGATACCGTTATCGTTACTATTCCTAGAACTTTTATTCCTATGGATTTACGTCAGTGGGCTAAAACTGACATGGTTAAAAATTCTTCTGAAATTCGCCATGCACTTCGCACTGGCGTACTTAAACTTCTTACTGAAAAAGAAGCCCTTTCTATTCTTGAAACTAAGGAAGGTTCACGCGAAAATGAACTTGTCCGTAAAAAACTTAATCTTGTTACTGATGACTTACGTTATGAAGATTCAGATTTGGCGGCACTTAATATTAGTGCTGTCGGTGATATGGATGAAATTGAACCTAAAATTCGTGAATGTTTAGCAGATGATGATATGGGTTGCAGTGATAAACTTGCAATTATTGTTGCTTTAGATAAAGAAGAGCCACTTACTCAGTTTACACTTGAATGGATTAAATCTACATGTCCCGAAACATGTGGTGAACTTCTCGAGTATGTTGAAACTCGATTAGAATCATTTAAAAATTCAGGATTACGCAGTATAACACGCAAGTAATAGTATTTAATATGGGGTGGTATTTAAGTTTACCACCCCATATTTCTTATGGAGGTAATTAGTGGGATTATTTAATACAGAAGTTACAGCTATATTAGCTAATAAACTTTTGCTTCCAATAAAAGTTTGGAATAATATTTCAAAGTCTAGTAAAAAACAAATCAAAGAATTATTTATCCAAACAACACACAATCCATATAATTGTTTCGTTCATACTACAAATAAAAAATGTAAATTAAAAGAAGCTGCGGCAGAATTAGGCAGAAAACCTATTTCTGCCTGTTTTGGTTGTAAAATGAGTGAGCATAAAGATAAATGTATGAGTAAATCCTCAAAGTATATAAAATTTGAATTAAGTAATTTAGAAGCAAATAAAGTATTAGTTAGTATATTAAAGGATGAAGGATATGATTTAAAATTTAAAGATATAAGAACCCTACCTAAATTAAAAAATCCTTGGTCTATGGATTACTCAAAACTTGATAAAAGTAGAAGTTCAGAGCAGTTAAGATTAGCAAAACTTTGGAATGAAAATAGGAATGGTGTTTTAGTTTGCCCACCGCGTTTTGGTAAAACTCTGTTAACCGCTTTCGTTGGACATAAACTTGAAACTCGTATTTTAATTTTAGTTCATAAAATCGATCTTGCACGACAATTTTATTTAGACTATTTACAGTTTACAACACTTAAAAAATCAGATATTGAAATTAATCCTGATGTTTCTAAGATGAAAAAGCTTAAAGTATGTATATGCACATATCAACAGTTTATAAATAAGTATGGTAAAGATAGATTAAAAGTTTGTAAGAAATTATTTGGATTAATTGTAGTAGATGAAATACATAAAGCTGCGTCAGATGAATTTCACCGAGTAATAAACTCATTTTATGCTAGATATAGATTAGGTGTAACTGCTACTCCAAAACGTAGAGATAATAAGCAATTTAAAAATGAATTTACTTTCGGCCCAATCTTAGCAAAAGGTGGGGCGGAACAACTTGCTTGTGATTATATTATTACTAATACTAAATGGATGGCTCCTCCAATACCTTCAAGTGATAAGGGCTGGAATGGTCTTTGGACTAAGTTAGCAAAAGATGAACATAGAAATAATTTCATTGCAAAAAAGGTTATAACAGATTTAAAAAATAATCATAGAATTATGTTACCTGTTAAGCGTCACGCCCAGATTGCTTTATTATCAAAACTTATTAGAAAGAAATGTCGTAAAGAAGGATTGAACGTAAAGATTTGTGAATATCATGGTGAACTACACAAGCAACTCCGTGAAGAATTACAAAAGGATATTAGAAAAGGTAAATATGATGTTGTAATTGGTAATGAACAAATTATTTCACTTGGGTTTAATGCTCCTCCAATGAGTTGTATTTATATTAATCTTCATACTTATAGAACTTTTGAAGAAGATTTATACCAAGAATTTAGTCGTATTAGAACTCAATATAAAAAGAAAGAAAAACCCCTTATTCGTATATTTGAAGATATTGGTGATTTAAGTGATAAGTCTATTCAAGCTATAGAAAAAGTAATGCGTAAATATAAGTTCAATAAACGTCAAACGAAACAATCTAATAGTAGTAGAAGTAAAGGCGGATTACGTTGTATTATGTGATGTGAGGTTATATGCGCAAATCAAATGAACTAATTTCCATAACAAAACGAAAATTATCTAGTCGTGCTGGTGATACTTTTGTAGATGTATTTAGAGCGTTTCCTGAGTATAAGCAAATAATTGAAAAATTAGATTTGCAACTTCAAACAATTCGTAAAGATTTATCAAAAAAATGTTATAAACAATCAAGTAAATGTGCCTCTTGTCCAATTGTTAGCTGCTGTGATGTTGTTCATACTGATACATATGTTAATCCAGAATTTAATCCATATTTTAGTTTACTTTCTTTAATAGATATGGATTCATTATTTAGGGAATTTAATTTATCTAAAATAACAATTCAAGATATACTAGAGGGTAAAAAACCCTTTGCATATATAATTAAAGTAGAAAAGTTTCAACGTACCACATTTACTACTTGTACTACATCTGAGACAAATAAAATTATACCAATAATGTATTTGTCTTATTGTCAAAATCCTATCTTATTTTTAGATGATATTACACGAGTTCAAAAACAATTAGATACAAATTTATATGCAGATAGTGAAATAAGAAATTGGGATAAATTGTTATATTATATCTTATATCTAAGAACTACCCTAGGTCAACTTAACTCTTATGACTTATTTACTAATATTAATTTTACTTCTGAGTCCTGCTGTGTTTGTGAATATCCTAATAGTTATATGTGTAAATATTGTAAAGTTAATAAAGGAATAAAAGAATTTTATAATATGCAGGATTATGTAAAATTTCCATTTAAATATAAATGGAATGATGATTCTCGAAGTAGCTTGCAACTAAATTGTAAGTATGTTAATTTTACTAATGACTTAGCAATAAATATTGAAGAGAATGGTAGAAATCAACATGTAGAATTTATATCAAGATATGCTTTATATTTATCGAATAAACTAGTTAGAACAACTTCAGAGCATTCTTTTAAACTCCCACAAACTAAGACTTTCACAACTTTACCTTGGAGAAACAATGATTTCGAGGATGGCATTTGCTCGACAACTTAAATTAAACAAAGTTCCTTATTATGCTTATCCAAAAGTTGAACCGGGTGCAGTATTTGATACCTATAATTTTAGTATACTATCTGGTACTAGAAAAATTTCAACTGAAAATAGTTCAAAGTTTACACGAAAATCTGAATCATATAGAGTTGATAAAAAGACACAGCAACGTATTTATAATAAAATTATAAAACCTACTAATGAAGTTAATCCATATGTACTTTGTGTTAGTAGTAGTATCAATGATTATCTTGCACATGAAGTTGCATTTACTATGTTATTAGGTATGGTTCGTAATTATAGACATACTGTAAATTTACAATGGAAGTGTGTTACTCCAAAATATGATCCTTCAATTAATCCTAGTGCATTGCGTCCTGATGTAGTTATTATTCGTAGTGTATTACCTGAAAAGGAACGGCTATATCAAATTCGAGATTTATTAGATTATTATTATAATAGTTGTAGAATTGTTGTTATTGGTGGTGTAGATGGAATAGATTTTTTTGATAATTATTTGCACCATCCTTTAAATGGTGCTTTGCACGTTGAAGGTTATAAAGGAGTTATACCAAAAGAATTTTGGGTGAAAGATGAAACAAATAATGTACTGGATAATTCTGAATTTAGATATCCAGTATTCTGTGTAGATACTGCTGGCAAAAAAATTCTTCAAAACTTCAAATTAAGCTTTAAGGAAGAAGACTGATGACACCCTGCCCTTTCCTAAAGAAACAATGGATTAAAGATGAATTAAATCCTCTTGAACAAATTTTTGTTTCAACATGTACAAATAAAGAATGTACTGAATATTTAAATTCTGCTCTTGATGTGGAAAAATGCAACAGTCTTTGGTGTTCATACTGCGGTACTAAGGATGAAGAATAATGATTTCCAGAAGAGAATGGACTCAGCACATTCTTTTAAAGAGTCTATGTTCTCCTAGGCGTGAGCATGTTAATGTAAAAGTAATTGGTGATATACGACCTGAATATTTTTCATCTAATTTATATAGAAAGAGTTTACGTTTAATAAAACAACATTTCGATGATTCTGGTGATTTTTATACATGGTCAGAATTAATAAGTTTACCAGAATTAGGTACTAAGAATGCAACAAAACTAAAAGCTTTAGAACTTCGTAGACTAAAACTTCGTGAGAAGGATGATAGTTTAAGTTTACCTACCAATGAAAAGCAATATTTAACTTTTATAAAAAGAACCTTATATGATGCTAAACATTTAAAACTAATAGAATTACAAAATGAGTTGTCTGAAGGTCTTCAAGTTGAAGACATGACAACTGAAAGTTTAGAGCCATTACTTGATTTAGTAAGAACAACTGTTCAAGAAATTGATACATTTAAAGTTAATAAAGGTTCTTTATTTGAAGTAAACGAAAAAAATTCAAAAATAAAATTAAAAGAATTATATAAAAATATGAAAAATAACTTTTTTGTACCTACTGGATTCTCAGCATTTGACTCTATTAACATTGGTATTCCCTTAGATTCTTTGTTTGTTATCGCAGCTAAATCAGGTTGTGGTAAATCAAGTATGCTTTTGCAATATTTTATCAATGCTAGAAGTCAAGGGGCAAGATGTTGTCTGTTACCACTTGAAATGAGTGAAGAACAGATGTTACTTCGTCTTGCTTCAAATTTATTAAGTATTCCTGTTAATGAACTACTGAAAAATCTCAAAAGATATTATAAGAAAATAATTAAAGCAATTCGAGAATTTTGTGCACCCAATGATAATACAGATCAAGGTTGTATAGATTTCTATATGCCTGATATGGGTGAAACCTTACCAGAAGTTTTGGAAAAGTTAAATGCAAATAAATATGATATTATTGGGGTTGACTACTTAAACTTAATGTCACAAACTAGTTCTGAAAAATGGGAAAGTTTATATAACGATTCTGCATATGCTAAACGATTTGCAAGTAAGAATAGAACGCAAATTGTATTACTAGCACAGTTAGATGATAAGACAGATGATATTAGATATAGTAAGGGTCTTAAAGAGCACGCATCTAATATGTGGACTTGGACTCAACAATCTCAAGATATTATGGAAAATCAGCGAATAGATATAAACCAAATTAAAGCACGAAATCAGAATCCAATCCCATTTCCATTAAAAGCAGACTTAGCATGTTCAAGATTTAATGATTGGATTGAAGATATGGGTTCTTCAAAGCCATACAAGAAAAAAGACAAATCCCTAAGTAAGGGTTTTGATTCAACTGGTTCAGACGTGCCAGATGATTAAGGAGTAAATTAAAATGAATTGGACGCGTATTCCTAACGACAAACTTACCCCATATTTCTTTGATACTTTTAAATCTCATAAGGAATTTTATCCAATAGTTGAATATAATAAAGAGGTAATACGTTTAATTGCAAAGATTAATGGAAAGAGTTATACATTTAAACATAAATTACTTTATCTTCCTTTTGATATTGTTATTCCAATTATTACTACACAATGGAAGAAAAAGTATTTAAGTATTTTATACGATATTACAGAAACTATGGTAGATGATTTATTCATTTTTAATGAAAAGATTTGTGAAATTCATTCAAAGATTAAACAACAAATTCGTAAGTTTAATGATCCAATAATTGTATTAAAAACTTTTGAACATATTGTTACTGCAGAAATGAAAGATTTTTATGAAACTAAAGGAACATTATTTTCATATTCAATTACTAAACCTAAATATTCAACTGATCCAAAGTTAAGTTTATCTTGTACTATTGACTTTATTTTAGGTAAGGATACAAAAATATTTGAAGATACTCGTCAAATATTTATAATTTTGGAGTAAATATGAAACTAGTTGAAGTGGAAGCATTTACTCAACCTGATAATGCTTTATCTATGATACGAGAAATAAAAAAATATGGATTGAATGTTGTAGAAGATTGGAAAATATCACAATTAGTATCCTTTTTAAAGGTATGCGATGAAGCCTATTATAATGAGGGAGTAACTCTTACTCCTAAAGTATATGAATTATACAGAACAATAATTACTGACGCAAAATATGATAAATTAGTAGATATACTTAGAGATAAATCTCCTAATAATAAATACTTGGTTAAAGTAGGTGCACCTATCCCTAAAAAACCTGCTTCAAACGCAAGTAGCAGAATGACTAAATTACCATTCCCAATGGCATCTCAAAATAAAAAACATCCCGAATCTGTTGATAAATGGTTAAATGGAGTAGATTACATAGTATTGAGTAATAAGATGGATGGAATGTCCGGTGGGATTGTTAATGATGGGAAAGGTAATGTTACTTTATATTCTCGAGGTGATGGTATTACTGGACAAGATGTATCATATTTAATTCCACACATTCCAGATTTAAAAAAGCAATTAAAAGTTAAAAAGGCATATAAAGTTCGCGGTGAGCTTATAATACCTAAATCATTATTCAAAAAATATGAAAAAGATTTTTCTAATCCACGAAGTATGATGAGTGGATTGTTAAATGGTGGTAAGGTTTCTAAAGCATTACAACATGTAAAGTTTGTTGCTTATACTGTTATAGAACCTAAACTTAAACCAAGTGCAGGTTTTAAGTTTTTAGATTCTTTAAAATTTGATACGCCTGATTGGATAATAATGAAGAATCCTACTGCTGAAAAAATATCAAAACTCTTTGAAAAAAGAAAAGCTACAAGTAATTTTGAAATTGATGGGTTAGTTGCTAATAAAGATGTATATGAAGCTCCTTCTATAGATAATCCTAAAAATTCTATAGCATTTAAAGATAATTCAATTCTTGAAACAAGGGTTGGTAAAGTAAAACAAGTTATATGGCAGTTGAGTAAATATGGATATTTAACACCTGTTATTTTAGTTGAAGATCCTAAAAAGGGCGGGCCACTGAAATTAGGTGGGGTTAATGTATCAAGAGCTACAGCACATAATGCTGCATTTATTTATGATAATAAAATTGGTAAGGGTTCATTACTTGAAGTTATTCGTAGTCAAGATGTAATACCCTATATTCAAAGTGTAGTTAAATCTACTAAAGCTGATATGCCAACTGAAGACTATGTTTGGAATGATACTCATGTAGATATTAAATTAGTCAATACTAAAGATAATGATGAATTAAAAGTAATGCGTATTACAAATTTCTTTAGGTCTTTAGGCGTAAAGACTATTTCTGGTAAAACTTTTGCTAACTTATATGACAATGGATTTAATTCAATTAATAAAATTATTGATGCTAAACCTAATCAATTAAAAAAATTACCAGGAATTCAAAATACTCAAGCAAATAAAATTGTAGACCAAATCCAAGAAGCAATTAAAGATGTGAATTTAGCTGATTTAATGTATGCAAGTACACTTTTTAATGGTGACTTAGGTGTAGGTAGATTAGAACAAATAATTAAAGCATATCCTGATGTATTGAAATGGAAAGGTACAAAAGAAGAAGTATCAAAGGTAACAGACTTATTTGGTTTTTCTGACATACTTGCTTCTTCTTTTGTAAAAAGTTTACAAAAGTTTAAAATATTCTTGACGAAACTTTCAAATAAAGTTACGTTTATATTACCAAAGCCAACTCGGCTTAAATCTAGCAAGTTGAAAGGCCAGATTATTGTATTTACTGGTTTTAGAGATGCAGATATATCTAAATATATAAAAGAAAATGGTGGTACAGAGGGTTCAAGTGTGAACTCAAAGACTACTATTCTTTTAATAAAAGATAAAAATTCTACATCTTCAAAAGTAGCAAAAGCTAAAGAACTTGGAGTAAAAGTTTTAACTAAAGAACAATTTTTGAAACAATATAAATAGCCAAAGGAGAACCACAAAATGTTTACTGTAGACAAAAAATCATTACAGTCAATTTACAATAGTATGTTAAAACTTACCGGTAAGTTTACAGAATTAGTTGTAGAAGTTGAAAAAGAAGGTTTATGGTTGACTATCAATGTTGATACTTATATTCATAAATTTGTTCCAGCTGAAGTAAAGAAAACAGGTAAGTTTAAAATCCAGCAAGAAGTATTTGAAACATTGTTTAAACTTCGTAATAATACACTTGAATGTTCTTTTAATAAAGAACAAAATATTCTTAATGTTATTGCAGGTACTAAAATGGAACTGTATGTAACCTTTAAAATTAACCCGGAAGATTTAGAAGAACCTGATTGTTCTGATAATGAAATGAAACTTAAAATCAAATCTAAAGAAGTTGGAACTTTTAAGAATAATTTGGAACTTGTTCAATTTATGTCCCCTGACCCTAATAATACAGGTTATGCATTACTTTCAAATTCAAAGAAAGAAATGGCTCTTACATTTGCTACTACAAATATGTTCGCAAAATATGCATTCTCGCAGTCTTTAGGTTCAGATGAATTTGAATTGTGTATTCCTATTGAAAAATTCAAACTTGCATTATCAATGATTGAAAGTGAACTTGAAATTATTCTAACTGACAAAATGCTACTTATTAAAAGTGATTCTATGACTCTTTCATTACCTACTCTTATTGATACTCAATTTACTGGTCTTATTGAAGCATGTAATGAATTAATGTCTAATTCAAGTTTAATGGAAGGTGAAATTAAATTAGAATTGAAGCAGGTACAGAATGTACTTGATAGTATTCGTTCTATTGCTAATGGTAATGGTATTGTTGATTTTCATGTAAAAAATGGGAAAATGATTCTTTCTCTTGAAAATACTATTGGTAGTACAAAAGATAAATGTAAAGTTTTAAGTAATGATATTGGTGATTCTGTAAAATTTGGTATTCCAGAATTATTTGTGGACAGTGCATTATCTATGTGTTCTTTAATTGATGAATCATCTACATTAAGATTTGGTGGAGATTTTAAATACTTTTTGTTTAAACAAGCAACAGATAAATTAAAATTTATTACTATCGGCCCAATTGAGGCTGCTTAATGGAAATAAAAGAAGTAATAGATAAATATATACGAAATACTTGGCCTATATTTCCTATATACCAATTTTATGAAGTAGATATTCCAACAGTATCAAATAGAATATTTGTATATAATACGTTAAGTATTGATTCTATTCGTATGCAGCAAGTAATGCTAACTAAATTTTTTAATGTATTTGAAATCTATCATAGTAATTTAAATAAATGTGTAGGTAATATGATTATGTTAAAAAATCTAAAAAGTATTAAATATAGACATTCACCTCATGCAATTAGTGCATGTTCTAGTGAAATGAATGTTGTAGAAGTAGAGCGAGTATGTAAAGTAATTTCTTATGAAAATCAATATCTATCTCTTATTAGTTATGGTAATGATGCAGAAACAATAACTGATTTACCTAGAGTAATGCAAATTCATTTAGGGGAGGAAAAATGAGTATAGAAAAAGCCGCTGACCACATTAAAAGTGCTTTTCAAGAATTAGGTTTTTATGAAAATATGCCCGCGGATTTTAATGAACATATAAAAGATACCCCTAAACGAATTGCTAAAGCTTGGACTGAATTTATGTTTAAATCACCTAAAGATTTAGATTTTAAATGTACGAGTTTTTCTGCGGGTACTGTTGATAATTTACAAATAGTTAAGGATGTTAGTTTTAATTCTATTTGCGCCCATCACTTTTTCCCATTTTTTGGTACATGTCATTTAGCATATTTACCAGATACTAAAATTATTGGATTATCAAAAATTCCTAGATTGATTAAATTTTTATCTGCTCAACCGCATATTCAAGAAATGTTAGTTTGCGATATTGCTGATACTTTTTATGAAATAGTAAAACCAAAGTTTGTAATGGTTATTATGACTGATGTAACTCATACTTGTTGTTCCTGCCGTGGAATTAAATCTAATTCTACTTTTATTTCTTCTGCTATTCGAGCAATTGGTGATTTAACGTCTCATGATGTTAAATCTTTGAAGGATGAAGCATTAAGTTTGTTAAAATCCTAATATGTTAAAGCAACTAAAAAAGTCATTTAATCAAATTAATCGTGATGAAGATGTGTTTAATTGCATTAAATTACGGAGAGTTTATTTAAAAGCTAAGGATTCATCTTTACCACCTAAACAGCGAATCGAACATTTACTTAACAGTTTAGTAATAGCAGCGGCTTATGAAGAAAGACTCACCCATATGAAGATTTCTTCAAAGTCAATTCGTGCTAAAGTTGCTAGTATTTATGAAAAACGTAAGAATGAAATTATCAATAAAACTGATGATTTTTATAAAAAACGTAAAGGCGACCAAGATAAAATAATAGCAATTGAAAGTGAATCAATAACTGTTTTTATTGATAGGATTGATAATTTTATTGAAATAATAGATGATGCACTTGAATATGTTCGTAGTGCTTCTTTTAGTATGAAGTCGGTATTGAATGGTGTTAAAGAATATATTTCTGGTGAATAAATGTCTAAAATATCTGAATGGGATGTAACTAATGTACAATTATCTAAAAATGAGAAGAAAACTGAACAAGATATTAGATTAGATAATTTACGTCAAACCAGTAATACATTAAAAAGAATTACTGGGAAGTCTAAAGAGGCTTCCCAGTATTTACTAGCTTTTAAATCTGTATTTAATTATCAAACTAAAATTGATTTAGCATATAATGCTACTAAATATGATCTACTTTATATTGCACAAAAAGATAATAATATTTTAAATGTTAAAGAAAGTGATTTTATTTATATTGAAACTACTTTCACAAAAATACGAGATATAATTTCAGTTATTCAGTTATGCAGAGCTTGTGGAATGACTGAATATGAAGAACGATTTCTTGAAGCTATGATTGCTGAAAAATTTGAAATAATTCCTAAAACAGATAATTCTAGTATGAAAGAATTAAAGAAAATACTTGAAAAATATGCTTCGTTAGTGCAGCATGAGCCGATATCTCCAAAAAAATGAGGGGACTAATATGAAAAAATCAATAGGTTAATTCAACGGGAGAAAAAATGAAAAAATCCATCGGAATAATATTATCTAACATTGTATTACAGCATCAAAATTATAAAGGTATGTCATTAAAAGATTTAGCTTTGCTTTCTGCCAATATTGATGATATGTATAAATGTTGCCAGGATAATAATATTACATTTTCAAAAGATAATTTAAAACATTTTATAACCGATTTATTTACTGTTGACCCGGAAGGTCTTTCCTTGTTTCCAGAATCTTTACCAAAAATAAATTATCAAGACAATGGAGCTCCTTATCCTTATAATGTTGAAGATTATGATGATGTTAACTTACAAGATTTAATAAATGAACAACCCATGAAATTAAAATTTAAAAAGAATGCAGGTCAAACTAAATATAAAGCTAGACCTAAGTGCATAAATGATGAATGCAATAAAAGTGCATATTTTGGCTTACCCTTCTGTCCTTGGTGCATGAAACAAATTCCTCCATTTATTCCTAATACGGATAAAAGAATTATAACAAGTGCATCTTCTTCTGTTGATCCTATTATTGATTTTGATGCTATTATTTCAAAGCCTGTTAAATCTGGTGTAACTAGAATGGTTGGTGGAGTAAATAAAAAATTTGATTTATCTGATACAATAGTTAACGATGGTACTATTATAGTGACTCAAGCTGATGTTGAAGCAATCAAGGATGTTTCAAAATATATTCCTAAACATTAGGAAGGGAGCGGATTAGGGAAACTTAATCCGCTTTTTCTATTAAGGAGCACAAGCTATGCCCGAAATTGAAATGACTTTGACTGAAGCTATGACTATATGTGAAGAGATGATTGTATTGATGCAAAAGCAAAAAGAGATTTGTGAAATTCTAGAAGACATATACTAAGGAGTATTTATGTTAAATTGTGAAAATTGTGCCCAGTTATTACGATTATATACTTGTAAAGGTAATAAAAAACACTGTTCATCATTTATTGATAATAGAGCTGGGTGTAGAAGATGTTTACATGTTAAAGCATGTCATACTTTAGGAAAAAAGATAGGTATATATCATGTATGTGTTAATTTTGAAAAACAATTAGATTCTGCAAAACTACCTGATTATTCACGATTCCCAGATTATGACCTTTATCTACAAAAGCAAGAAGAAGTAAAAGTAAAAAAAGTAAAAGATAAAAAAGTAAAATTAGAAAAGAAGCCTATTAAATTAAAAAATTTAGATAAGGAAGCTTCAAAATTACTTAGTGAATATGAAGATGAAAGATTGCTTGAAGCTGATAAAAATGCATTAGGTGCTAACTTTGATTCTGAAAAACAACCAAATGATTGGAGTCCTGAAGCATTAGTTTCAAGAATTATTAACAGTGAATATGACCCAAGAGTTTTTGAATTAATTAATGAACAAGATATACCTAAAAGTACCAACCCGGTTCAATTTATTATTGATCCTAAATTTATGGGTATTAACTTATTTCCAAGACAGCTTCAAATATCATTAGATTATTTTGGAGCGTATTGTACCAAATGTTCTGATTTAAAATTTATTCGTAATAAAGTTAAAGTTAACACTCCGGTTGATGAAATACTCGATAGAACTGTATTTTATGTTAATGGTAAATGTCCTAAATGTGGGCAATCAAGATATGAAGCAATTGTTAAACATGAGCATAATAACTATAACACGTTAGTTGGATTAGCCGGACAGCGTTGTATAACTGGTGACTCATTTGTACTAAGTGATACTGGATATAAACGTATAACTAATTGTATTTCAGATTTATTATATATTCCAGATGATTTAGGTAAACATGTAAGATATGAAAATTTTGAAAAACCAAGTGATTTTTATACATATGAAAATAGTCCAGTAATTACTATATATGCCGATGGGCTTAACTACAAAATTAGTGGTACTCCTAACCACCCTATTAAATGTATTAGTGGTAGTAAATGTGAATTTGTTAATTTATCAGATATCAAAGTAAATGATTTAATTCCCATTGAATGGGGAACTAATGTATTTGGTACTATAGATGATTTATCTTCATTAGAATCAATACTTACTAGTTCTAAAGAATGTCAAATTAAGTATTTATCTAACCTTGAAAATATAGATGGTATTATATCAAATACGGAAGATTTCATTCGTATGCTTTCTTATATGCTAATTAATTTAGGTATTGAATTTAATATTTTATCCCCTAATAGTATTAAAATTTATTCTACTTTGCCTTATACTGGTATAAAATGGGTTAAAGTTTCAAAGATCATACAGGAACAAAATCAAACAGTCTATGATTATACTGTACCCAAGTATCATAGGTTTATTGCTAATGGATTTATAAGTAGTAATAGTGGAAAATCTATCTTCCACGGTATTTTAGCAGCATGTATTCTGCAACAATATCTTTGTTTACCAAATCCTGTAACATTTATGAAACAGTTAAACAGTGTTACCTTTACAATGACTTTCGTTGGTTTGCGCTTTCAAGATGCATATGATAACTTGTGGCGAGATTTTTATGCAAATATAACCAATTCACCTTGGTTTACAATGTATAATAACTTTTTAAGAGATGAAGGAATACGTTTAGGTACAGAATTAATAAAATTAAAAGATACTTTCGCAGTATATACAAATAAACGTATTAGTATTGTTCCTGCTGGCCCAGATAAACGTAAGTTAAGAGGTAGATGTATTACAGGTAATACATTAATTACAACTACTACAGGTAGTATAAATGCTAGTGATGCTAAACATCTTATAAATGGTAAAGTTATTGATAGAGGTAATGAATTTAAAATAACTGGTTATGAAAAACAACAATTAAAGAAAGAAGTAGTTAAATGCTATTTTGGCAACGGTATCACGTTACAAGTAACAACGGATCATCGTATTCCATGTTATAATGAAGGATTAATTGAAGCTGAAAACATATTAGATAAATATGTAATGTGTCAACTTGATACAAGATTTAGTGAAAAATTTAATCTGAATATTCTTAAATCAACTAGAGAAAATATTCTGTCATATATTAGATTACGTAGAGTATCACCAAATAAATTTAAGGATAGTTCCTTTATTTTACAACAAGCCATATTAAAATTCTGCAACTGCTTTAGATTTAAATCTCATATTTATGTTACTAATTATGATGCTAATATTCTTAATAAGCATTTAGGATTTCCTCCTGTTGAATTTTCACAAGAAGATTGCAGTGCGTATCTTATTCCCGGTACTAATGTTTACACAAAAAGTGAATTAAATAAATTATATAATATTGAAGTACCCGAACAATATTTACAATATATTGATAAAAATATTATCTTTGTAAAATGTACGAAGCAAGTTAATATTGGATTTAAAACCGTATATGATATAGAAGTTGATTCACCAGAACATTTATTTGCAGCTAATAGCATATTAGTACACAATACTAGAATTTTTGAATCAATGGACGAAGTTGGTTGGTTTACAGGTAAAGATGGAAGTATTACTCTAGATGCAGATGAAGTAGCAATTGCTCTTGAGAATAGTTTAAAAACTGTTAGAAATGAAAGTGAAAAGTTAGTAGAATTATATCCGGATGTACCTAATGCTCATGCTATTTATATTAGTTCGCCTCGTTCTAAATTAGATAAAATTATGAGATTATATAAACAAAGTAAGGTCATTGATTCTATGTATGGATTTAAATTACCAACTTGGGAATTTAATCCTAACTTTACACGAGCCTCCTTTAAGGATGATTATGCTAAGGATGCGGTAGCAGCAGAAGCTAACTTTGGTGCTAATCCTCCATTTGGTGAAAATTTATATATTCGTAGCCCTGCAAGTATTATAAGTGTATTAAGTAACAAACGTAATGTATTGGAAGTTGCAAATTACAAGTTACATAAAGATAGTTTAGGTGCATATTTAAGATATCCAATTATAAAAACTAGACCACATCAAATTCCAAGTTGTTTAGCAATTGACTGTGGATATAATGATAACTCTTTTGCTATTTCTATATTACATTTTATAAATAGATATAATGAAGAAACAGAGGAATTTATTAAAATTCCTGCATGTTCTGGTATAATTGAAATTCAACCTGAAGAAGGTATAGCCCTTTCTTTTAACAAAATTTATGAAACTGTAATATCTAAAATAATTGAGGCGTTTAATATTCAACTTGTTTGCTTTGATAGATGGCAAAGTATTGATTTACGTCAACGTATATTTGATGATTTTGGAATAGATACAATACAATATTCTGTAAATATGCAAGATTTTACTGATTTAAAAACTAATATATTGAGTGAAAATTTTATATTACCTAAATGTGAACAAGATATAAAAAATATTGTATCATTAGATACAGAATTAGCTGTCTTAACTAAAGATAAGCCTGTATCCCATTTAATTATTCAACTTATTACAAGTAAAGATAATGGAAGAATTATTACTAAAGGTGATGAAACTTCAGATGATATACTTCGCTCTGTTTGTTTAGGGCATGCAATATTAATTGATGAAGATTATGCGGAATTTTTTGATACAGATGCAAGTGACTCTGAATTAAATGATAAAATTGGAACTATTGGAGTAATAAGCTCTGGCAGTTCTAATGGCAAAAATGATTCTGGTACTCGTATTATTTCAGGTATTGGTTGTATAGCATAAGGAGGAAATTATGCAAAATAAACGGCAAGAATACTTAACAAAAGCTTTACTAGAAGCGGGCGTTTCAGAAGCTAAGGCTTTTGAAGCGGTATCTACATATGATGGTATTCCTAATTTAGAAAATGATGTTCCTACAGTTTGTCCTTTATGTGGTCAAAAGTTAATTGAAGTAACTTTATCTCCTAGCAGAAAAGCAAGATATTGTACAAATGAACGTGCAGTATATCCATATCCAATTAAAGCTTGTAATGAAATTCAAGTTTCACGTCAAATTAAAGAAATACAACTTCCTGCCAGAGAGGGCAGTATCTTCGCAGGGTAAACATGAAACCCAAGTTATTAGTATTAGAAACCTTCTTTGGTGATGCATGCTTAAATGCACAAACATTTTTGGATAAATGCGGATGTGATATTTATTTAAGCACCCTCTGTGGAAATGCTGAACATGCAGAATTAAGTAAAAAATATTGTAAGGAAATGGCCTATTATTTTGTTTCTAACTGTTATATAATGCCTATGTCAGAAGAAGATACTACACCAAGACTTGGGCTTTACACAAATTTACAAGAACAACATACCTGTTATTTTCAGTATTATTTAGATGAATATTTAAAAGTTACTAATTGTATTAATGATATAATTACTAGAGTATGTCCAACACATATATTAGTTAATATGGGTTTGATTAATATGTATAATGTATTTGTAAAATTTTATATATCTAAATATTCAAATGTTTTTTATTATAAAGAGCGTCCTTATTGTTTAAATTCAAATTATTCTTGTATTAATCAAGTTACATCTTTACCTATTTTTAAAAAATTTAGTGTTACACCTAAAAGTATTAATAGAAAAAGAAATTTATATCTTCAGTATTATACTAAATATAGTAAGCTTAATCCTAATATTTTTGCATTAGAAGAGGTGATATATGATAAGTAACTTAAAAACATTTGTATCTGTAGAAGAATTACGTTCCGTTGGTGATTGGGCTCGTTCCTATACTTGGAATATTTGTTTCTCTCAACCAGAATCATCATATTTAAAAATGACTGTCCCACCTATATTCAGCAGTTGGTTTCCTGCCACTGATTGTAATATAGGTTTAAACTCTATTGAAAAACAAGATTTTAGTGGAAGTATAGGTAATTTTGCAATTCCAGTTCGTACTTCATACCGTACTATTACTGTAACAGTATTAGATGATTATAAATTACAAGTATCCAAATGGATGAATGATTGGTTAGATGCAATGACTAATTCAGATATAGGTTATGTTTTACCATTAAAAGATTGTTGTTGTTCTTGTTGTATAATAAATTATGATAGTAAAAATGATAATATTAAATACGGAATATATAAAGTATTTCCTGCATTTAATATGGCAATGGCTAGAAATAGTAGTGGTGATATTGTATCTAATGAATACGAATTTTGTGTAGCTGCTTTTGAAAAAGATATATTTAGTTAAGGAGAAAAAGAAATGAACTCAACTCAATTAGGTGTTTCTAATGAAAGAGCACCCAGAAAATTTAAAAAACCAATTCAACCTAACATGCCTATAAAAATACAAGAAAAAGAAGAACCACCAAAAATCTTAACGGATGAAACTCGTGAAGCACTTGATGTATTACAAGCAAATAAAAATCTTCAAAAATTAGAAGAAAAGACTATGGTTAAAGATAAAGAACTTTGGATTCCTATTGAACGTATGCCTTCAAATAATAAAGTATATGATAGTAATAATTCTGTTGAATATAAAAGATATGATTATGGTGATTTTGAATATTTAAATAATGCTGATATACTTCCAGCACAACGATATAAATTAATGTTAAAAGGTATACGTTGTAAAAATCTTTCTAATATTTTACTTCTTCCTTATTATGATTTTACTAGTGCCTGCTTTGTTCGTAAACTTGAAGCTTTAGGTGGAGATAGAGAATTTGCTATTCCATATAGATGTGACAAGTGTGGACAAGTTGGGACACATTCTTTTAAATTAAGTGAAGTGGAATTAAATGAATTAGAAATAGATTTACCAATTAAAGTTAGATTTATGTCACATCCAGATGAAATATTTGAGTTTGGCTTACATACAATAGGTGATGTTATCTTCTTAATGGAAGAAGACTTATTTTTTGCTAAGAAAGACAATGAATATATACTAGATTTAACAGGAAGTCCAATTCCTGATAGAGTAGCAACTCTTGCAGCTAGTTGTATAAGTCATCCCTTTGAATATGCTTATGATAAGCTACATACTATTTCAAATGAAAGAGATTATAATATTATAAATAAAGTATATGATATGTTACGTTATGGTATTAAAGAGATTAATTTTACTTGTAAATTATCCCTTCCTAAAGAAAAAGATGATGATAAAATAGAACAGGAAAATAAAGAAAAATTAGCTCAAATATCTGAGTGGAATGGTGAACTTCCTCCTCTATTACGTTTAGCTAAAGAACGCCAAAATCAATGTGGACATAAAATATCTTTAGAGGTTTTAGGGGGTGGCCTCATTTTTCTACCCTTTCGAGAATCTACGCTCGATATTGAATATGGTATACTCCCTTAGTATAAATGGTTTTGGAAGTGACCAAGAATTAAGAAAAGTTCCTTGGTCTATAATTAGTTATAACTATAGAATCTTAAAAGAGAAACCTACGCCAAATAAACCATCTTCACCGCTTGGATTACGAGTAACTTAATGAGGTACTAATATGGCTGGTGCTACTCCAATTACATTAAACCAATTATCATCTAAATCTACTTCTTCAGAATTTAGTAATTTTACTTTCAGACCTCCTGTAACAGAATCCTCTGATAAAGTTAAACAAGATATACAAAGTATTCAAGATTCAAATAATCAAATATTAACTCAATTGAAAGATGTAACAAATGCATTTGTTACAGGTAAATATAAAGGTAAACCTATTAAAACTAACACTGGTGGTTCTTCTTCCTCTTCTTCAGGAAATGGATTAGTTTTTGATGCTATTGATGCATTTAAAGATTTTAAAAATTCCAGAAATAATAAAGCTACAAAAATATCTCCAAAAGCGTCTAATTGGTTTAATAATAGACAGGGTTCAATAGAATCAAATATTCAAGATGTACCTAAACAGTCTAAACAGAATTTTATTTCAGATTTATTATCTGGTGATAAACCTAAAGGTACAACTATTGAATCACCTTCAACTAAGGGTGGAATATTATCTAAAAGTAAAGGGGCTTTAAAAAAGATTCCCCTATTAGGAGCAGCATTATCTGCTGTAGATTTGGGCATGTCCGTTGCTTCTGGTGATGCTAACGCAATAGGTGGCTCAATTGGTTCCATAATAGGTGGAGGCTTAGGTAGTTTAGTTGGTTCTGTTGTTCCCGGTGCAGGTACTGCTATTGGTGGTATTGCAGGAAGTGTAGCTGGGGATTGGTTAGGTAGTAAAGTTGGTGGATTATTTAGTAGTCAAAATTCTAGTAATATTAAAATAGCTGATGTTAACTTATCTGGTAAAAAAGTTCTTGAACAAGATAGTGATACAGCAAAACAATTCAGTAAAATGGGAGTAGATGGTTCTGCCCCGGTTATTGTTATTGATAAAGCAGATATAAAAGTAAAACAAGAAGATGGCGGAATGTTTAGTAATGCTTGGGATAAAATTAAAGGATTTTTTGGGTATGGCTCTAATCCTAATTATCAAGGTACTGGATTGGGTGGTACTGGATTAACAGGTGGTGGTGGATTAAATGCTGGCTCAATAAATAGATCACGTGGTGGTACTGGAGTAATACCGAATACAGATACAGGATTAACAGCTTTATCACAAAAATTTGAAACTGGTGGAAATATAGGTAATGTATCTATAGATAAAAATGGTGGGTATAGCTATGGTCTTACTCAATTTTCGGATAAACAGGGTTCAATTCAAGAATATTTAAGAGCTCTTCAAAATAGTGATATTGCAGGTGGTAAAGAGCTTGCAGCTAAAATGCAAGCCGCAGGTACAGGAACTAAAGAAGGAAAAGCTGCTTGGGAAAATTTCTATAGAAATGCAGATGCAGCTACTAAGCAACAGCATAAAGATTTTGAAGAAAATTATGCAAAGGGAAAGTTTTATAATCCCAATTATAATAAAATAGCAGATTCAAATAAAGATTTAGCCAGTATGATTGATAAAAGTTCTACACTTCAGCAAGTTTTATATTCAACTGGTGTACAGCACGGTGGAAATTCTTCTGAAATATTTAATCAAGCTTATAATAAAGTCTTAAAAGAAAAAGGTTCTGTAAGTAATGAGGATTTACTAAATGCTGTTTATGATAATAGATTATACGGTGATGATGCAGAAGGTAAAAATAAAGCAGCAGGAAATGTTTCACGTTTTAAATCCTCATCTGCTGGTGAAATTGCAGGTGTTGTTAATAGATTAGGTGAACGTGGAACAGAAAGAATGACCGCGTTTGCGAATTTAGAGCGTGAAAAATCATCAAAAAATGTAAATACTACTAATACTAATCAACCCTTAATGACTTTAGCAAAAGATTCTGGTGTAAAATTAAATAAAGATGGAACAATTGATGTTACAACTTTACCTGGATATGATTCAATGCAATTTGCAGGAAATGCAGATATAAGTAGAATGGATCCAGAAACTGCAACTCGTATGGCAGCAATGTCTAAACAAATTTATGAAACTACAGGTATAAAACCTAATTTTTCAGAAGGTTATCGTGATTATAATGAACAAATTAATACTTATCGTAAATATGGTCCAGGTCGTGCTGCTACACCCGGTGGCTCAGATCATGGTACAGGTACAGCTTTTGACTTTTCTGAGTCACAAGTACCACAACTTGAGGCTGCTCTTAAAGCTAAAGGATTAAGTATGGAAGAATTAGGTACTAAATATGGTTTAAAACGTACTGTGAATGGAGAAAGTTGGCATTTTGCTGCAACTGATAGGCAGACACAACAAATGCAATTAGATAAACAGAATAAACAAACTGGTAAGCGTATAGGTTCAGATTATTTATCTGCTAATGAAAAGCAAGCATTATCTAAGGATTCTACTTCTGGGGATACACAACTTGCACAAGAAGCGCCCCCAGTTCAATCTCAAACTGCTACTGCCGCAGCTAATGCCGCTAATGCAGCTACTTCTGCACAACAAGATTTAAATACTGCTCAAATTACCCCAAATAATCCTTCTCCCTCTCCTTCTAATTCAGGATCCTATCAATCTACAGCGCAAGCTGATTCTAATAGTTCAACTCCTGTATTTTACATTGATGATCCTCATGTGCAAGCTTATCGAATCGACCCATTACGTCCGGTTGCTTAAACAGCAGTTTAGTTATGAAGCAGTCATTTTTTAGGCTTACACCTAAGAGGACTTTAACTTTAAACAATAGATGGCCTCATATTAAAGTGAAGCCTAAACATACAATATTTTTTCTTCCTCTTGATTATAAACAAATAGAGTTATGGAAAGACTTTTTATGTGTATCACACCATAAAAGCTTTCTATTTTTACATGAAGTTTATGTAGAATTTCATTTAGATAAATATAATACTAGAACTTTAACATATTTTAAAGATTCTCCATTAAATGAAATTATGATTAAACACGATGGAATAATTTCAATACATAATAAGAAAACTATTAAGGTATTTCATTCCATTCCTGCTAATTTACGATACTTTACAAATATACCTGTTAAAAACATGCCAATTACCGAACCTTTAGATATAATTTCGCGGGAGGAAAAATGAAGTATATTGTTATTTCTAAAAAGATTTCTACAGATGATTATAATAAATTAGAAAAATTTATTAAAGATTATATAAAGAAATTAATTAAAAATAAAAGTATTACATCATATAAAGATATTGAGAAACAGTATATTACTCAAAAAATTGGTAATGATTCAGTTAAACGCTGTAGATGGGATGTATTTTGGGGATTATTTAGAAGTAATAAAAAATTTAATGAATTTATTGGTAAATTATATGATACAGGTATAAATGATGATAATCTTGATGCATATTTAAAATCAATAGTCGCTAAATTATAAGAGGAGCTGTTATGTTTTCACTGAATAAACAGGCAATACTTGGCTCGGTATCGAGCAAAATCTCTATGACGGGCAGCTCTCTATCATCAAGTCCTTCTTCTGCTGGATTCGGGGCAGGTGGGACAGTAATACAATCTGATTTATCCTATTCATTATTAGAAGGTTTTGTCAATTTAAAGGATAAAAATACATTATATAAAATGTATCGTGAAATTTATATGATGGATTCTGTTAGTGGCCCAGCCATTGACCAATTATCTAGTCTTCCTTGGAGTAGTTATTCTTTAATTGGTATTAAAGATCAACCAGTACAAAAATTATATGAAGATTGTTTAAGTGAATTAAATCTTGTACGTTTAATGACGTATCTTAGCACTTGTTATTTAGTATTAGGTGTATCAATTGGTTCACTTGTTTTTGATAAAACTCGTGGTATCTTTTCAGACTGTATTGTATATAATCCCGATACTTGTGATATAACTCCTATTCCTATGATTGGTTATGATCCTAAAGTTGATTTAAAAGTTTCTCCAGAGATGAAAGCATTTCTTTCATCTAAAGATGAACGAGATAAGGAAGCAATGAAAGAAATTAGTCCCGATTTAATGGAAAAATTAAAGAAGGGAACAATACCTCTAGATCAATTAACTACTATTGTGTTGAATCGTTCTAATTTACCCGGTATACAAACTTTTAGTTATCTTACTCGTGTATTACCTATTTGGATTATGGAAAAAGCCTTAACCCGTGGTACATTACTTGCCAGTATGCGTAGACAACGTGGTATTTTACACGTTACAATCGGTTCAGATACTTGGGAACCTACAGATGACCAATATCAAGCCGTTGCCTCTATGTTTTCAAATGCAGATAGAGACCCACAAGGTGCTATTGTCGTAACACGACCTGATGTTAGTACAAATGAAGTTAGAAGTGGTTCTGATTTTTGGTCAGTAAGTAATGAACGTGATGGATTCACCCAAATTAAACTTCGTGCTTTAGGTTTGAGTGAATCTTGGGGTGCAGATACAAACTATGCAAACCAAGATAACTCAATGACAATGTTTATGGAGAATCTAAAGAATTTTCGTGATACATTAACTAGAGCTGTTTTATATGATAAAGTATTTTTGCTTCTTGCTAAATATCATAAGTTTCGTAGACGTACTAAAGCTGAATTAAACCATAATGTTAGATATGATACAACTAGTAATCATGCTGCAAGAGATGAAAAAACTGTGCAGCGTGCAATTATTACAGGTAGTAGAAACTTAGCAGAAGCTGCTATATATCAAATTCCTGAGTTAAAATGGAGTAAAGAATTAGAAAGTCGTGGTGATAGTAACGCTCTTAACTTAGCTACACAAGCTAAAGAACTTGGATTGAATTTACCATTAGGTATAATTGCACAATATGCTGGTGTAAATATGAATGTACTACTTGATTCAATTAATCAAGACTTAGAATATAGAAAAAAGATAAAAGAATGGAATGATAATATTGCAAAAATCTCGCCTCCACCAAAAGAAGATGATGGCGAAGGAAGCGGCATGTATGGTTCTGTAAAAAAGGCTGATATTGGTAAATTACAGACTAATGTTCAGAGAGCTAAGGATATTGCAACTATAACAGATACAAGTCTATTAAAAGATTATATTCAACGTAATATGCCGCCTAATGTTAAAGTTACTCCTAATGATGTACGTCAGATACTAAAATTTGCTAATAACATTAAACCAAACCTCATTAAAATGTAGCAAAAACAGGTGGAAACATGGCTAACTTAACAAAACTGGATTTGACATTAATATATCCAGAACCAATGCTCGCTGTTACTGAAAATTCAGTTGAGCTTACTGGATTATTAAAGCAAGGTGATTCAACTATAACTATCCCTAGTAATGTGGCTGTAAGTAATACAGATAAAATTACTGTCATACTAGATGGTGTTGTACAATTTGGTTTTACACTAAATAATAATGTTATTAACTTTGGAGATTCCTTACCAACAGATACAGTATATAAAGTAATAATTCCTAGTTCTCTTAGTCGAGTTGTTGAATCTGCTGAAATATCAGCAGAAGATAAAAATAATGTAGTTGGTGTGCAGTTAACTTCCCGTACTGGAACTGCAGGTGTTTGGCATAACATTACATATGATAATATTTTAGTTAGATATTCTTCAGATTATTTTAATAATCATCCAATATTTAAAAATATTGTACAAGAAATAGTTGATGGTCAATACATGATTAAGATTCCTAAATTTTATGTTAAAAATAATAACCATGAACAAATTTGGATTTCTCCAAAAAAATTAACTGGCTTTCACTGTCACCCTGCTTTTATTAAAAATAATATTGAACAAGATTGTTTTTATATTGGTAAATATGAAGGTAGTTTAACTTCTGGTAAACTTTGTAGTCAGCCAGGAGCTACAGTATGTACTAATACAACTTTAGCTACATTTCTTACATACATAGGTGCAAGAAATGTTAATGGTGTAACTGGATTTAATTTACCTAGTGTTTATATGATTAGTGCCATTCAAATGTTAGCATTAATTGAAACAAAATCTCCAGATGCAAAAAATTTAATAGGTAAAGGTAATTCTGATGGTTCAGCTGGAATAGAAATAACTACGGGTACAAATAATATCACGGCTAGTTATCGTGGTATTATAGGTTTATGGGGTAATGTTTGGGAATTTCTTAGTGGTATAATGGTATCAAATAACATTCTCCAAATAATGGATAATACAGGTACAAGCACTTGGAAAAATACTGGATTAGCTATTCCCGCATATGCTACTGCTTCATTAGGTGTTAACTGTGGATATATTAATAAATGTTCAACTCTTACTGGAACAAACTTTGATTTAAAAGATGTATTTATACCTATAGAATATTCAGCTACGACAAGTCCGTCTTCATACTGTGCATATTTCCTTGGTTGTACCAATGGTGTTGATGTATATGTTTGTACTGGTGGGTCAAATAGTTATCAGTCTGGATTATTTTCTATTGGCTTCACTTTCGTAGCAGCAAGTAGTGGGGCTGCACTGGGTGCAAGATTAAGTAAAATTTAATGATTATTTTACCTAAAGAATACTTTGTAGAACTATATTTTTGTAGAGATAATTTTCATACTTGGTCACTCATTATTAATGATAAATTAATAATAAAAGGTGTAGGTTATTGTCCTGATTATTATAGATTAGATAGAGTTGATTATATCAAAGGTGAAAGAATTGTATCATTACGAAATGAATGTAATGATTATTTTATTTATTATCATGTTGAGAGGTAGGAAACCACATGAAATTGACCAGAGCAAATGCAATAATGTTACAAGACAAACCCTTTGTAACAGACTCTACTTATCGAGAGTATTCTGGAACTTTAACTGCGGAATCAAACTCTATTACATTATCTTCTGAATACCGTATTGACCAAGAATCAATCTTAATTATTTTGAATGGTGTTGTACAACTAGATTATACGATTACAAATAACAAAATTGTATTTCCTTCTACTTTTACTGAAAATATTGAATATAAAATTATGATTGGTGTTATGTTAAAGAATGTAGATTATACTTATGATTCATTAAGTAATGTAATAGGTATTTACCGTTTTGCTATGGGTGGAGGGGCCGGTACTTGGCATCATCTTAATTATGATGGGGCAATTGTAGCTAGAGATTCTGCTTATTTTGCTAATCATCCAATATATGGCAATATTACTGAAGTACAAATAGATGGTCAATATATGATTAAGATTCCTAAATTTTATGTTAAGAATGATAATCACGTTGCTATTTATATTTCTCCTATAAAACTTGATGGTTTTCATTGTCACCCTGCTTTTATGAAAGCTGGTGTAGAACAAGATTGTTTCTACATTGGTAAATATGAAGGTAGTTTAACAGATGCAAAATTATGTAGTTTACCTTCTGTTATGCCAGCCGTGAATAACACAATTACTTCATTACTAACTTATGCATCAAATAGAAATGTTAATGGTTTCACCGGATTTGATGTTATGAATATATATCAAATATCTGCAGTACAAACATTAATTTTAATAGAACTAAAATCAACAGATGTTGTTTCGTTAATTGGAAGTGGTAATAATTGTGGCGAAATAGCAGCGGCTGGATCTTTAAAAACAACGAACGACGCATCTGTTATTACAGCCAACTATCGTGGTATAATTGGATTATGGGGTAATGCTTGGGAATTAATAAATGGTGCAAAAACAGATTCAACGGGTCAATTAATAATTTTTGATAATCAAGGTTATAAAAATTATTTACCTACTGGTTTTATTACCGTAAATCCGGCAACAATTTCGTCATTTCCTTATATTGTAGATATGTCCGTACTTACTGGAATAAATTTTGATTTTAAAGATTTATTTATACCAAAAACAGTTTCAACAACCAGAACATCTGGTTCTTACTCAAGTTGTTTTGTAAATAGTTGTTTGGGATTTGAATGTGTTCTTTGTTTTGGTGGAGGATATTCTCAAATAACAGCAAACATTGGATTATTTGATTTATCATGTTATTCAAAACTTTCAAATGCAGCTGCACCAACTATTGCTGGTAGATTAACTAAAATTTAAGGAGAATATTATGGGAATAACTAGAGCAAACACTCAACTTCTGAAACAGAAACCATTTGTAACAAATTCGTCATATAGAGAGTTTACAGGTACATTACTAGCAGGTTCTAATTCTATTATCTTAGCTCAGAATATAAATAAATTAGATGAAGAAACTGTATTAGTAATATTAGATGGCGTTATTCAGCTTGATTTTACTATATCTAATAATACTATCCAATTAAATGATACAGTAGATAAAGATTGTAATTATAAAGTTATGATAGGTGTTATGTTACAAAAGTTAACTAAATCTAAGTTAACCTCAATGACTAAATATATTATTGGTGTAAATAAATATGCTGATGGAAATACAAGTGGTACTTGGTATAATGTAGATTATGAAGGTAGAATATTTAAACCGGATCCAAATTACTTTAATAATCATCCAATATATAGTAATATAAAAGAAGTAATTATTGATGGTCAATATATGATTCGTATTCCTAAATTCTATATTAAAAATAATGACCATTCACTTATTACAATATCGCCAACTAAACTAGCCGGATTTAGAGTTCATCCTGCTTTCATGAAATCTGGTGTAGAAATGGATTATTTTTATATCGGTAAATATGAAGGATATATTGATTCTAATAACAAATTATGTAGTATACCTGGAGTCTTACCAACAACTAATAAACTATATAATGAAATATTAACTTCAGCAACAAATAGAAGTAACTTTGATTTATTAAATATTTATCAAATCTCAGCTATACAACTTTTATTTTTAATTGAGTACAAAACTACGGATGCTGTAAATACTATTGGTAGTGGTAACAATAGTGGAACAACTACAAATTCAGGCGTTTTAAAAACAACTAATGACGCAGCGGTTATTACTGCAAATTACCGTGGTATAATTGGACTATGGGGTAATACTTGGGAAGTAATTCAAGGTTTACAGATTGATGTGAATAATAAAATACAGATATTTGATAATAAAGGTAATAAATCATTAGTCAATACGGATATTATATTACCTGTTAATAGTAATACAATACAATATTATCCAATAATGTTATTAACTGACGAATCAACTAATTTTAATTTTAAAGATATTTTTTTGATGAAAAGTGGATCAACAACGGCAACTGCTGGTTCCTATTCAGCTATTTATTTTGGTAATGTTGCTTCAAAAACATGTTATTGTCAGGTAGGTGGTGGATATTTACAATTAGCCACAGCAACCGGTATTTTTAATTTAGGTTTCAATTTCACACCAGATACAACAGCAGTTCGTGGTTCTGGTAGACTAAGTAAAATTTAAAAGTTAGTAAGGAGCTAAATTACTAACTGGAGGGACAATGAAGTATGTTGAAATATTAGCTAGAAACATGTATTTTGATTTAAGTGCTGAAAATCAAATGAAAGATTTTCGGAAAAAACTTAGGCAGGATAATGGAAGAAAATGGTTTGATACTGTTTTTAGACGATATATCATAAAAGATTATGATGGAGTATTTAAATTAAAAAATAAAAGTATTTCATATCCGAATTGGGTAATAAAAGCACTAAATGAAGGGAAGGAAATTGTATTACCTAATTTTTCTTTATCTATAGATGAATTTGAACATTGGATGGATTATATTAACACCTTACCTTCAACTAGGGATTTGACCCGTCTTTCCATTCCTCAATTAAAGAAAAAGATTGAGGAATGGGATTTGTCGTTTAAAAAATCTGATGAAGCTGGGTCAAATGATTATGCGTTGATATTTCAGTATTCAAATAACTACAAATGGGTTAGAATTAATAGTAAATTGGGTTTGGAATATGAAGGTTCTATAATGAACCATTGTGTTGGTGATTATTGGGAACAAGTTAGGGAAGGTATGACTTATATTTATAGTTTACGCGACTCCCAAAATAAACCCCATGTTACAGTTGAAGTTACAGATGATGCAATACGTCAAGTAAAAGGAAAAAACAATACAATTCCAGTTAATTATATGTCGTATATTTTAGATTTAATCAATTCACAAAGAATACCATTTATGGAAATTAATTCATTAGATGTATCAAGATTAGGAGCAATTACAATTGATGATAAATTATATAGTTTAGATAAACTACCAAGTCATGCAGAATATGAAGGACATATATCTGATAAAGATTTTAAACGAATAATTGAAGCAGATAAATCTGTTCAAGGATTACGAGTTGTTTCTGTTAAATTTGATAATAATAAAAATATTATCATTCCAAATAAAACATATATTAATGATCTATCTTGCAATAATTGTAATATAACTACAATAAATTCAAAAATACCTAGAATGAATTGCGATAACTCTAGTATTGATTTTCAAGATAGTCTTATTTACTTAGGTAAATTTGAATCTTGTAAAATTACAGGTAATTTTGAAGTAAGAGAAAGTATTACTATTCATGATAGTAAATTTCTTGCAGAGATGAAATGTACAAAAGTTGCAGCATTTAATAACTGTCATATTGATAAAATATCTAATGTAACTGGAAATGTAATACTTATTAATAATTGTACATTTAAATCTGCTTATGATTTTATATGTAAAGAATTATTTATTATAGGACAAAATAAAATATGGTTTGAAAAACCATTAGATTTAGATATTTTAAGTTTAAATATCTCAGGTAATATTACCTTACCAAAAAAGTCTAAAATTAGACGTTTAATATTAAAACGTAATTGTCATATAACAAATTTATCTGAAATATCAGTAAATAAATTGGAGGAAAACTGATGAAAGAAGAAATATTTATGGAGCACTTAAATATAATTCAAAAATCTTCTACATGTAAAAGAGTTCAGGTTGCTGCATTACTTGTTAAAGACGATAGAATTATAGCAACTGGTAAAAATGGAGTTACTTCTGGTAACACACATTGTTGTGATATTTTTGAATATGCTGATGAAAATTTTTCACAGCTTCATCATAATTTTTCAGTAAGATATGAATTACATGCAGAACAAAATGTAATTAGTTTTTGTGCTAAACATGGAATAGCAACTAATAATTGTACATTATATGTTTCACATTCACCTTGTATTCATTGTGCTAAGATAATCTTTGCAGCAGGAATATCAAGTGTAAAATATGTTGAACGATATGATAGAGATGTTTCTGGGATAGATTTTCTAATTGAAAATAATATTGAGTGTATTCAATTATGAAGTATGTTGAAATATTAGCTAGAAATGTATATTTTTCAAATAGTGCAATAGAATATTTAAATAAATTAGAAGAACGAGCAACTAATCTTAATGTTAGAAAATGGGTTAAGTCTAATTTAAGGAATTGGATTATTAATACATTGACCTTAAATAAGATAATTGATGTGAATAATTCAGATCCAAAATGGGTTAGAGATAAGTATAAAACTGAAGATATATTTATTGTTACACCAGATAGTTTTACATGCAATAAGATAAGTATTTCACCTAAACTTAGTAAATTTCTTCCTAAACGGTTTCAGTCATTAGTCAGTTTATAAAAGAGGAGCATTATGAAGTATACTGAAATTGATACATACGAACAAGATTTTATAGTAAGAACTAAGCGTCATATACAACTAGTTCAGCATTTTGCAAAAATGATTGCAAAACTCTATCCTAGTATTGCAAATAATCTGTTAAATGATGTAAAAGAACATGATGCTTCTAAATTTATTGAACCCGAATATTCTGGATATATTTGGATAAATGCTCACTATAATTTACATATTCCTTACCCTTCTACTGAAATTGAAAAATTAGCTGATGATGCTTGGAAATATCATTATCAACACAATGACCATCATCCTGAATACTTTTCAGATGTTAATAAAATGACCAAAGCCCAAATTGCACATATGATTAGTGACTGGAAAGCAATGGAATATATTACTACACATAATGTATTAAAACTTAGACAATTTTATAATACAATTGCAAAGAAAACTTATAAATTTGATAAACAGCATACAACTTGGATAGAACAATTTATACTTGAACTGGAGGACAAATGCTAGAACTACTTAATTATAATACAAGTTTCTCTCCTGATTATCTTTCAACCTATGAGTCTATTTTTAGTTTTACTTCAAATTTAGGTGATTTTTCATCAACGGGTGATATAGCACATGACCAGTTTACCTCAACTCTTGATGGTAACCCAGTAGTTAAAACATATAACAATTTTACCGTTAATACAGGACATATGGTTACACCGACTTTACGTTGTAAGGGGTTATATTTAAATATATTAGGTGATTTAACTGTAAATGGAATGCTTTCTATGACAGCAACGGGTGGAATAGGTGGAAAACTTTCTAGTAGTATTTTTGGTGGTGATGGCGGTAACGGAACTGTAAATTTAATTCAAATTTAATTAAAAGTGAATAATAATTTTTTTAATATATTATTATTCACTATTTTTTAACAAAAAATATTTAACATTCTATATGAATGGATTCAAATTTATATTAAGGAGTAGGATTTATGTTTTCAATACCAAAATCAACTCTTCAAATACTTAAATTTATAAAACAGTGTTATGATTTTTTAGATGAATTAAATAGTATTAGTAATATATCAAAAAGAGTTTCTCAAAACTTGAATTTATACACATATATAACAGAAGAGCTGAAAATTTATGTAAATTCTTCTTCTGGTATAGACGATGAAACTCAAGCAGATAGAGGATTATTAGTTACGAAACCTTTTAAGACCTTACAATATGCATTGAATTTTACTGCTTCTAGATTTAATCTTTTAAACTTCGGGGCAACAATTCTTTTAGCAGATGGAGAATACGAATTAAATAAACAGATTTCTCTTCCTATTTATATTAGTTCTTCTGGATGTATAACTATCCGTAGTTTATCCGGAAATAAACAAAATGTAAAAGTCGGAAAAATTGCATCAAATAGCAGAATGTTTTATATTCTCAAAGACTTAACATTAAATTCACAATACAAAGATTCTTCAAATAATAATTCATGTATATCATGCAATAATTATTCTAAAACCGAAATCTATAATTGTGATTTTATTTTAGAGAATTTAAACTCTGCAAACATGTATGCAACTTCAATAGATAATAAAGGTCAATTTTATTTTAAAGGACAAAATCCTATTAATGTTTATATCAAATGCCCGACCGTTGTAGCAATATTCACTGCAGCACGAAATAGCTTGCTCTCAATAGAACAAGACGTTAATATAATTTTAACTGTGGTTTCTAAATTTACAAGAGGTTGTGCATCGTCACAGACAGGTGCAGTGATAGAGAATAAACTTATTTCAGGCAGAATTCCAAAAGTTACTTCCTCAGGTGAAAGTCTAACTGGTAGATATTATTATATAGCAACAAATGGAATAATAGAATTATTTACAGAAGAAAATCAAACAGAAAATTATTTCTCCGGCAATACAGCCGGCTTTATAAGCCTTAATAACGGATTTTATATAACAAAGAGGAGTTCATAATGAATTTTACTTATCCATTTGGAACTAAATTTCAACTTTTGAAATTTCTCATAGAGGCACATTCTTTCTTAACAGAACTAGATAGTTTAGATAATATAACAACACAGGTAGGTAAAGATCTTAATACATATATTTGGTTGAAAAATAGTATAGCATTTTATGTAAATTCAACCACAGGAATAGATGATGAGGATTCTGAAAGAGGGAAATCGATCTCATTCCCTTTCAAAACCCTCCAATTTGCTTTGAATTTTGTATCAGAAAAGTATAATTTATCTAATTATGCTTGTAACATTTACTTAGCTGATGGCTCATATGCTTTAAATGATGAGACGATATTTCCTGCATATACATCAACTACAGGATCAATTTTTATAAGAAGTTTATCTGGTAATAAAAAGAATGTGAAATTGGGAAGGTGTTTAGTTAAATCATCTGACTATCGGTTCTATAACGTTACGTTCGCCCCTCTAAACAATTCTAGTATAGACGAGTTTAATGTTATAGATATTTCCGGAAATGGAACCGTGTGTTATCTTGACAACTGTGAATATGTTTTAGAAAATATTTCTAATCCAAATATATGTGTAATCAAAACAAGAGATGGTGCAACTTCATCGATTCAAGGAAAACAAACTCATAATATATTCATATCTAATTCTCCAAACATAAATTGCATTTTCTCAATTTTATTAAATTCTTCTTCTAATATAATACAAAACGTAGATATATTCTCTACAAGCGTTAATATAGATGCATTTGTTATTAGCTCTTATAACTCCATTTTCCAAAGCTATAAACATGTAAGCTCCGGATTAGATGTTCATCCTGTTTATAAAACATACAATTATATAGATAAACAAGAAAATGCCGGTTTATTTCAAGGAAAGAGATTTTTAGTGAATTTAAATAGTATCATAAATATCGACACAACACCTAATAATCTTAATGAGTTTTTCCCTGGATCATTGTCAGGGCTGGTGGAATCTGGTGGAATTTATATAGCATATTAATAAAGCCCATACAATATATATTGTATGGGCTTTAGTATTAGCAGTTTATTAAAAAGTAGCTATTAGGGAGGAATAATATGTTAGAATTGCTTAATTATAATATAAAAAGTTCATTTGAAAGCTCCTTTTTATTTAATTCAAATGATTTATTATCTTATCAAGAAATCAAGGATAATATTATTTTTAAAAACACCGAGAATAAAAATATTCTATGGCCTAATGATTCTTATATATCCTCGGAATATAGTAATTATGGAACCAGATTTGTATTAAATAAAACTGTTGACTATAATACTATACCAGAAGGTGTTAGTACATTAGATAATTTATGTAGTTATAAATGTATTGGGGTTCCAAAAACATTAGATATAACATGCACAAATTTATTATCAGAAAATCGAATCGGTCAATTTTCAATAAATTTGAAAAACGACAAAGGAAGTTCGATTGTTCTTTTTTCATTTCAAAAATTTTGGACTAGTATTTCAAATTCCCAAACTAAAACATATAACTATTGGGGGAACTCAAATTGTAATGATGGATAATGGTTATTTCTCAGTCGTATTAATTTAGATTGGACAAAAACCACTACAGAGAAAACATTTCATATTAATTTTTTAAATTATAAACAATATCTAAAGGACTTTGAACAGACAAATAACACTATTCATATTAGTATACCACCAATATCAATGAATTGGTCTGGTTCTTTTTGGCAATATAATTTATATTTTTATATAAAACATTTACAAATAAAATTTTAAATAGGAGGAGAAAAATATGCTAGAATTACTTAATTACAATATACAATTAAACTATAAACCTATTATTGGTGTAAAATTAATATTATCTGGAAATAATGGTGGAAGTTGGATAAATGTAAATGAAAATGATGAACCAAAATCATTCGATTTTAAATCTCTTCCAAATTTTAATTGGTCTGATGATGTGATTGATAATCAACAGATGGTTCGTATTCCAAAATTTTATATAAAAAACACAGATCATAAATCAATTTATATATCTGAAGAAAAATTTGAAGGTTCTCATTGTCATCCAGCATTCATGAAAAATGGTATAGAACAAGATTGTTTTTGGATTGGTAAATATCTTGCCGGATTACAAAATAATAAATTAACAAGTTTGAAGGGTGTTTTAGCTGGAAATTTAAACAGACAACAAATTAGAACTTATGCAAAAAACCGAAACACAAATGGACTAACTGGATTTGGGTCAATATCATTTTATCAACTATGTGCTATCCGGTTTTTATTTTTAATAGAATTTAAAACAGGACGATCATTGAATATTTCTAGTATATATCCGAATTATAAAAATATAATTGATTTTTTCCTCCCTGCCTCTGGATGGCAAATATGCGATGGGATATACACTACAGAAAGTGGGAGATATTTTGTATTTAATAATAATGGTGTAGATACATTTATAGACACTGGATTTTCTGCTACTGTAACAACACAAAAAATAACTAACGGTATAGTTAAAATGAAAAGTGGTAAAATAAATAATTTTGATTTTGGAGATGTTTTTATAGCAGAGTCATTATCAGATGACAAAAACTCAACAACATACCCAGATAGATATTCTGTTATGGGTCGTTCACAAGCAGTATTAAATTTTGGTAATATATCAAATGGTATTTTTTCCGCACTTTTAGAAGGAGATTTAAATTACTCAAGAGATGATTTATATGGTAGACTTAGTAAGATTTAATGAATTAAAGGAATTAAGGAGGAGAAAAATATGCTAGAATTACTCAATTATAATATTAGTGATGGAATTTATTTTCCAGAATATAATGGAATTTATAACACTGTTTTTTCTTTTACTTCAAATTTAGGTGATTTTTCATCAACAGGTGATATAGCACATGACCAGTTTTCTTCTGTACTAGATGGTGATCCTGTTGTTAGAACATATAATAATTTTACCGTTAATGCTGGACATACCGTTACCCCAACATTACGTTGTAAGGGGTTATATTTAAATATTTTAGGTGATCTAACTGTTAATGGAACGCTTTCTATGACAGCGAGGGGTGCTAATGCTGAAGGAAAATACATAGTTATAGATAAATATAATAAAAAAATCTTTTATTTAGATAGTCTTGAAAGTGGAAAAGATTACACAAATTTTACTTTAATTAATAAAACTGGTGGTCTTGGAACAACAAATAAAACATCATTAACTTCAACATCAGATGGTGGAACTGGGATTAATGGAGCATGTGCCGCTGGTGGTGGTAACTATATGTATCGTGGTGGTCATGGATCATCATTCTCTGGCGGATCTGGTGCTGGTGGTGGAGCATCAGACTCTCCATCTATAGGTTTTGCATCGACAGCAGTATTTACACATGCGACTGCTGGAAGTGATTCTGGTGGTGCTGGTGGTGCTGGTGCATATGACACTGGTTCTGGATATGCTGCACAAGGTGGTGGTGGAGCTGGTAATCCGGGTGGTACTGTAAAATATTCAAGCGGAAAAGTAGGTTCTAATGGAACTGGTGGATTAATGATACTTTTTGTTCGCGGAAATATAATTATTGGATCATCCGGTTCAATTCAATCGAATGGTTCTGCTGGTGGTTGTGGTCACCAAACTATAGGTGGTACATATCCATTCTCACAAGGCGGCGGTGGTTCTGGTGGTGGTGCAATTCATCTTTTTCATAAAGGAACCATTAATACAACTAGTAAAATCACAACAACTGGTGGATTAGGTGGAGTATATACCGGAAGTGTTTCTGGTGGCAATGGTGGAAATGGAACTGTGAATTTACAATTAATTTAGGAGAATAAAAATGGCAAAAGCAATTATATTAGGTGATGCTTATAACAGCACTAACACCATTGAATTATATAAACAGAATCGTAAAACTAGTATTCTTGAAGAATTACATAAACGTACTACAATAACTGCTTCTGCAATGGATTCAAGTTATAATGCTCCCATTGATTTATCTTGGGTTAAATTTGCAGCAGGACATTATAATATTTCACCTAATTTAAAGGATTATATTGTAGTACGTATTCCGGCATTAACAAGTGATATACCGAATAGAAATATGCAGGGTTTTATGACTAAAACTTTATTTGAATTTGATCCTGAATATGGCTGTCAGCGTTATAAAACTTTTATGGGTAGACCAGTTTGTAAGAATCATAATAATAAAAATTTGCGTGATGCTCAAGGTATTGTTGTTGACGTGTCAGTTGTTCCTGTTCCTAAATATAAAGTAGTAAAAGTATTCTTGCTTGCTTTAATTGATAGAACTAAATGTACTATTGTTGATAGTGTTCTTCGTTTTGGTGGTGTATACAGTATGGGTGCATTGAATGGTGTATTTCAATGTAGCGTTTGTGGTGGTGTACTTGGACCTGAATGTCAGCGTACTTGTACTTGCTATCACTCTGATTTTAAAGATGTTCGTTCTTATGGTGGTATTTTTAATGGACGATTACATTATGTTTCAGCCTGTAATCCTATATTCGGCGAGATTTCAATTCTCTCCGAAGCACCAGCCGACTATAGTGCCGTAGGTGATTTCATAGATATGAAATTAAAATAAAAATCATAAAAAATATACGGCATTTTTCACTGCATTAAACCAGTTTCATAATAGCACTACAGCCAAAAAGGAGTCTATTATGAAACAATACACTTTACCTATACACAAGTCTAAGAAGGTTACACTAGTTGATGAAGATATATACAAAAAGTATAAAAATGAACGATTGGTACTAAATATCCAAGGTTATGTTTGTTTAGCATCAACTAATGAATTTTTACATAGAAAAGTAATGAATTTAACTAAACTTTCCCCTATCTATGTTGACCATAAAAATAGGGATATATTAAATAACACACGAGATAACTTACGTTTAGCTTATCAAAGTCAGAATATTGCAAATTCTAAAAAACGCTCTAATTGTTCTAGTCCATATAAAGGTGTTTGGGTTCAAAACACAAAAGGTGGACCTAAATACAATGTTGAAATTACCTTATACTATAATACTTATCGTTTAGGTAGATTTGATGATGAAATAACAGCGGCTTTAACTTATGATAAAGCCGCTTTGTTTTTCTTTGGTGAATTTGCTAGAATTAACTTCCCAAATAAAATTAAGCAGCATACTAAATTAAAAGTACGTTATGTAGATTTTGCACACGAATATGTAATATTTCCAACAGAAGAAGATTTAAGAAAAAGTGCTGAGGATGCTGTTGAGAGTAAAATACATTCAAATCAAATACGAAAAGAAAAAAGGTTAGAAAACTTTAAAGATAATATTAAACTTGTAATTAATAAAAAATTAGGTAAGGTATTAAAAATACGGCTTTTTGGTAATTGTGAAAGTAAATTCTTTTATTGTGATAGACGCTATTATGCTGAATTATGTAAATATAAATTCTATTATTATGGTTCTATTTTAGGAATTGACATAAATAACCAACAAAAACCCTTATTCGCAATTTTAAATTTAAATTATAGAAAGTATGAACATCATGATAACAACAAATTTAACTGCTGCTTATCTAATATAATTGAAGGTAAAGTTGATATAAATAAGAAACAAATGTTACAAACTATTTTTAATAAAAAAGGTAACACTACTAGTAAATATTTTGGTGTTCGTACTACTAAAGATAATAATTATCGAGTTGGCATTACTATTAATGGTTCTACTAAGAGTATTGGAACATTTTCTAATGAAGAGTTTGCAGCTAAAGTTTATGATGTAGCTGCTAGACGTTTTCATGGAAAAGATGCAGTTTTAAACTTTCCTGACTATGAAAATAAACACATTAAACTTCCTATTGATGATAATTATATTAAACCTCCATTTGTTAGAATATCAAAGGATAAAACCTCTAAATATATAGGATTGAATAAGGACAGAAATACTTTTATCGCTAAATTAGGCAAATTTGAACTAGGTAGGTTTACAGATGAAATTCAAGCTGCTATTGCGGTTACTTATGCTGCAAGATTAACAGGTTTATATCATTTAGATAGTAGATGGCTTAACTTTGATAAAAAGACATACCGTAAATTGAATAAACTTACGTTAAATCAAAAGAAACATATTAAGCGTACATTAAAGGGAGTTAGATGGGCATGAAATACATAACTTTGGCAGTTAATAGAAATAAGTATAAAGAAATAGTTGATGTTTGTGTTTCATTGAGTAAACGAGTTATTCCATGTACTGCTAACCAATTTATAGTAACTAACAATTTCACCCGATATTTAAATAAACAATATGCTAAAGAACTAAAAAACTTTAAATTATTGCGTATACCCAAAAGTTATGCATGGTTTAATGATGTGTTTAATGAAATTCAACAAGAACGCAATATTGATGGAGCGCAAGCTATTTATATAAATAATTTATTATTAGTAATGTTAGGTTATCAAACATCTAAAGATGGCTTAATGCTATCTTTACCTAATAAATCCACATTATCTGCGTTACTTCATGAATATACCCATTTATGCATAACAACTTTAGCTATTAAGCATAATAAATTTCTATCATTAACTGCTGAACATAGTGAACAAAATAAACAAATCTTCAAAGATGTTAAAGCGTTAAGTTATGGACATGAAGATAAATTTAAACAATTATATAGTAGATTAATATCTTATGTTTTTGACGTTGATTGCTCACCTCAAAATATAGATGAAGCAGGAGCAGTAATGTGGAAAAAATTAAAATAGCACACCAATATTTCTTTAGATTAAGCTAATTAACAGTTTATATTAAAGCATGAATGGTATTAATTCCTTCTACTTTCATTAACCTTTAACCCTCTTTCGGAGAACAGACATGCCTATTACAAAAGCGAACATAACTCTTGTTTCACCTCAACCTTTCGTTACTGAATCCAGTGTTAGAAATTACTCCGGAATAATGACTAAAGGTAGTAATTCTATTGTTTTAGCAGATGAAAGCGTTATTGATGGTGAAAGCTTAATTGTAAGCCTTAGTGGTATTTCACAGAATGAATATTCTATTACTAATAATACAATTACTTTTTCTGAAGCTGTAACTGAAGATACACCTTATAATGTTATTATAGGTATTGTTCTGCGCCGTGTTAGTGAAACAGTTAAAGATGCCCCTAAATTTGGTGCATCTACTTATAGTAATAGTACCTTAGCTTTTACATTAAATGATAATGCTGGTGATATTTTCTATCACACTTGCGTGGAAAATATGACTATTAATATTAATGCCGGTGTATCTAATAAAATGGCTGTTTTAGTGTTAGTTAATGGTGGTAATTTTACAATAAATTGGCCTTCAAATATTCGTTGGCCCGGTGGTGTTATTCCTACACTTACAACTAATGGTGTAGACATGATTTATCTTTCTAAATTAAATATTCCGGTTGGTTCAGATTCTTCAATTATTGTTGCTAGTATTCTTCGTAACCTTGCTAAGATTGCGTAATGAACTACGTTTTCGTTACTGCGCGTAACGAAAACACTTCATTTTATCAAGTGGAGTACAAAGGAAAATCTTTTTTAAGACTTCCTTTGTACTCCCCTAGGTCTAATGGGTGTTTGATTATAAATTTAACTCCAATAGAAAATAAATATGTATTTACCTTACGTTTGAGTGATGACCAAGGTTCAATTTGTGATTATTTTGAATATGAAAATGGAACTAAAGATTTAAATGCCTTCGTAATATATGCATTAACTGAAATTAAACAATATATTTGGAGAAAAAGCACAGTTATTCAGGATATTCAAAATATGATTACATATTCAAATATAGCTCCAACTATTACACAAGATAATAAAAATATATCTAGCTTATTTGAAGCTACTGTTGAAAGTCAAGAAGCTTATTTAAAGACTAATTTATTAAATGAACCTCAAATTTGTTAAGGAGATATCATGGCAACAGTTGATTCTAGTATAAATATTGCTATTACTACTATAGGAGCAGCATTAAAACAGAATGCGGTTCTTGATGGCAATGCACCCATTGATATAAAATATTTTGCAGTTGGGGATGCTAATGGTGCTGCAACTGTAACTTTAGATGATACACAAACACGATTAATTAATGAAGTTTGGCGTGGAAAAATTGTTAGTTTACAGAATTTAGAAGGTACAGATGAAGGTAGTGTATTACTTACTGCATATATTCCAGCAGATGAATGTGCAGCTACTTATTTAAAAGAGTTCGGTTTATTTGATGCAACCAATAGATTAATTTTTATTGGTAAACTTGGTGATTTGTATAAACCCGGTAGTACCTCTACGGGTGCTACTCCAGTTCTTATTCAATTAAAAATTGTTTGGGGTTATTCAAGAGGTCTTTCACTTGAATCTAGTGATGAATTTACCTATGCCACTCGTGCCGATTTACCTGCTAATAGTTCTAATATGTCTAATCAGACTGGGTCTAATTCTGGTGCGTCCTACATTTACTTTATGGGTGGGGAGAATGATTCGGCGCAAACATCTCCTACAGGTAGTACGATTTATACAACGGTAAAAACAATTAATACTGTTTATGATTTAACAGATATTGATTCTGGAGATTTCTTAATTGTAACAAGTGCTATGACGTTAAAACTTCCTATTGTTGATAATGGCATTTTTTACGTTAAACGTATGTATGAAGGTGATGATTTAATATTAACTACTGAAGATACAGATTTATATAAAATAGAAGGCGAAACTTCTATAGCTATTACTACAAATAAGCAGGTGCTTACATTAGTTTGTGATGGTACTAACTTTTACCTAGGTTAATATGAAATTAATTGAATTAGATGCTTCATTACAAGATATGGTAAAATTTGATACAGATGGTTTAAAAATATTATCATTTTTAAGTATAGTTCTTCCACCTATGCTAGAACTATATCATGAGATGGAATTTAATCATTCATTATTTAAGAAGATAGATAAAACCACTTACAATAATTATTTAACAGATTTTATAGAACAACTAGATGAAATCAAATGCACCCGCACTAAAAAATTAAAAACTTTATTTAAATACGGCCCAGCATTATTAACAAATGATGACATATATCAAGAGTTAAATGAAGTTTTACAATCTAACAAACAAAAATTTAAAAAACTTAATAGGGATTCAGTTACAGAAATAAATAAAATGTTAGCTATTTATAACGCGGATGAATTATCCGAAAATATGATTAAAAATATTTCACTTCTCTCACGATACTTACCAGATATTCGTATTCGTAATTTATTAAAAAGTATTACAGGTTTAACCTCTGATGAAACCTCACAAAATTATAAGAATAATTTAACATTATATAATAAGGTATTAATGCGTATATTTAAAACTACTACTCCATCAGATGAACAAATTGAAAGATTAAAAAAGAGTCCTGTACGTTATAAAGAATATCGTAAAGCATTAAATGATAATAAGAAATTAGCAAAACAAGTTGTTGAAAATGAATTTGATAATCAGGGTTATGATTTAGTAGATGTAAAAGTAGCAGGAACCATATTAAAAAAATTAGGAATACCTAATCCTATTGATTCAGGATTTAAAGGCAAAGTTGCATTATCCACTTCACCAACAATTTTATTCAACTACTATACTTCATATGGTAAAGAACTAGAAAATATTCCCGGTTCTGATATTAAGATGAATCCTGATTATACCAAGGAAGATAATACCTATTATTGTACTGGATTTCCTCAAGTTAATATCAATAATAATAAATATCATTTTTATACAAAGGATTATCGTAAACGTAGTTTAAAAACTAAATATGAAAAAGCTGCAAAACTTGCTAATTCATTAGATATAAATAAACTTAGAAAACAATATACTAAAGATTTTGAACCAATCCTTTCTAAAGAATTAACTACTAAATCAATTGCGGCTTTAGTTACTGCTGTTCTTGACGACACTGCTGGACGTATTGGTAATACTGGTGAAAGTGAAACAAATGGTGTATATGGAATACATAATTTATTGTCTAAATTCGTAGTAATTAAAGATGGAAAAGCTATTATTTCATATAATGGTAAAAAGAATGTCCATCAACGTCATGTGATAACAAACGAAAAAATAGTTAAAGCTCTTTCAATATTAAAGAATATGCGAAAAGCAAATCAATACCTTTTCTCCGTAAAAGGTGATACACCTGTCAGCACAACCTATATAAATAAATATTTAACTTCATTAGGATTTCCTGATACTGCACATGGATTCCGTAAATTCCATGCAAACCGTATTTTTACAGATATAACAAGCAATCGTGGTAAAAAAGACCCAATAAAGACATTTAATACTGCTGTAGAAGAGGTAGCTAAAAAATTAGGTCATAATCCCTCTAACTCAATTAAGAGTTATATTGATTCTGACTTAATGAAAGATTATTTTGATAAAACTGGTGCAGAACCACCTAAACCAGTTAAGCGGGTATTTGACTTAATGAATCAAGGAGAGGAATAATGAGATATGTATTAGCAAAAGTGGAAATGATTGCAAAAAATATTGTTAATCTTGATGAATTAAAAACATTCTTAGATGATTTATCTAATCAAGCATTAAATGCTAATGTTAAAACTTGGATAAATTCAAATTTAAGAAAGTATTTAATTAATAATGGTGAATCTAAACCAGTTAAACGTACTTCAAAAGATAGTCCTGAATGGATGGTAGAAGCAGTTAAACGTGGTGAAGTATTAGATTTATTAATATTAAATACTGATCTTAAAAATTATTGGAGTCATGTAATAGATTATTTAAATACTGAACAATCAGATATATCTAAAATTAGTATTCCTCAAGCTCTTGATAAAGTTAAAGCTTGGGATGAAGCTATGGCTAAAAATAGTAAAAAAGCTAAAAGCATTCAAGAAGATGGAATAAAAACTTATTTAACTCTTGGTACTTATACTTGGGTTGATATTACAGGTGAAAAATCACTTAAACGTGAAGGTGAACTGATGGGTCACTGCGTTGGTGGTTATTATCCATATGTTAAAAATGGAAGGTGTAAAATATACAGTTTACGAGATGAAAATAATATTCCACATGTTACAGTTCAGTATGAAATAAAAAACAATTCTATTTCACAAATACGAGGTAAAGCAAATACAGTACCTGAAAAATATGTATCTGAAATTAGAGATTTTTTAAATACATTAAAACCAAAGATGCCTTCTAACCAAGATAATTTAAATATTTATAGTTTTGATAAATTTTATACTATAGATGATATTTCTAAGTTAGATTCAATAGACTTAAATAAGTCTGTTCTTGATTTGGTTAAAAATAAACTAACACCTAAAAAGTTATTAAATGGTGATATAGTTATTATAGATAGTAAATATTACCCTCAGTATGTTTCATGTAAAGATTTACATGTTATGGGTACTAAACTCCCTAAACTTAAATATGAATGTAAACGATTATCATTAGATAAAGATGTTATATTACCCAAAAAGTTTAAAACTTCAGCTACTCTTCTGTTGAATAGTGTTGATAATTTAAAGAATTGTGAATCCTGTATTGCTCCTATTGTGGATGCTTCACTTACGCGAATTGAAGCTCAACCTGAAAATGTTGAATGTGATAAATTTATTATTTCTACATATGTTAGGAATATAAAAAGACGAGAAGCGAAACGTCAGGAATATGAAAATGAATTTAATCCTAAACTTATTAAAACTCCTTTATTTAAAAAAGTATTAAAGTTAACAGATAAATTAGAAATCAGTCGTTTCTTTAAGAATGTAATAAAGGATGCTAAATTTTCAGGTTATTTATATGCAGTAACTCCTACTTTATATAAAATTTCTAAATTATCCAAATTAGAAGGTGAAGCTAAAAATAAAGAAGTAAGAGAATTATTTAGATTCATATCTATGTATAATACTACAGTATACAGAATTATTACTTGTTTAGAAAAGAAAGGAAATTTAAATTCAGTTATAGTTGAAAGATTCTCTACAGGAAATGATGTAAAATATTTAAATAAATTATATAAAGATTTTCCAGCAAAGAAAAAATAAGAGGAGAAATCTATGAAATATGTAACTGTTGCAGATACTGATTTTCCTGCGAGATTTAAACCCGGTCAAATTGTATTATTTTCCCCGGATTTAAATAATTTTGAAGATAAACGTACTCATTTTCCTGCCAAAATAGTTAATGTTAAATTCACTCCTTCTAAAGTTTTATACGATATTTCCCTCTTATGTAAAGAGTTAGCTACTTCTGATAATAATTTTAATCCATTTTATGATAATATTCCGTTAGAGAATGTAGATAGTATTATGGTAAATGAAATTGATGATATTCTTTCAGAGAAAGGTATTATTATTTCCAAAGTATCTTATCCTAAGCAAATAACTTTTTCAGTTACATCTTTCACTAAGATGTTACAAGATTTATTATGAAATATGTAGTTGTTGCTGAAATTATAGATTCAAATAATATTAAGGATTCTGAAAAACTTTCTAATGTATTAGAAGAATTAGAAACTGATTTACCTCACAAAAACTATCCTTCCCGATACTCAATAGGCGATATAGTAGCATTCAGTCCAAGTATTAATAACCCAATAACTGCATTCTACTTTCCTGCAAGAATAAGTGGTATTAGATTCACAATTGATAAAGTATTATATGATTTAGATGTTTATTCTCCTACATCTGTTGATACTCATAATAATTTTACTCCTTTTTATGACGCTATTCCTATACGAGATGTTGATGGCGTAATGTTATTAGATTTTTCTGTATTTGAGAACGCTAATACTGATAAAAGATGGGATTTAAAACGCTACCAGCTAAATGATACTACATCTTGTTATTTAACTGCTAGTGCAACAAAGAAGTTGACAGTACAGCAGTTTATAAAGAAAGTATTTAGGAGAGTTAAATGAAATATGTAGTAGTTGCCTTAAAGTTGAACACTGGCCCTAGGGGTGGTAAATACTACGTTAATAATAACGGAAATAAAACATATGTTAGTAAGATGGAAGAAAAGATTTTATCCCATTTTGATAAAAAAATTGATAAACGTGTCGCAGAACATTTAACTAAGTTAACACCTAAAGAACAAGATAAAGTAGTAGATAAATCAACTAGTTTATTATCAAAGTTTAAGGATAAAGTAAAAGGTGGAACAGATGCATTAAAAGGTTTTTCAAAGAAACAAATAGAAGCTGCTAAAGGTTTAAGTAAACGAGTTACTGATAAATTTAAAAAGACTGATGAAGGTAAAAAAGAAGTAGAGAAAAATGGTGAAGAAGCAATAGACAACAAAGCTACAATTTTAGTTTTGGCTACTGCCTCTGCATTATTTCAAGGTGATATTCATTTATCTGATGCAGATAAAGAAGATACAGATTCAGAAGATGATACAGAAGAATCGAGTTCTGATAAAAAATCAAGCGGTAAATTTTATCATAGTGGTAAATAATGACTCGCTATCCTGATAATTGGAATGAAATTGCTCAACAAGTAAAAGAGCGAGATAACTATACTTGTCAGGAATGTTTTCGGGAGTTTCCCCCTAATTCAACATATTTAAATGTACATCATAAACGAGAACTCAGTAAAGGTGGGACTAATGATCCATCCAATTTAATTAGTTTATGTTTTAGTTGTCATACAGATCATCATAAACACATGCAGCGTTCATTTAAAGGTAAAGTCTTTAATAAAAGTAAACCATACCGGAGGTAGTATGAAATACATTACAGTCTCCACTAATTTAAGTAGTTATAAATCTAAACTTGATGTACCTGATAAACTCTTTACTGAATCAGCAACTAAAATTGCTGATTTTTTATTTAAAAAATCTACCAGTTTAAAACAGGCAATAAGCCGCGTTTCATTTTATGTTAATAGGGCAGGTTCTAATTTAAGTGAAGAAGATAAACAGAAATTTGAATTAGTAAAAACTAAGTTGAGAAATAAATTCTCAAAATGAGGTGACACATGGGTGTTAAGAAACAGATATTTACAATGGAACTAACAGATGCAGTTATTCAAGAAATATTACAAAATGGTGGTGGAGAAATTCATATCAGTACAAGTGAATATCAGGATTTAAACTCCCTTGATATTCAGTATTGGAAATTCCATTCACCTTATGGTGCACCTGGTGATGAATTAATTATTCTTGAAGATTATGCAATACGCGAATTTAGTCAAACTTCTCATGGCTTTTTTGCAACATTAGAATATCGTGATGGATCAACTATTAAAAAGCGTAGTAGAACACCCTTAGCCATTACACCTCAAGGTAATTGGTTACGAGCTAATACCATGCCTACTTGTTTTTCACGTTGTAGTTTAGTTATACAAGACATTCAACTTGCTGTTGATAGTTCATGTTGGATATTTGTTACATCACAGTTAAATTTACCCACAATTGACCTTGATTGGGATATAACTAGTTCTTGTAGGGGTTAATAATGGATGCAGCCGATATTGCACAGCAGCAATCTAGCATATATGAATCAGCATTATATGCTAGATCTGCTAAAAAATCAGATGTTCAAATGATTGATAATGGTGAAGTAGTTTGTAAGAGATGTAAACGTCCTATTCCTTTAGCTAGATTAAAAGCAATTCCAACATCAACCCATTGTGTGCATTGTACTTCAATGTTATCAGAAGGTTATACTGATTTTGACTTTGAAGAGGAAGAATTAGATGAAGGATAATTATGGGGCAACAAAATTGGATAGATTCAATTTCTACAGTAGCACCTAAGGCAGCGTTAGCATTAACAAGTCCAATACTTTATAGTTTTGTTCGTGCCGAAGTCTGTAAAGCACTTGAACTTCCAACAGATACCTCTGAAGAAACATTACAAACCAACATTAATAACTGTTCTTCGGAACACCTTCAAAACTTAAAGAATGTTGAATCTATTGTTACTGATAAGTTAACCGAATTAAATATTAATATGGATGTACTTGTTAGTCAAAATACTGACAAGGATAATGCTAATTTAGCATATATTAAATCATTAAAAGAAGATAAAATTACCCCTGCTATTTTAGCAATTACGACAGCTATAATTTTTATTGTTTGTGTTATCTTTGTATTTTCTTCTCAATTTAAGAACTTAGATGTAAATCAAATAGGTTTAGTTGGTACAGTTATTGGGTATGCTAGTGCAAAGTTTGATACTGTAATTGGATATTACTTTGGTACTGGTGTATTTAATAAAAGAGTTGATTTTAATGCTTTTAGGAAATAGGAGGAATCATGAAAATCAATTATATTGAAATTGAAGCTAAATCTGAGGATTCAGGTATTACTGAAGAACAAAAGAATGAGTTCTTTAAGTTATACCAAATAATCAGTAAAAGAGCTAAAAAATTCGTTGGAATGAAGAAAAATAGCAAACTTATCTATTCTAATTGGGAAAATATGCTTAAAGCAATGCGAGAATTATCGGAGTTATAATGCAAGTAAAGCGTTGCAATTCATGTCCTGGTCTATGCTGCGTTGTAGCTGGCGAGATTAAGTTAACATATGAAGAAGCCAAGCGTGTTGCTACGCAGTTTAATAAAAACATTAGTGATATAGCTAATGTTTTTGTAAAGGATGGTAAAACATTATTATTATTGAAAAAGGGGCCGGGATTGGTTTGTCCGTTTCTCGGCTCTGATAACAGATGTACAATATATGAGATACGACCTAAAACATGTAAAGAATACACATGTAAAAATGACCCTATTTTGTACCAATTGTGGCGACAATTAAGGCCTAATGCTAAAATTAAAAACATTAATGTTTCAGATGAAGTCATTAGACTTCTAACCAAAAACAGTGGAGAAAAACCATGAGTATCACACGTATCCCTACTTCCTTACTCAAAAACCCCCAGCCAGTTCGTTGGACAGGCACAAGTGCTGACCGCACTGGCATGCTTCCCGCCAATGTCACCGCAAGTGACGTGAACTTCCTCTTCCTCGAAGACGACACACAAGCTCTGTTCATGCTCAAGACCATCGGCGCGTCAGCCCTGACATGGACGCCTATCGCCGGTTCTGGCCTCGTGGGCGGCATCACCATTGACAAGGTGACTGGCCTTCAGACCGCTCTTGACACCAAGCTTATCGCTTCCAACATCAAAGCTGGCACGGGCGTGACCGTTACTGCTAACGGCAATGACGTGACCGTTGGCGGCGCCCTGGCTACCACTGACACTCCCGGTGTTGTGCAGATTGCTTCTGCTGGTGACATTACCACCGGAACAGCTACTGACCGCGCTGTGCAGGTTAAGCAGTTGACCGATGGTTTGGCCCTCAAGCTGAACAAGGACTTCTCTGGTTTCGCCGCGCTGGCTTCAACTGACATTACGGACGTCACCTTACTGCCGATGCAGCTGGGTACGGACAACAAGAAGACCACCGCGCTTGACCTGAAAACCTACGTCACCAAGGAAATCAAGCAGGCCTCACTGCTCAAGGGTTACTACACAACGGAAGCCGCCCTTGTGGCCGCAAATCCTGCTCCTGAAGCTGGTTCCTACGCTATCGTTGAAGCCACTGACTCCGTGTGGGTGTGGGACAGTGACACCAGCGCATGGACGGACACCAAGATCACCAGCGTTGTGCCGATTACCCGTCAGGTTATCGCTGGCACTGGTCTTTCCGGCGGCGGCGCCCTGTCTGCTGACGTTACATTGACTGCCGTTTACGGCACGACCGCGGGCACAGCTTGCGAAGGCAATGACTCACGCCTGAGCCGCACTGCCGTGGCTTGGCAGGGTTCTGCTACTGACTTTGCCACTCTGGTTCCCACCGCCGCGCAGGAAGGCTTCCTGTTCGTGGTTACAGGCGGTGCGTCTGACACATACGCCAAAAAGGTGTATGTGCTTACTTCTGCCTCCGGCAAGACCTTCGTGGAAATCAGCTCCACTCCTGCCGTCACCGCTGTGACCACCTATGAAGGTACTGTTGCTTCCGGCAGCAGCACCATCACTCTGGGCACTGCCATCTCCAGCGTGTACTACTTTGAAGTGTACCTGAGCGGCATTCGCCAGTCCAGTGATGCTTTCGTGCTGACCAACAGCACCACCATCACCCTGGCCGAAACACTGACACAGGATATCGCTTATTCTGTGGTTGTGTACCCCCACGTTAAAGCTTAATTGAACGCTGATTTAATCAGCTACTAAACACTAGGGGGATACTAGTTTATACTGGTATTCCCCTAGTATCATTATGAAGAGGAGATGTCTATGTCCGTTACAAGCGGTGTATTTGGTAAACTAGATTGTCAGCAAGGTGTGCTGACTAAAATATGGTATAACAGCAGTACCAATGCTGCTACCGTAGATATAGTCATGTGCAATCGTGGTGGCACCCGAGCAAAAGTTAGAATAGCAATTATTCCTGCATCTACTGATTCAGTTAATACTGAAGATTATATTGTATTTAACCAGCCTATTGATGGTGGATCTACTTTTACTAAATCCCGTGTTGTTGTTAGCACGCAGGAAACTATTTATGTTTATAGTGATACTATTGGCGTTTCCGCCCGTGTTCATGGTTTTATCAATGATTTAGGCCCTGCTGCTTCTGACATTGGCATGGCTACTACAGTTAATGCAGGTTTAACTTTATATGCTTCTGGTTTTGATGTATCTAGTGAGGATAAAGCAGCTACACCTGCTTTAGTTAAAAAGATTGTTGATGCATACGGTGGAAGTGGTGGTTCTGGTGGCTCAAGCCTTACCAAAATGGTCACTATTTTATCAAGTAAATTAATTGCTGATACAGATATAAGTGTTCCTAGCTATAAAGTGGGAACTAATGCTTTACTTGTTTTTGTAGATGGTGTTTTATGTGTTGGTGGTTCAGATAGTAACTATTATGCTTATAATGAAATTGGTACATCTGGTATTGTTAGTAATAGTATTAAATTTTATGATTCTTATGATGCTGGTACTGAAATAGTTGTTATGGCGTAGGAGATAATATGAAACCAAAAGTTCTAAGAAACTTAGATACTCTCAATGAAAAGATAGGTCGTATTATAATTGATAGTGATGGTAAAAAATTTCTTGCGGATGATGGTACTTATAAATTAGCAAATGGTGGTTCTACTGAAATAGTATTACTTACTGCTACTCAAGATAATCAAAAGTTTTCTATTACACCTACTCCGGGTTCTACATACTTAATAGAAAGTTCATCGTATGCAGGTATTAATGTTACTTTATCATCTACTACTGCGGGTTATATTATTTATGTGAAAAATATTCATGCTACTAAACAGATTACATTTAATACTGCATTAGATGGAGATATAGGTCTTATACTTGATCCATTAAACGGTGTTCGTCTTATGTATGACGGTAATAAATGGTGGATAATCTAGGAGTTTAACATGGCATATACCTTCACCCTGAAAGAAAAACAAGACATAATGAATGCAGTTAAAAATATGCAAAAGTTTAGTAGTCCTATTACTGTTTCTGAAATAACTGCTAACTATTCTGTAACTTCTGATGACTACCGTAAATTCCTTTCTGGAAGTGGTACATTTACTGTCACATTACCCAATGCTACAGCGTTAAGTGATGGATTTCATTTATTTATTAAAAATAATGGATCTACTGAAATAACAGTTAAATCTTCTTTAAGTACGCAACTAATTGATAATGATGCTTCCAAATCCTTATCTCCCAATGAAGGTATTATGATTGTTTGTAACGGTACTAAATTCTTCTCATTCCACGCTGCAAGCTTTATTGCATTATAGTTCACCAAAGGAGCCAATATGAACTATACTATAGATTTAATGTTAACTCATAGCTGTAACTTACGTTGCACCTATTGCTATGAGAGTGGGTGCAGTTATGAACCAATTCGTACTAGTAAAGAAGTCCTTGATAAGAGTATTGAAAGAATAATAGAATTTAAACAATTATTAGGTGCAGCACATACAATCTCTATTGTATTTTGGGGTGGGGAACCAACTCTTGAATATAAGAGTATGGATTATATAATGAGTAAATTACACGGATATGTAAAATCATTTTTTACTAGTTCTAATGGATATGAGATAGATAAATTAATACCTTATATTAAAAAATGGCGTAAGTATAATTTTCAATTCCAAGTTAGTTATGATTTTGAACCGATTCAAAGTTTAAATAGATTGAATATTAAAGGTCAATCTTCAAATACTCAGGTACTTAAAAATATTAAAACCTTAGCTGAAAATGATATTTTATTCTCATTGAAAGCTACAATTAAACCTTCACAAATTACATATATTGAACAAATTTATTTTAATTACTGCCAACTTCGTAAAGAACTGCGAACTATTAATCCTGCATTAGATGTAAACTTACGTTTAAATTTTGTTACAGATGCACCATTTCCACAATTTTCAACTGAGACTCTTCAAACCTTTAGAAATCAATTAACTACAATATTAACAGATATAGTAACTAACAATACAAAACATAACTTTAATTGGTTTGCACATAATAGACAATTTTGTACTGCAGGTGATAATAGTTTATGTATTGATTGTGATGGAATAGTTTATCTATGTCATGGCTGTATTTTTAGTCCAACTAAGAATCAACATGTACGAGGTGATATATTTAATAATAGTATAAAGTCAATGATGGGTTTAAATTGTACATATAAACAACCTTCGGCTTGTGATAAATGTTCTACATTAGTTTGTTATAAATGTCCTATTCATAATTATGATAAAAGTAATAAAGTTAGATATTCCTCTAAATTAACAGATTATGCCTGCGATAAAAATGCTTGTTTAATTCAACAAGAAATATCTAAGTTTACATATGCACTCATAAAAATACAAAGGAAAAAATATGGCATGTACGAATCAGGTAATAGGACCTAGAGCACAAACTCAGTGGACTAGTGTTATCACTGCAGGTGCAAAATTAAAACCTCTTTTCTTTTCCCAAACAATTAATGCGTTAACAGCAGAATTAAACATTCGTGGTAAAGCAGTTCCTGCATGGGAATCAATTGCTGTTGGTAATAAAGCTAAAAATTCTGCATTATCTCTTATAATTAACAGTATAAATACTTGTAATGCAAATGATGGTAAAGCTGCAATAACATGGAATAACTATGCTATTGGGGCAAAAGTTACTAATAGATTATTAGCTCAAATTCAAAATGCTATTAATATTTCTCAAGCTGTTTGCATATGTCAGTGCAATTATTGCACCTGTAATTGTAATTATTGTAGCTGCAACTGTGCATATGGATGTACTTGCGATTGTAACTATTCTAATCGTTATTATTATTATTAACCATTCATAGGAGCCACTATGAAATACGGTGCTATAATTAACCCCGGTAATACTATTTTGATTACCGGGGTTATAAAGGTAAATAATACTAGTCAGAATTATATAGAATGTAGCTATGAAGTATATCGTTATTTGCGTAATATCCATAATACTTTTGATTTAGGCTTAGGATTTATAACTATTGATTCAACTACAAAGTTGGAACATATATCTCAATTAAATGTTAACAAAGAAGTTATTTCTAGTATTGAAAAATTGGATTATGCTAAAAAATCATTCAAGTTAAAAGCTAGAATAATACTAAACTCTCGTTCTCAACAAGATAACTTAGATGTTGCTTTTTATGATTATACAATGTATTCATATTTGTTATCTCATTACAAATATACTTCATTGGAGCAATTGATTGAACAAGTATTAGATTCAAATAATGATAAAGATGAAACAATATTAGAGTTATTTATTGATGCTAAAAATGAAATGGATAAAAAGAAGAATTGGTATGATATTTATATACATTTCTGCCAAGAAATTGCAGTAGCAAAATCAATAGCAGAAATTAAGCGTGCATTTAAGGTATATAATGAAAAGTTCTTCTAAATATTGTTTAATTGGAAAGAAGTATGACTTGGCTAAGCGTGGGTCATATACTGTAACAAAACGATTTTGTGTAGAACATAATCTTAATTTTAAAGTTGATACGGAAATACCAAATTTAGAAGAGTTAACAACTAAATTTAAAGTTATTAGTACATTTCAAGCTCCAGAATTATACGCATTTCATTATAATGTAATTAAAGCTAGGCGATTGAATATGATTTTTTATATTAGAAATAGTGTAAATAAGTTTCTTCAACGACCTATAACTAATGGATTAAGTATGTATAATAGTAATAACTTCTTTAACGCATTTATACCAATGATTACTAACTTTTCAGTTGACTCTAAACCAACCGAACCCGTAGTTGGTTTTTATGCTAGAGTTCATACAAATCCAGATGCAATTGAGTATTTACGTTATGAATTAGATCAGTTAACTAAACCAATTTCATTAGTAACTATGGGTAATGCTACTACATATCTAACACATCCAATGATTAAACAACATTATCATACACATGATGCAGTTGATTTCTTTAATCATATTACTCATTATTACTTTCCTAAAAGCGCAATGTTCATTGACCCTTTTCCTAATGCTTTGTTAGAAGCATTACAATGTGGTAAGCAAATTATATGTCCTACTTTACCTGCAAGAAACCATGTTGATGGTATAGATGATATACTTAGTTGTGTATCTAATTATCATACGACTTTATCAGATGTATATAGTGATAAATGCTACGCAACAACTACCGGGCTAACTAGTGAAAACTTTAGCATCTTTTATCAACACTTACTTGACCAAGATTGGTGTTATGATATGCGCCCGTCTGCAACATTGTATGATTGGTGCGTTAATCACCTTTAACCAAGGAAGAGGGGATGAGAGTAATCAACTTATTTGGTGGCCCGAATATTGGTAAAACTACTTGTGCTGCTAGAATATTTGATGCAATGGTTTGCGCTGATTTAAAAGTTGAAGTAATAACAGATTATGCAAAATATAATGTCTTAATTGATAGAAAAGATACATTGAAACATCAACTACATATTTTTGCAAAGCAAGAATTGGTATTAGATCGTTTAAGAAAGAAGACTGATTTCGTGATACTTGATTCGCCTATTTTGCTTCCGCTTATTTACAACAAAAAACGTCTAATACAACGCCCTTTTGAAGAACTCGCATTAACTTTGTTTAATTCATATGAAAACTTGAATTTTATGCTCCCCCGTATAAATGGTTTTAATAAACCCTGTTTATACACAAAAGAAGAAAGTCTGCAAATTGACACCAAAATCACACAATTCCTCGAAAATAACAACATACCTTTTACTGCGGTGAAAAAGCAACCCGCAAAAAAGATTGTTGACGCAATATTTAAGGTGATACTTAATTCATAATTATGAGGTAAATTATGGCGTTAGAAAAGCCAAATTTAGCGTTTCAATCCACATTAAAGTATGATATTGGTAAAATTATACCTTGGATGACAGATAATGCAGGAATGTATGATATTTTAGGTAGTTCCTTTGCTTATTATATTAAAAGTATTTCTGCTGCTGGTAGTTATACGATTATAACTGAAATATATCGACCTGATTTACTATCATATAATATTTATGGATATGTAACATACAAAGTACCTTTAATGCTCTATAATGACATGCTAACACCTTTAGATTGCTATTCTGGAAGGGTAATTACATACCCTTCAATTTTAGACTTAGATAAATTGCTATATTCGCTTTAAATTTAATGACATTCAACAGTTTAATTAAAATACCGTAATATATAATCGGAGGGACTGTGAATACATTGGTTATAACAGCCAATTCGTCAAAGTCAGCTCTTGCAAAGTTCTCCTGCACAGCTTGTGGTAACTCAATTCTTGGCAGCAAGAATGAAATTACCATTTGCCCTCATTGTGGCGAGAAGTTTGAAGGTGAAGGTACACAAGTTAAAGCAAACGTGCTTGCTGGTGTAAACCAAACCGACAAAGCTGAAATTACTTGTACGGATTGCGGCGCAAAACTTGGCATTGCAAATGCCAATCGTACTTGTTCTGAATTAAGTGCTTCTTTATATTGTCCTATTTGCGGCGGAGCTTCATTATGTGAAGCTTCTGAATGCAATTCTGCGGATGATTCAGAAGATGGAACTGACCCCTTTTCTGATGCCGCATGCACTGACGGTAGCTGCGATGAAGTCAACGCAGATGACCAGTCAGATGACGACGCTAACGATGATGATTCCGTAGTTGATGATGACGTTATTGATAATAGGGCCACTGACACCGAGGATGATGTTAAATCATCTTTGGATGATACTGATGACCTTCAGTGGAAGTCAGTAAACGATGCCGAGAATGGCCCGGACGGAACATTGGTTGCTTTCAGTGCAAAGACTGGCAATCCAATGTACGTCTTTAAACGTAATAAATGTTCTGCTGATATTCAGAGTATCTTTGGAACCACTTCCATGATTTCTGGATTTAAGCATATAGCCAAAACTGAAGGTGTCGGTTCCGCCGTATCTAAGTTTGGCGGTTCAATATTTAGCAATAAAGTTTTAACTCCTGCGTACATTGAAAGCCTTGCTCAAGCCCGAATCAATGATAGCGTCCTTCCTCGTTTAATCGAGTGCATGGCGTTAGCTACTGAAGGTGGCATTAAAGGCATTTACCCAGATATTAATAAAGAATTACGAGATAACATGATGAATGAGCTAATTGGTAGCGGCATTCCTCGTGAGAGGGTTGAAGCTTGCGTTAGCTCCGTATTGGGAAACAATGCTACAACCCTATACGCTTCCATTCTTGCAAAGGCTGTGGCTCTTTTAAAGAAACCTCAGCCTGTGTTTGAAGAAACTAAGGCTATGATTTGTGCGGCAAACACCGGCAGTTTTACTGCTGAAGATGCCGAACATCATAAAGTGCGGGCCGCGTTGAATGCTAGTAGCATGCGTTTACTCGACCCTTCTGTGACGGAAATTACTTCTTCTGTGAAGGATGATTCTGTTACAGAATTAAAGAGTCGGCTGAATCTTCGCCGGCGTTAATTCTTTTTTGGAGGAAATCCCATGTTACACACCGGTAGATTAATGATTCTCAATTCACAGGAAATCGCCATCGTCCCCGGCCAGACTGTGAATGCAGAAGGTCTTCCCCTCGTTCGTGAAATCGTGAACGGGCAGGAATGTGTTCGTCAGGGCAACACCACCGTTGCTCCTTTCGTGGGCTTCAGCTACACTGAATCCCTCACTCCTCTCACCAAATCAGCCGTTGAAGTGCTGACCGCCAACTCCGAAACTGGCAAATTGATCCTCAAGAACGAGCCCCTGACCGGCCAGTTTTCCGTGTACCTAGCCACATCTGGCGCCGCCATTGAATGCACAGTCTCCGGCAAAGAAGTGACAGTGCCCGACGCCAACAAGGGCATGGCCGTGCGTGTGCAGTATCGCTACGCACCCAGCACAACTGAAGTGCTTATGGAAGACCGCGTGCTTATCCCCACAATGTCCTCAACCGACATGCTGGGCAGCATCGGCGTCATCATGGAAGGTATCGTGTATACTGACCAGTTTGACGCCAAAGCCAACTTCGCTGACACCTCTATGTCACTGTGCGTGACCGCTACAGGTCTGGTTGGCATGCAGGCGAGCAACGGCACTCTGGCTGCCATTCCCGGTTCTGTTGTGTCAGTGCCCGGCGTTGACACTCCCTTCCTGGGCATTCGTATATAACGTAAAGATTTAAAGGGAGAATCACATGAAAACTCTAGTTCCTGGCTTATCAAAGAGCAGGGGTTCCGTCCTGTTCAACAATGGCGGTGAAATCAACGCCTCTTGCAAGGCTGACGCAATCACCAAGGTGAAAGAAGCTATTGAACTGCTTGCTTCCGGCAAGTTTGAAGATAAGGCTACCATCGAAGCCAACGTCAACGCCCGCCGCGAACGTACCAAGGCTCTCGTTGAAGCCTCCACTGACAAGAGCGGCCACAAAATGGCTATTCTTGCGGAAGCCGTTACAAGCGAAGTTCTCGACCAGACCAACCGTGACGGCTTTGCCCGCCGTTTCCTCCAGTTCAAACCTCTGGAATCCGGCGACCTGCCTTATGTCACCATGCGTGACAAACAGGCCATTGCCTACGCCATGTCCAGTGAAAGCCGCGTCATCCCCGTGGAAGCGCGTGAACGCCGCCAGATCCTGAACGAGTTCAGCATCACGAGCGAAATCCTTATCACCAACATGGAAATCCAGCGCAGCCCCAACGACCTGCTGGAAGAAAAATACGATGAATGCCTTGAAGCCCTCATGGTCACGGAAGACCGCTTCTGGAAGAAGCTGGCTGACGTGGCGGCGACTTCACGCTACAACGTGCAGAGCTTCATGTCCTTCACCCCGCAGATCTTCGCCCGCATGATTAACATTATCACGAACGAAGGCCTGCCGCCCTCAACCCTGCTCATTTCCTCAAACCTGTACCAGGATATCATTTCTGGTTCAGAGTTCCAGCAGGTGTTTGACCCCGTTACCCAGTACGAAGTGCTTCAGACTGGCGAAATCGGCCAGATGTATGGCGTGAATATCGTGTCTGACGCCGTGCGCGGCCCCAACATGCGTGTTCTCGAAGCTGGCGACCTGTACGCCATTGCTTCCCCTGAATACCACGGTGTGATGCATGCCCGTAATCTGATTACGGAGCCCATCAATACCTACAATCAGGGCCAGTCCAAGCGTGGTTGGTTCTTCGACCAGATCACTTCCATGATGGTCGCCAACACCCGCTCTATCGTTAAGGGCAAACGCCTCGCTAACAGCTAGTCGCTGACTAGTTTTCAGGAGAACAAACATGAAGATCAACGCTAAAATTGTGACAAAGGGCCGCCTGTTAGCTCAGGCTTATATTGCTGGCAAGTCTGGTCAGGCTGAAGAAGCCGGTCGTTTGATGTGCCTTGCTTGCGAGGGTCAGGAACTTGACCCCGTTATGCACGGCGTTGCCGAATCTCTCGGCTTTTCTGAAGACGATGCTGATGACGACATGGACACAGACATGCTCGACACTGACCAGGATGAACTCGACAGCGCCGATGATGACGCTGATGACGACATGGACACCGACACCGACACCGACCCGGACGATGACGACACTGATCCTGACGACACCAACACCGACCCGGACGATGACGGCGGCACAATGACCAGCAAGGTCATGGTTCCTGCTTCTGTGGCCCGCCTCGCCAACACCAAGTGGTAAAACCTCAACGGTTTTAGGGAACTAAGACCTCAAAAGCCCTTCGATAACCGTTACAAGTTATCGAAGGGCTTTTTTACTACGGAGTGTATAAATGTCAACCCTTCACATTGATCTATCTTTAGGTTTAAGTGTTGATAAAACCCGCAATAAACTAGGTTCATATAGTCGTGGTTGTAACTTATCTAATTTCATTAATTATATGCCAAAGATTGAATTTGCCCCTGAAGAATTTAAGTATTTTGATGTGTCTAATAGCAGTACATTCATTTTTCTTAGTAACTATTTCGGAGATGAAAAGCCATTCACAATTAACTTAATAACAACCACAGATGAAATAGTTACACTAGAAAAATGTAATATGCTGCTATATGAATGTGAAGGTTTAAAGGGAATAAAGATAACTAATACATTAAAAGTTGAAGTATTTGCTAGTATAATAAAATGATTAGAACAAGTATTGCCCATACTGCGGCATATCTAAAGTCATTCTTTTTTGAAGGTACTGACCCTATTTTAAATCAAAATAACGATCCTGGCGTGGTTGTTTATGGTGATTCAGATGCGTATTTTAATAAACTTAAAGATGATAGGATTACCTTTCCTGGGTTAATATTTACATTAACTCAAATCAGCCAACGAAATGGGCCATCTAAACCAACTAGATTTCAAATGACTGATAATGCTGGTGGAACCAAATCGCTTGTATTAAATGTGCGTCCTATTATTATGACATTTTCATGTACTTTGTATTGTCAGGATGAACTTTCTAGCTTTGATTTACTTACTAGATATTATGCGCTTCAAAATAATTGTAAAATTCCAGTGCAGTTTTATATAAACGACAGTATTGATATTGAACTTGACTGCTCGTTGACTGCTTTTGAAGACCCGACACTTCCTCCTTCCGGTACAAAAAGCCAATCTTATGAAGAAACGGGTCTGATTTACATGTATGAAGCAGGTTTTTCTCTTGGTTCTTACTTGATATTTAGTAAAGAAGATAAATTAATTAGAAGTATTAGGAATAATGAATTTGATGTTAATACCTTAGCTAAATTTAACTACACTCAAATTAATACATAGGGAGAACTTATGGCTAATACCGATGATAAACCAAAAGTAGTTAACATTGTAACTACTTCCAAACCTAAGCAGTATTCAAGTCCTAAGGTTGCTTTTAGGAATAGAAGCAATTTTGGTATTCAAATTGTATTTAAAGAAGATGATATTTTTCTATATCCTAATACAAGTACCGCTAAAAATTATCTTGAATCTGATGTTGTTTCTGTTCAGGATATGTCATTATCTAATGCTATAGCTAAAGGCTTAGTTACTGTTATTCGTTAAGGAGAACTTATGATACCCAGTGGTCGTGCTAGAACTACAATAATAGAGGTTGATTTAAGCGAACGTGTTCCTTCTTTTCCGGGTCTGTATGTTGGTACAGCATTAAAGACCAATAAAGGTGAGTTTAAACCCGTTCTTATTACAAGTGATACTGATTATTTAAGACGTTATACTGTGTATGAAAAAGTGAGTCCTGGTGATGACTTGGCTCATTATTGTAACCTTGCTGTTCTTGAAAAGTGTAATAAACTGTGGGTTTCCCGTGCAGAGGATGGATCACTTTATGGTGGTTGCATTCTTAATCAGGATAAACCTTATAATACAGTTGGAGTTACCTTTAACGATGGGTTATTTACTGTCAATCTTCGTAATGTTACTACAGAAGAATTAGTTGCTGCTGAAATCATGTGGAAAAGTATTTCCACTGGTGATGTATTTACTTTCTCCGCTGAAAATTCAGATACTCTTCCTAATGGATTAACTCTTGGTGTTAAATATTATTTAATTCCGTATCAGGAAGAAACATTTTCATATCGACTTGCTACCAGCTATGCCAATGCTTCTGCTGGTGTTTACATTGAGTTTAGTGGAACTGGTGGTTCTGCTATACTGTTAAACTTTGGTAACGATAAACCCAATGCTGAAATAGCTACTGGTTTTACTGATCCTGATACTTACCAGTTAGATACCAGTGATGGTAAAATGGCTGGTCTTAACTCTACATTTACTGTTGATACAGGAAACTCTCAAGTTACTGTGTCTAAACAGTTTTGGACTTGTTGCGTAACAGGTACGGAATTGGTAATAGCAGGTAATGCTGCTGATATGCCTGTTTCTACACCTACTTTATATCCTGATACCATTGTATATGCCATTGTAATTCCCCAGACGGGTGTTAATAAGGATAAGTATAAATTACAACTTGCTTCTTCTGCTTCTGATGCAGCTAAGGGTTCCTTCATTCCCTTCTCTTCTGTTGCAGGTGCTACCTTCACATTAAAATTAAACTCTTTAACAAATATTACTGCTATTACTGCTACAGAATTAGACTTTGTTAATGATACTCTTACTACTTCAACTAGTTTTTATCAGTTGTGTGCAAAGAATGACAGATGTAAATTAAGTATTTCAGCCAGTGGTACATATCCTACAGTTGCAGGTGCTGCTCCCCTGTCTGAAGATAATATTTATTATGTCATTAAAGGTGTTAATAACTTAATTCAGTTATCTACAAGTAAAGATGGTGTAGCCATCAACTTTACTGGTACATTAGCTGTTTCTGATACATTAACTGTTACATTGCTAGATAAAGTTGATACTTCAAATGGTAAAGTTGACTTATCCAAGGATACATTAACTATCACTGATACTCTTTATGAAAACATTGAAACAGGATATAGTTGTACTGTTTCAAGCACAGGAACATTACCTACCGGGTTAACTTCAAGTGCTACTTATTATATGATAAAGACGAAAACTGCTAATAAAATCATGCTGGCTTCCACAGCAGTTAATGCTGAACTTGGAATACCAGTTGATATTCTTGATGCCGGTATTCTTGACCTTGAATTAGGTCAGTCACACTTATTGCAGGATACACATAATACACAATATACTGGCTTTAATCAGGGTTGTATGTTGTTTTATAATAAAACTCGTACAGGTGAAAATATTTATATTACTTCACAGCATTATCCTTATGGTACTAGCGACACTTGGACAGCAGATGAAAAAGTGTTAGCTCGTACTTTAGGTGTTGCTAATAGCTTTAAAGTTTCTGTATTTAAAAAGCTTGAAGATGGAACATTTGATAATGTTGAAAATTGGTTAATGTCACGTCATCAGGATGCAGTTGACGATTCACAAGTTAGCATCTATTGTGACGATGTAGTTAAACGTAGTAATTACATTGGAGTAATCAATAATACAAATGTTAATGAGAATATTTATCCAGCTAATCAAACTACTCTTTTGAAGTTAGCTAATGGTAGCAATGGCTCTGCTGTTACTACAGGTGCAATGATTTTAGCTATTCAGAAACTAGCTAACGTGCGCCGTTATACTTGTAACGTCATTATAGATGGTGGTTATACTGTTGCTGCATACCAGCAGGCTATTATCAGTTTGTGTGAATCTCGTCAGTTCAGTATTGGGCTGCTCTCTTCACGTCTTTCTGATGAACTTTCAAGCAATGCTATGCAGGACGTAATTGATTATAGAAATGAGGTGTTAATGGCGAATACAAGCTATGCAGCAATGTATTCTCCTCACCTTAAAATTTATGATAAATTCAATAATCGTGAGATCTATGTTGCCCCTGTGGGTCATGTGGCTGCAAATATGAGCCATACCGCAGAATATCAGGAAGCTTGGTATCCTGTTGCTGGTAACACCCGCGGTGTATTAAACGTCCTTGGTCTTTCCAAAGTTTGGGAAGAAGGTGAAGAGGATGAATTATATAATAACTCAATTAACCCTATCTCTTTCAGTCTTACCAAGGGCATAAGAATTTGGGGTAATAAGACATTATATCGTAAGGCAACCGCTCTTGATAGAGTGAATGTTCGTATGCTATTAATAGTTATTGAACCTGCAATTAAAGAATTTTTGGATGATTTCTTATTTGAACTTAATGACCAGATAACCCGTGACTTGGTTACAGTTGGTCTTGATAGTTATATGAAGAATATTCAGAGTCGCCGTGGTGTTTACACATACAAGATTGTGTGTGATGATACCAACAACTCTGCTGAAGACATTGATAACTATATTATGAATGTTTGGGTATTTATACAGCCTACAAAGTCCGTGGAATATATTTTTGGCAAAATCGTGATAACAAAAACCGGATCCTCATTCAGTATTACTGTTTAATAAAACTTGGGGACAGAGGGTAGCTCCCTTTGGGAAAGTAGTTAGAGATGCTTTCCCTAACCCAAAACCAAAAACTCCAACTCTAATTGGAAGTAACATGAAAACACATTGCTTTCAGCCAAACCCATATCACATAGATGGAATGGGTGTACATTTACATATAGTAGATAAATATAACAATAAATTTAATGAGATATTACTTGATAAACAAGATTATGATAAAATAAAGAAATATCGTTGGAGATTAAATAAAACAGATTTAAGGGTATTTATATCTAACTCTAATAAATATACAGATAGAACATTATTACAACAAACACTTGTAAAATATGTTAATGGATATTATGTAGCATTTCGTAATAATAATAAACTTGATTTTAGACGTAAAAATTTAATGTTGCTACCTATTGGTGTTAATCCTCAAAATTTCAAACCACACCATATAAAACAACCTAAATTTTTATCTAACTTAGATTCCTTAGATTTGGATGACTGTACTCCAAATAAATTGAAGCCTAGTAGGCTAAAAATATTAGGAGATAAAGTTAAAGTGCAGCTTCTTAACCGCCAAAGCGAGCAAGTTGGATGCACTTATGTTTCTATTGAGGATTTAAATATTGTAAAAGGGTATCGTTGGAGTTTAGCTACTAGAGGATATGCATATAACCCAAAACTTGGGTTCCTTCATCAGTTAGTTTTACCTGTAAAATCAGGTTATGTTGTTGACCACCGTAATCAAAATAAACTAGATAATACTCGTAATAATTTACGAAGTGTAACTATAAGTCACAATTCAAAGAATATTAAATCACGATCTAACACAGGTATTGCTGGCATTACTGATCTTAGTATTGGTAAAACCAGAGGATACAGATTAAGATTTCAAACTTCTAATGGGCAGCTAATTGAATTACGTCCAAAAACTTTAATGGCCGCAATATGTATTAAAAACTACCTTATTGATAAATATGGAGATGATATTAATGAAAAGTTAGATGTAGAATATTATGCAAAACAACTAAAGTGTAAACCCATCAAAATTACTAGCTACGCTGATATTTCAGCAAACTGTTTCTTCTTACAGGAAACAAAGTTAGGAATTTATGGGTTATTTATAAGCAATAAACGTGGTACTAAACAATATATTACTTGTGGATTTAATGTTAAATGGTCTAATTTGAAGTATATTAAGATTTGCTCTGGAAGAGATGATCCATTACTTAGAGTTAAATCAGCTTATTTATATAATAAAGCCGTAACCGCAATAATGGATAAATTTCCATTATTTTATCCATTAAATAATATGAAAGAAGTGTGTAAAAAGTATAAAATTACTAAACAAGAGTTTATAAAACATAAAGATTCTTGGAAGTTATCAGAATCGTTAATTGATGCCATACAAAATATGAAATATAGCAAAAAGCAATCCTATGATGTTATCTCATTTAGAGGTAACAAAGTAGTGAAAATGTATTGCACTAAAGGATTCTTTATATTTGATTATAAGGATTTAAAACAAGCCTTTGCATTTAAATGGCAATTGCGTGACGGAAACTACGTTATTTCCAATAAAGATGCAATTCGATTTCATAGATATATCTTAAATATGACAATGAAAGATAGACATGTTGTTAATCATAAAGATAGTATTACTTGGAATAATTGCAGATATAACTTAGAAAAAGTAACTCAAAATTATAATGCTTCTGTAGGTAAACCGAAGCATATTACTGCTAAAGTTGAAAAGAAGCTAATTAAAGAAATAAATAATTGTGAGGTAATAAAACAATGTGTAGTTTAAACAAAAACAGGCGCATCCTTCAGCATTACAGTTTAACCAAATTTGGGGACAGAGGGTAGCTCCCTTTGGGTAGATAGCCCTAACTATCTACCCTAACCCATTTACTTTTATTAAGGAGAAGCTTATGAAGCTAGTTGAAGTCACTACAAAACAAGAAGTGACAGCAGGAGCATACATAAAAGTATCTCTTCCTGCTGAATGCATATATTTAGCTACTAGAGGTTCTGTTATTTTAGGGGAATTTTCTCCCCAGTTATCAAGTTGCAAGTTAGCTATTACTAAAGTTCATTATAATGAAGATAAACTTAATACTGTGTATACCGTTTCAGAATATGATAATGGTGAACACGTTAAGGATATTAAAATTACAGTTGATAGAAATACTTCTTTTCCTGAAGAAATCTATCCTGTCATTCGTAAGTTAGCCTCTAAGTATAAAGTTAAATTAACAAAAATACCCATGGTTGTTTAAGGAGAAAAATATGGCGTATAGACCAACAGTTGAAAATTTACGTTCTTTAGGCAACTTTTCCCAAACATTCAGATGGGCAGTTGCTTTTTCTTCCTTTCCTTCTGCATTAACTGGAAGTTATGATACTGATAATATCAACTTTCGTGCTGAATCAATGTCAATACCTGAATTGGAAATTGAAACTACGGAAATTCAAATTCGTGGTAATAAAGTACGCCAGCAAGGTATTGGTACATATAACTCTCCTATTACATTAACACTTAATGAAACAACAGATGGTTATTGCTTGCAATTCCTCGGTGATTGGCAGGAAGCAGGTTGGGCATCTAAGAATGGTTCACCGGGTACTACTGATTATAAGAAAAATATTGAATGTACAATGATATTATATTTACTTGATAACCAAGATAAACCTTATTATAAGTTTACGTTATATGGCTGTCAGTTGGGTGGAGCAACAAAGGGTGATGCAGATGCAGCTACGGCTGACCCGTTAAAACCCGCTCTTTCCATTGCATACGACTATTTCAACAAAGAAAAAGTGTAACGTAATAGGCTCGTAATTTCGGTTACGAGCCTATTTTTAGTATAGGAGGACAAGATTATGGATGCTAATTATGAAATTGATAGAATTATTAATGCCCCTAATACTCAAGTAGTATTAATGTTTGCGGGCGATGGTAACTACGGCCCTAATATTATTAAAGCTTTTTTAATTGATGAAAATGTAGGATTAGGAACGGCTGCTTCTTGGTCTGATTTGTATGATGGGCCAGTTAACTTAGGTGAATTGGGTGGAAGTTTACTTGGAGATAAAGGTGCTAAAGTTGGTAAACTTGCAGATATGATAATGAATGCTAAAGGTATATCTCGCAGACCTGCAATTACAACTTTAAGTTATTGGACAGGTTCTGAAAAGCCTACTTTCAACTTAAACTTATTATTCGTAAATACAAGAACTGGAGATCCTAATTGTAACCCATTAACACCTGTAATTGCATTAAATGCTAGATGTTTACCTATGAAGGCTTCTGATGGTGAAAAAGGAGCTTTCGGTTCTGTATTAAGTGGATTAACTAATGGGGCTTCAGATGCTTTAGGTATTCTTAATTCACCTATGGGGTATGAACCACTTCAGCAAGTTGAAGAACATGTTACTAATCCTTTTGGTATCTCTCAAGGTGCATTAAAAGGAACTTGTATATTGCGTATAGGTAAATGGTGTACTGCTACTAACTTATTACTTCAAAATAGTTCATTTGAGGTATCTAAAGAATGCGATCCATTAGGTGTACCACTCTTTGCACAGGGATCTATACAACTTCAAAGTAACAAATTACTCTCATATGATGAATACCAAAAGTGGTTTACATTAAGGTAATATTATGGGCGAAAGAAGCCAACAGCAATACTTTGGTGTAGACCATCAATATGTATTACAACTGACATTAACTGAAAATAAGAACTGTAGTACCATTACAAAGTTTAACGAGTTTATCTTAATTGAAGAAACAGGTAACTTATTACCTACATGGCGTATTAGCTTTATTGCAGGTAAAGACTTACAAAATGAATGGAATGAGAATAAACATATACCAATAGTGTTAAGTACCTCTCGTAATAGTCCTGAAAAGATAGAAAGTAAACTTCAAATAATACACCCAACTGTAACAGATTTAGGAAATAGTTTAAAACTTTATTCCGCAACTGGTGTATATTATGCTCCTGCATTTACTCAAACACCATTTTTAACGAGTGTTGCTCCTTGTGCTGGCACTGAAGTGCTACAAAAAGTAGCATCTAAATACTTTACAGTGGATACAAATTTAATGACTACTAGTAAAGAAGTACAACCTTGGATACAAAGTAATACTACTGATAAAAAGTTTCTTGATTATGTAGTTAGTCACTGTTTTCTACCTCAAAGTTATGTAAACGTGGGTATAACTAGTAGCGGTAAATACCGCATAGTTGATCCATGTAAGCAATCACAACAAGAAGCAATATATACACTTTCAATGAATAAACCTCAAAATAGTAAAGAATTACAAATAATGACTATTCCACATTTTGTATCAAATACAGGTATGATGAATAGTATTGCTGGTTATGGAATGGATACACCTATTGTTTCACAAGACAGTGGGATTCGTACTTTACATAGACCAGATGTAAAGTTTTATTTTACTAATAATGATGCAGCTAAGGCTAAAAATATTGAGCGTAAAACTCTTCAACCTGTTAAATGCTCAATGTCTAATGACCCTAAATCATATATGGGTAAGGCCAACTATGATTATGGTTGTGCCTTGCTTGGCATGGAAACGTGCCAAGTTAGCGTTATTAGTACATTCTTCCCCATTAAGATATGGGATTTAGTTAATTTACAATGCCCAGGTGTTAATGGTAATGAATTAGATGCTAACTATAGTGGTAAATATTTTGTTACTAAAATAAGTAGAACAATTGTAAATGATATGTTTTATACCCATTTATTGCTGAATCGTGACGCACATAACAGGTCATTCTAGGATGGCGAGGAGAACACATGAAACTGTCCATAAAATTAATATTACTTTCTGTTATTCTGTCCTCATTTGCAGTAATAACAGGAGCATTATCATTAATAGAAATGAACTCAATTAACCAGAATACTCAAGAAATAATAAAGAACTGGCTTCCTTCAATCAAAATTATTGGAGAAATAAATACACGCATTAATAGTTATCGCCGTTATGAATTAGCTAGAATGGTAGTTAATGGTGAACAAGAGAAGCAATATTATACTTCATTGATACAACAAAATACTAAGGATATAAATGCAGCAATTGACAAATACAAAGGTTTAATCTCTGAACCGGAAGAGAAGGAAGCCTTTAATCATTTCCTACAAGTTTGGACAGATTACGTAACTGCCCAAACAAAAGTGGAAGAATTGCTTGTTGCTAACAAAGTAGATGAAGCTCATCCACAGGTAACTGTTAATTCATTAAAGATATATAATGAAGCATCTAATACGTTAGCAAAGTTAATTACTATTAATGATACTGGAAGTATTATTTCTTCTAATTTAGCAGAACAAGCTGCTATAAAGGGTAAGACATTTGTAATTGTGCTGTTGACGTGTAGTATGATTGTTGCTGCTATTATATCTTTCTTTATTATTAGAAGTGTTAAACGTCAATTAGGTGAAGATCCTAATTATTTGTATTATATTGCTACTGAAATTGCAGATGGTAATCTTGATTTAACTTTTAAATCTGTTGATACTGCGGGTGGTGTTTATAGTGTGTTAATTAAAATGGTATCTAATTTAAAAGAGAAAATACGAGAAGCTGAAGATAAAAGCAACCAAGCTAAAGCTGAAGCTTCATCTGCTAAGAAAGCTACACAACTTGCTGAAGAAGCAACTAAACATGCTGAATTAGCAAAAAGTGAAGGCATGATAGAAGCAGCTAATCGTCTTGAATCTATTGTTTCTGTATTAAATGTTGCTTCTGAATCTTTATCAGCTCAGATTGAACAATCTAGTCGTGGTGCAGAAGAACAATCTAGCCGTGTTCGTGAAACTGCTACTGCAATGGAAGAAATGAATGCTACCGTGCTAGAAGTTGCTCGTAATGCGCAACAGGCGGCAACCGCTTCAACACAAACTAAGGATTTAGCTGAACAAGGAAATGTTGTAGTTAATACTACTGTTTCTGCTATTGATAATATTAAACAACAATCTAGTGTTATTAAACAAGATATGGATATATTAGGTAAACAAGCTGATGAAATTAACCAAATTATAGATGTCATTTCAGATATTGCTGACCAAACAAACTTGCTTGCTCTTAATGCTGCTATTGAAGCTGCGCGTGCTGGAGATGCTGGCCGTGGTTTCGCAGTGGTTGCAGATGAAGTTCGTAAACTAGCTGAAAAGACTATGACAGCTACTAAAGAAGTTAACTCTTCAATTAATGCAATTCAACAGAGCACCCGTAAAAATATAGTTAATGTAGATGAAATTGCATCTGCAATTGATAAAACAGCTAATTACTCTAATGAATCTGGTAAAGCATTAACTAGCATACTTCAATATACGCATGACGTTAATACACAGATTCAATCTATTGCAACTGCAAGTGAAGAACAATCTGCTGCAAGTGAAGAGATTAGTCATGCAATTGAACAAGTAGCAAATATATCTGAGGAAACTTCAACTTCTATGGGCCATGCTAGTAAAGCTGTTTCTGAATTATTAACTCAATCACATGAGCTTCAACGATTAATAAAGGAATTAAAGGGGTAAAAATGCATGGGAAAGTTGACACGGGTTAATGAAATACTAGTTGCTCCGGATATTCCTACAGTTAGTGGATTAAGTAGAAATGTACGCATGCGTACAACAGGTTTAAGTACAGCAATAACAGTTACTGCAGATGAAGTAGTATTAGGAAATACATCGCGTACTAGCTATGTTTCCTTACCTAATTTATCTCTAACAGCTAATACTAATGTTTCTGGCATTAAAGGATTAGATACTGGTACTATTTTAGGTTCTACTTGGTATGCAGTATATGTTGTATATAATGCAACAACTGCGGTTGCTGAATTATTAATATCTGCATCTAGCACTACTCCTACACTTCCTACGGGATTTGCATATTTTGCACGATTAGGTTGGTTTAAAACAGATACAACTGGTAATAGATATCCATTACCTATTAATATTTGGGATAATATAGCACAATATGGTGTTGTAGCTAGTTCTAATCTTACTGAATATCCAATTATTATTTCAGGTATAGTTGGTACAACTAATAATGGTAATGCATTAACTTTGTCTGCTGTAGCTGTTGATGCTTTTATACCACCAACAGCTAATAAGATACTACTAGCCGTAACATATCGTTCCTCACATTCTTGTATTCTTGCACCTAATAATAATGCAACTTATAATGGCTGGAAGTCTAATTCAAATACCACAATGATAGAATGTGTAACTAACTATAATAATTATTCTACTATACCTGTTTCTATATTACTAGAAAACCGTTACATTTATGCTGCAACTGAAGGTGCTAATGCACGAGTTAGAGTTATTGGTTGGGAGGATAACTAATGAGTTATGCAGTCCGACTTGATAATAGAGGGTGTAGAGCTGTAAAAGATGCATCTGAATGCACAGTAGATGAATATTATAGTGTAGAATATGTCGAACCTATATTAAATACACTAGATTTACTTCAACAACTGCGTAATTTACGCGATACTGAGTTGGATAAAGTTATTTGGATGACACAACGCCATGAACAGCAGAAGTTAATTAATGTTTCTACTACAATAACAGATGACCAGTATATAGAGTTACTTAAATATATAGAACAATTACGCCAACTACCTAATATATCTGGTTCTCCTTGGGATGGAGGTGGTTCAAATACACCTTGGCCGACTGTACCAAGTTTTGTAAAAAGTGAGTCATAAACCAATGCGATAATACAGTTTATATTTGAACGATATAAACAATTTCCCCACGTTGTTTGGCTCCTTCAACGTGGGATATAGAAGGGGAGGAAACTCCCCTTCAACTTAACCCTACAGTTTAACGACTGTAGGGTTTTTTTTTGCATTTATGCTATAAACAGTTTATACTAAACCAACAAACTGGTTTACAGGGAGAAATATGACTGATCTATATATGGAGTTTCAACTAATAGATAGATGTAATTGGGATTGTAGCTATTGTAATTATGCTTCTCGTTATCGACTAAATGACGAGATTGAATTTAATGAGTTAACTATACAGAATATTAAAATGGTATCCAATCTTATAAATACTATCTCTCAACATTTTCGTATTCATATGTTGGCTCAAGGTGGAGAAATAGGTTTGTTATCATATGATAAGCTTAATCAATTCTTCACTACTTTAAATCAGCAGAATATTACTATATCAACTAATGGAGAGTTCATTAAACATAATTATCATACTAAATTCTCTTCGTATATTGGACAGGTTCATTATCATATTACACCAGATTTAAATATCGACTCAACAACTCAATCAACCGTTGATGTAATACCAGGTGCAGTAATTACACATTATTCTACAGAAGCAATAGATACAATTACACAACAATATCAACTAAAATACTTAGACTTTGAACTACCTTTAGATGAAGAGTTAACGGAAGAAAAGTATAACACTATTATTGCTAGTAGACAGTATATTAAACAACAACACCCTACACTATATGATAACTGCCCAAATAATATTCTACCATATCAAGAATTATTAAAGTACCAAGAGGGTTGTGCTAAAAGTGGACGTATTATAACAGTTGATTTTACTCATAATTGTTTATGCCTCTGTAGTGTTAAAAATAGACATATTACTTTACCCTTAACGAAAGAGAACTTGGTAAAACTTTTGACTAATTTTTCAGTATACGATACAGTAAATAATAATTGTTCAAAATGTGTAAGAAATTGTTTTAGCTTTGATAAACATGAGATTACAAAGTTACTGTTAGTTAAACAACAACTTAGGAGGTTATTGTGCTAGAACAACAAGCTGCATCTATAATCAATACTGCAACAAAGACAACATCTCCGGTTGTCTTTACTAATAGTGGTACATCTGCATTAATGTGTGCATTATATAGTTGTGATGCCCCATTAGGTAGTTTAGTTATTGGCCCGAATTATGGCTATCATGCTTGGTTTAATGTAGCTAGGTTTATGAAACTGAATATTGCGGTTGCCGATGTGAATCCTAATACTTTATGTATGTCTTATGACAGTGTGAAAGAATTAGTAGATAATTATGCAGTTAGTGCTATCATTTATGTTTACCATTTAGGTATTCTTGATAGAGATATATTACGAATCCGAGAACTATGTGATGCGCGAAATATTGTATTAATTGAAGATTCATGTAATTCACTTGGTTCAACTATGCCTGATTTTAATACATTTGGTATTGGTGATATTTCATGTTTAAGTTTTTCTGAAAAGAAAACTATTGATTTAGGTGAAGGTGGTTGTGGCATAATAAACAACCCTGCATTATTAGAAAGATTCATGGAATGTCAGTTTCAAGGTAATTTCCATAGAGGTAATAAATCATTTGCGTTAGGTTTAAATTTACAAATGAATACACTAGCGTTAGAACGACTTATTACTTATGATTATTCATCTATTATTGCAGAACGTCAACGTGTATATGAATCCTTACCTTTTAATGTTATTCATGCGGAAGATCAAACCTCACCAAGTAGATTATGTATTGCATGTAATGCTTCTGCTACTATTGCTAAATTTAACAAATTTGTTAAGCGAAAAGTAGACTTAACCTCCGATGATAATTATAAAACTATTACCTCTTTTGATTTTGAAGGAGACTTTTTCTTTAAAAGTTGTATAGTATATCATGCAAAATATACTCCTGATATTTTATACTTGCCGAATTATAATGAATTAGATGAAAATACAATAAAGTTTATCCAACATTCCTTATGTTTTTCCTAAGCTTAATAACCCATAATAAGTGTAACAGCAATTGTTATTACTGTGACTTTATAAAAAATAGTACAGATTTAATTGAAATAGATGTTGATTATGTTGAATATATACTTAACTCTTTAGCTGTTCCGCTATATCTTGAAATTTCTGGTGGAGAAACAGGTTTAATTTCAAATATGCCCCAATTATTGCGTAAAGTAATAGATAATAAATATGTGAATTATTTTCAAGTTATGTCTAATGGTTTATTTAGAGATCACTATTATGATTTAGTATCTTGTGTTAAATTTAGACTATATTGTGAACATCTTATTCAAGATATAGTAGATGGTGCTATTCAGTATAATACACAACTTCCTTTTGTAACAGAAAAATGTGCTAATATTTTAGTATTGACTGATAATGTGTTAAATAGTCTTTCCCCTGAATTAATGAAGTATCTACCACAAAATACTGTGTATAAGATGTTACTAAATTATACTGTTCAAGTTAAAGAGTTAAATAAATATATTAAATTTTATTCTGATAGACAAGATAAATATGCAGTATCTGTATTACAACATGCATGTGATACCAATAGAATATTATGTTCAACATATTCACATATGCCATCTATTACACTGTATAATAAACAAATTAATCAATGTTCCTTTTTTAAAGAATCAGAGAGTTATGCCGTTACCGCAGAAAACCTGCGTAGCTTATTAAGAGGAACATTATTTAAATATAATAAGATGTGCGATGCTTGTTATTATTATGATATGGACGCACACAAAACAGACAAAGTTGTCAATGCACGCCTAAACAAAAGTTTCATAAACAGGGACTATGGGTGGTTTTGGTGATATACACAAACATTGACCAGCAGATTGAATTAGTGTTAACAACGCAATGTAATTGGAAATGTACTCATTGTACATTCGGAACATTCCCTTCATATAACCATGTTACAGAACAACAACTCCATCAGCATTTGCCGTATATTTGTAATACTGTTCAACTAATTGAAAAATGCTCTGTATGTTTGGTTGGTGGAGAGATTGGTTTATTAGACGAAAGACTTCTTCATATGGTTTTTTATTATTTGAGTAACTGGAATATCAAACCTATAATTTCAACAAATGGTGAATATCTAAAACGTAATTATCATAAACGATATGAAAGTAGTCACATCTTCTGTCATATGCATGATGGAGTAAATGAATGTGTTGCTAATGTAAGTTATGGAAAGGTGTTTAATTGCGCATACTATATTGAAGAATTTCTACAGAAAAATAAACATATGCCTATTGATTATTTAGGATTTGACTTTCCATTATCTTTAGACATAACAGAAATGCAGCTTAAAACTTGTTATACTTATTTGTTAGAATGTGCTAAACAATACCAGAATATTACTGCTGCATGTATTGAAGATATAGAACGAAAAATAGCAGCTATACCATCTTTAGATATGAGTAGAAAAGCATGCGCCACCTTAAATCAAACAGTTAGTATTGTGTTACCTGAAAATAAAATAGCTCAATGTTCTGGCAGATCAAATAATTCAATTGATTTAACTGAAGATAATTTAATTAAAATATTAACACCCCATTCTAATATGTTTGGTGACAATGAATACTGTAAATCCTGTTTTGCATGGTGTGCTGAAAAGAACTTAACTAATATTTTAAATACTAAAATAAGGAACGCAAAAACTTTATGAAAAGATTGCGAGATATAAGTAGAATTGAATACCAAGATAACTATATGATTGAACCCTGTGACCGATATATTGGTTGGGGAATAACTAAAAATTGTACATTTAACTGTAGATATTGTATTTATAGTTGTAAGAATACAAATGAATTTTCAACTAAAGATCAGTTAACAGTTGCAACAACTTATTTCAATAATATCTCAACGGATAAATCTTGGATAGCTATTTATGGTGGTGAACCATTAACTCATCCTCATTTTTTACATGCAATAAATAATTATAAATACAATGTTAAACTCTATACTAATTTATATCGAGATATATCTTATCTTCAAGAGTTAATAGCTAGTTGTAATAGCAAATTGCGTGTATTAACTAGTTTTCATCCACATATTACTAATATCAAACAATTAGACCAAAAGATTACGATACTCTTAAATGCTGGTGCTACTGTAGAAGTTAAATGTATGTTTACTGGCGAAGATGATGAATTATCATTTAAAGCCTTTGAATATTTCAATTCAGTTAATATACCTGAGTTTAGAATATTACCTAGAACAATATATAGCATTTTACCCGGTGAAACCGAATACTCATGGTACATGTCTGAGTTATTTAACAAAGCTAGAAAAATAAGTGGAAAAGATTTGTTATTTAAGTATACATTTAATAATGGAACAAGTGAAATACATGATAAATATGATTTGCAATTTAATGATTCTAATATTAATGACTATACACGATATAAGATGTTAATTTGTGAAGCAGGAAATAAATATATTTCAGTATTAGATAACTTTAATATTTATCCTTGTTGTCGTTACGATGAAGATTTTTACAATCAAAAACCATTAGGCAATGTATTAACTAATCCATATTATGATTTTAAAAATCAAATATGTAAACTTCCTTTCTGTTTTCCACCAGAAGAAGACTTTCTATTGAGTAGAAAGGTATTATAAAGGAGCAATATGAAAAAGCGAGATTATGTTGATTTTGATAGATGGGTATGGATATCTTTAACTCAAAAATGTCAATGGCGTTGTTGGTATTGTGACCATCCTTCAATTGTTAATCCTACTACCGTTGATTTAAGTTATTATCGTGAATTTGTAGAAATGTTTAATGAAATTAAAGGTAACGCTAATATTGAAGTATCTCTTGAGGGTGGAGAGATTGGATTACTTTCTCAAGATTATTTGGATGAAGTATTTAATGCTAATTTAAGTGAAACATATACAATTACAACTAATGGACTGTTTATGCAGCGTAATTATCATGATAGATATAAGGATAAGATCCATCATATACTTTATCATACAGTTACCGAATTAAATGAAGAAACAACTTTCCCAGATTATACTTTTGACCCATCTATTCATGTACTTTATACAATGGTAGTTCATAAACATAATATAAAATATCTTGATTCTTTTCTTTCAGCTAATTTAGATAAAACATTTTTACCTCATTTCTTACAACCTAGAGTTCCCGGCTTAGACTTTATGAGTAAAGAAGATTTTCAACAAATTTATGATATTATGTGTGACAAACCAAATATTGAAGATCATATGAAAAACCGAGTTAAAGAAATAATTGAATATACAGATAAACCTGATACGCTGCGAACCTTTAGATTTGCATGTTGTAATATTTACAATAAAATTATTATTAATTTACCTCTACGAAAGATTCATAGATGTTGCATTAGTATGAATACTAACTCTGTTGAGTTAACCTATGAGAATCTTAAAAAAGTATTATATAATGAACCTATTTATCCTTTTCATGATGAAACTTGCAACAACTGTATAGCAAACTTTGTTTGGTTATATAACTCTCATTACATGAACCCTAATAATGAATTGAATTATCGCCGTGTGTTGTTTGATATGAGAAGGAGAGGGATTAATGAATACGGTTTATTCTAACAATGAATGGTCGCCTTTAAAAGAAGTAGTTTTAGGTTCACCATTAAACTTTCAATTACCTGCTTTAGAACTATCATTTAAATTATTTTATGCTGAACATTATTCTGAAGTATATAGTAGACGAGATAATGAAAATAAATTTCAAGTAAAGAAACAATATTTACAAGAATTAACTGAAGATGTTGAAAATATGAAAAATGTATTAGAATCACTTGGTATTATAGTGCATCGTCCTAAAACTTTATCTGCTCCTGTTCCATATAAAACACCTTATTATAAAAGCACAATGATTCCTGCACTTAATATTCGTGACCAAGTAGTTATTCTAGGTAATCGTATTGTTGAATTAGCACCACAAGTTAGATATAGATATTTTGAAAATGATTTACTTAAACCTGTTTTCTATGATTTCTTTTCTCGTGGTGATTGTCAGTGGTTTGAAATGCCTAAACCTATGATGTTAGATTCATCATTCGATACTGAAAGTATTGCTGAAACATTTCCAATTGAAAATACACAAAAATTAGATCCAATAGAATTGAATTTTGGTTTAGGTCATGAAATGATGATTGATGCTGCACAGCTAGTTAGATTTGGAAAAGATATTATTGTTAATGTTAGTACACATAATCATAGACTAGGTGCAGAGTGGTTGATTCGTCAATTTCCTGAATACCATTTTCATATTGTACGTTCCATAACGGATAATCATTTAGACAGTTATATTGTTCCTTTATGTGAAGGTACTTTATTAGTACGAAATACATTTATTCGTGATATTCTTCCTGATTTCTTAAAAGATTGGAAATTAGTGTATGCTCCTGTATCAAATGATAATCATTTTCCTGCATATGGTTTTGATGATTTACGTTTAGCTGGCCCGTTCATTGATATAAATGTATTAAGCATTGATGGAAAACGTATTATGTGCAACTCTTTATTCCCTGAACTTTGTGATACGTTAAGTAATGAAGGATTTGAACCAATTCCTGTTCAACATAGACATAGACGTTTATTTGGTGGAGGTTTTCATTGTTTTACACTGGACATTGTACGAGAAAAATAAATGCATAAATTTCACTTAGAATTTATGCTATCTAATAACTGTAATAAAAATTGTTATTATTGTTACTTACATCATCACAATAAAAATTCTTATGAAGTAGATTTAGATTATATCAAATATATAATGAAATTTTTTATCATATTTAAAGATATTTCAGTGTGTTTAAGTGGTGGTGAACCTGGGTTATGTAATAATTTACCTCAATTAGTTGATTACTTTTTATCTCTACCAAACTTGAAAAATAAAAATGATTTAAATATTGTTTCAAATGGATTGGTTCGGCAGAATTTTGATTTTACTTCAGATATACGGTATGAAGAACATTTAATACTTGAAATTTATAAAAATAAAATTATTAAATTTTATGATATGCCTTTTGTTTCATCAAAAACAAATAAAAATATAGTAATAATGACAAAACATACCACAGAATCATTATTAAATAATACTGAATTAGCAACTGAATTACTAGAATTTTCTGAATTTAAAATTTTAAATAAAAAGAATAATAATTTTATTGATCTTAATACTTATTATGATTCTCTATATTCCTTTTATATAAAATATGGTTTAATTAGGGAATTAAAACAGTTAGCTTCCTATAGAGATTCAAATTTACATATCGAAAATAAAAGAAGTTGTTGTCTATCTCATACTAGTGCAACCTTGGATTTAGATTCAAACTCAATTTTACAATGTGGTGGTAATCCTATTTTAAGTAAATCCTATGAGATTAATTCAGATAATCTAATTGCATTACTGAATAAAAAGTTATTTAATTTTAGTTCCCTATGTGAAAAATGTTATTATTATGATGTTGAAGAATAAATGTTAATATTTATTCAAGGTTTAACTTATTCAACTCGTATATCATATCCTGCTAAATATAAGGATATTTTAATTTATTTTACACATGATGGTTGGATATTTGATAAAAAATCAAGTGTTGAAAAGTTTAATTTTACTTTATATTACAAACAAGTAATTGAGGAATTTTGTTATGTATATTCAAATTTATCTCAAGACGAAATTCAAGAAGTTTTTGATAATTTTCCATTTATTACAAATTTGGATTATACAAGTAATATCCTTTATTATACTAGTTATTTATTAAATAGCTATTTCAAGCCTGATAAATTTATTGATTTAGATGAAATATTTTTAACTACTACAGGTTCTTTTAATGATAAAATGGAAGCAGTTAATTTAGCCCTTGATGATATAAAATCAACGGATGAAGTTTTATATAGTTATACTAGGCATTCTTTCTGTGTACAAATGAATTGTTATTGGAATTTAAAATTATTAGATAAAATACGATCTAAAACTAAAAATTTATATGTTGGTGGTACTGGTGTTAATGATATGGGTGTAAATAATTCTTTACCTATGGTTAAACTTAAATCTTTTAATTTAGTTAAAGGTTCAAATTTAACTAAATTTAGAAAATCTAAACTACTTAATTTAGATGATGGAAACTTTGAAGAATATTTGCAATTTCATGACAACTATACCAATTTATTAGATAATAAATATATAGAAACTTTTGGTGATATTAAAATGCGTACTTTAGTCTACCATATTTCTGGGTATACTACATGTACTGGTAGATGTGCTTTTTGTAGTAATTCTTGTGTAGTTAAAAAGTTTAAAAAACAAGATTATTCTAAATCATGTGATAATTTAAAATCTTATTATGAGAATGGTTTTAATGGTGTAATACTAATTGATCCTAACTTACTTGATCCATATACATTTGATAATGTATATAATTATATTATGAAGAATAATATTAAAATGTCCATATTTTGTGGAACATGTTTAAAAGATATATCTAAAGATAAAGCTGTTGCTTTACGAGAATTAGGAGTAAAAGCAGTTAATGTTGGAATTGAAGCAAGCAACAATGAACATTTAAAGTATATTCGTAAGAATTTAACTCTAACTCAGATTGAAGAAAAATTAACTGCTCTTCACCAAAATAATATATTTATTCAAACTAATTTTATATTTAATATGCCTTATGCAAGAAAAACTGAAGTTCAAGACTTAATTAATCTACTTGATTCCTATGAAGATGGCCTTATAAATGGAGTACAACATAGTATATTTAGTTTATATAAAGGAATTCATTTTTATGATGATCCTACTAAATTTCATATAAAAGTTGCATCTCATAAAAATTACAATTTATATTTAGAAGAAATAAGTAAGCAGTATAATAATTTAAATAGACTGAGTATTACTATGCAAACTTACAAAAAATATGTTGATAGATTTAACAAGTTGGATAGTTATATTAACTATATCTTTGCATTATATGCAAAGTATACTGAAAAAAGAATTGTGTGGAGATATTATTCGGAGTTTCTTAAAACTAAAGAACTAGTGGGTTTTTCAGGGAGCGAATTATGAAGACTGCTTTGTTAATTTTTAATACCTATATTTCTAGTAAGTTTTGTCATAGAGATTATGTATTTCATGATTATATTCACAGTTATCTTAGCATGAACTTTGATTTATTGCGTAATCCTACATTACATTATAAAAAGTCACGTTTATTCGTAAAAGATTTAGATACAATGGTTTATCCTTATGTCAATGATACAACGGATATTGATAAAGAAATAAATGATATTCAAGTTAGACATAGTGCAAAGTTTAATTATAATTCATTAAAGAAAACATATTTAATTAACTATTGTATACTAAACAATATTCAGTATGAAGTATTAGATATTGATGAAAAACTATTGAATGAATATTACGCTAATGTCCTTGATGTGTTAGATTATGAGAAAGTATATGCATATATTGATTCTTTATTTAAACCTTACATGGATAAACAATATAATTACATATTTTTCTCAACTAATAAGATTTCAGATTTAAAAATGGAATTAATTGGTTATAGAATAACCTCCCATGCTTTTCAACTTGCTAATAGCATTAAACATGATAGGTTTCTTATTGGTGGTCATGGATTGGCATGCAAAGTAGATAAACCACATGCAATAAATAATACTTCATTAGTTTTAGGTAGAAACTTAGATTATCTTGATTTAAATGATACTTCTGAAGTGATTGACTTACCAGAAAACAATATATTTTCACCATTGAAATATTCTCAAAATTTAATTAACCAGCAAGACTCTTATACATTTAAAGACATACTAAATAAATGTGATGTTACACTTGATTGTACACCTGAGTTTGAACAAAAGACTTGTAAAAGTTTTGAATATGTAACTTCAATGTACTGTTCTAATAAATGTATTTTTTGTTTAAATTCTTCTCATATGAAATTATTAAATACTTGTAAGAACGGTTTGATTACAGATAAGCGAGATTTTGATTTGAGTTGTCAACAGATTCAACAATATTATGATGCAGGTTATAATTTTATGTTATGCTTAGATCCAAGTATTAATAGCAACTTGCAATATTTAGAATATTTATGCAACTATATTGTAAAGAATAATTTAGATTTAAAATGGTTATGTGGCTTGAACCTTCGTAATATTTCAACTCATGTTACAGATATGATTTCAGAAGCAGGTTGTATACTTGCTAGTATTGGTGTGGAAACAGCTACTTCAAATGAACGACTTGAATATATTGGTAAAGGTTTTACACTTGAAAAAGCAGCAGAGCATTTAGCTTATCTTTCAAGTAAAGGTATCTTTAATATAATCAACATTATTTTAGGTATTCCTAACTTTGAAAAAGATGAACTTAAATATATGAGGCAGTTCATTAAAGATAGTGGCGGAAGAGATATATTTAATATTATTTATTATTACCCATATGTATTATATCCTTCTGAACTATCCTATAATGTAAAGAAAAAACATAAAATTATGTCTATTCCTAATACTTATATATTTAAAATTCCAGGCAAAACTTTTGATGAAACAATGAATTTAGTATGTGAAGATTCATTTAGTTCTTCTGACAATGTTTCATATTTATATAATGTATTACGCCCTACATTTTTTATTCAGTATAATTTGATATATGTTTTACATAAATACTACAATGGAAATATTAAATTGATAATGGAAAAATTACGTTCATCATATCCTGATATGAACTTTAATCAACTTTAAAGGAGAATTATGAAAAGAATCGTAGTTATCAATGGATTAATTAATACCTTTCATAAGCGTTTAACTGGCAGATTTGATAAATGGTACATACCATATCATAAGGTTAATTTTACATGTATTAATACTGAAAAACCTTTAGATATTAAATATACTAATATGCAATCTCATATTTTTAAGGATATTATTTTTGATGGTTATACCAACGATATAGAAAATGCTCAACAAGCTTTTGAAATATCTTGTCATGAATTTAATCCGTATCATGTTAATTCATATGTATCCTATGGCCCATTTGTAATTTACAATTATTTTAAGAAAGATTATGATATGAAAATTATTGATTTAGATTCATACCTAATCAATTATAATAAAAATATGTCAGCCACTAGTCAAGAAAACCTTGATGAATTAATGACATTAGCAAAACAGAAGATTAAAGAAGAAGTAAACAAGAATGATATTGTATTTTTTAGTTTAATGCAACGTCCACAAGTTATGGAACATTGTACTTATTATAACTATTTGCTTTTAGATTATATTTCAACTATCACTACAGATATTTATATTGGTGGAAATTCAGGACAATATACATCTGCTTATCATGATATTAGTTCACGTTGGCCTATTGTTAGGGGAATGAATTTAGAAAATTTCAAGTTCAATGGTCAATCTCAATATATTAATCATTGGGTGTATACTCCAAATTCAGAAACATACATGTTTGATGAAAAAATTGAACAGCCTAGTCATTACAACTATGTTAATGATTTATTTACTAACTCCGGTATACCTGAAGATGCTTCACCTAAATTTAATGATAAGTTTATTAAATGTTTCATATATTCATTAGAATTAAGTAGAGAATGTAGAGAGAAATGTGCATTTTGTGATTTTACTTCTAAAAATTCTAAACCAGATAAAACGAAAATAACTAAAGCCTTGGATGGATTAAAGTCATTCACTGATAATGGATATAATGCTGTATGTTTTACAGATTGTGCTATTACTAGCAAATATCTATTTGATATGTATTGTAATTATATCCAACAGCATAATATTAAGTTATATTCATATGCAGGTGTTCGTGTACGCGATGTAGATGCAGACATTGCACAAGGTATGAGAGAATGTAATATAGTTATTGCTAATTTAGGTGTAGAAAGTATTAATAAAGAAGTTTTACGAGTTATCAATAAGAAGATTAATATTGATACCCTACCAGATAAGTTAAATTTATTACATAAGAATGATATATTTATAAATACTAATTTTATTATCAGTATGCCTTACGCTATAGAAAATGAATCGCAATATGTTTATGATTATTGTTCTAATTTAGGTGATGGAGTAATAAATAGTATTATTATTAATGCATTACATTTATATCCTAACGCTCCACTTGCATCACATCCACATGAACATGAAATTAAAACTATGCAAATCAAAAATAAAATATTTTACTCAGAAGATAATAGATTAAATTCTTTTGGAGCAGTCTTAGAAAAGAAGTGTAGAGATATGGCTGATTTTGCAAATGTAATTGATAAAGTCCATAACGTAGATTATCATTATCAAGTTGTTTACGCCTTGTATGATATGTTTAAAACAAAAGAAGAAGTGTGGAAAAGATATAAAAAGATATATGAAAAGCATATCCAAGAAAATAAGATAGTGAGAGATATATGCATCTCGAATTAATACTTTCACATAAATGTAATCAATCTTGCTATTATTGTTACTATAGAAATTCACAAAATATTGAGTATGAAATTGATTTAGATTATATTAAGTATATTTTAGATTCATTTATATTTACAAAATTAAATATCATCTTAATTGGTGGTGAACCTGGGTTAGCAACCAATTTAGTTGAATGTTGTAATTTAATTAATTCTTACCGTAATACACAAAGTATTCAAATTATTTCTAATGGTTTAGTGCGAAAGAAATATGGAATTGAATTTTTAGTTGATAAGAAATATAATGAACACTTGATTTCAGATGTATCAACTACACTTAATAAATTTTATGATATGCCTTTATTATCAAAAGAAAATAGTAATCATCTAAATATAGTTGTAATGACTAATAAAACAACTAAAGCTTTGCTAAATAATAGAGCATTATATTTACAATTAAAAGAGAGCAATACATATTTTAAAATATTTAATCCTAAATCAGATAATGATTCAGTAGAACAATACTTTGATGATCTTCAAACTTTCTATACTCTTGATAATAATATTGAGGGATTGGATGCAGTTGAAGCATTTAAAGCTTTACATTTTAAACAAGATTCTTCTGTAGCTAAGGATGCTCAATTACGTTGTAATACAACTCATGAGGCTGCTGCATTAGATATTGATAGAAAACTTATTCTTAAATGTAGTGCTAACATTGTAAATACAGAGTCAGTACCAATTACACGACCTAATCTAATTTCATTATACAAAAGAGAACTATTTACTATTTCTGATATATGTAATAATTGTTATTACTATGAGGTTTAAATGAAGATTTTAATTAATGGGTTAACAACAGCCTTTGCTAGAAAATACCCATTAACAATTGATAACAAGATTATTTATACTCAAAATAAACGAATAATAGTTAAGGGTGAACAAAATGATATAAATATTAATATTGAACCTGCTCATTTCTATACTAAACGCCGTCTTATATTTAGTGATTTAAATAGAGATGATGCAATTAATTTAGTAAATCGTAATACTGAAATATTTAAACCTAATTATATTGATAAAGTATTTCCTTATAACATTTATATTTTAGCTAACTTTTTTAAGCCTGATATTATACTTGATTTAGATACATTAATTCTTAATAAAACGAATTGTTATTCATTTTCCAGTCAAGAACAAGTAGATGAAATGATGCAATATATTTATACAATTATAGACTCTACAATTGAAGAGCATAGTGAAGTGTACTATAGTATTTCTAAACAATCAGAAGCTGGGATGAATATACTTACATATAATAAAAGTATCCTTGAAACTATTTATACTAAAACAACTAATATCTTTATTGGTGGTGAGTTTTTTGAAGATATATGTAAAGAAGAATTAGATAAATTCTCAAAGTTTAAAATAGTATTAGGAAAGAACCTAAATCAATTTGATACTAATGTTAATTTTCAAAAATTAGATGTTAACTTTGTTTCAGAACTTCAAGATTATACGTTTAATGAAAAAATGAATGACTCTTTATATGATTGTAATTTAAAACATATTGTAGGTTTTGACACAAATATAAAAACCTTTATTTATAATTTAAGTAAATCTCATTATTGTAATGGAGTTTGTGCTTTTTGTACAAATAGTGCTAAGGGAACAACTGAACACTCTGTTGGAGATATTGAAAAATCATTAGTGGGTTTTAAATCATTTACAGATGTTGGTTTCAATTCATGTATGTTATTAGACCCAAGTGTGTCTAATTTTAGAATACTTGATCCTTTAGCAAATTTCATTAGTAGAAATAATTTAAAACTAAACTTGTTTGTAGGTGCTAGATTAAAAGATATTACTGAAGAAAAAGTAGCATTAATGCAGGAGATAGGTGTAAAAGCAGTTAATGTTGGTATTGAATCTGCTAATGATGAACATCTTAAGTATATTCAAAAATATATTACACTAAAAGAGATTCAAGAAAAAATTATGATTCTACATGAACATAATATGTTCATTTGTACTAATTTTATTGGCAATATGCCTTATGCTTCTGTTACAGAATTTGAAGATTCATTAACTTGGATTCAAGAAAACTTCAATGAAGATGTTATTAATACAATTATATATAATTTATTTATTCTATATTATGATTGTGAATTTCATAGAAACCCTGAAAAATTTCAGATAACTTTAGATACAAAGTATAATTTATTTCAATATTTAGAAAAATCTGGAATGGTTAACATCTTTAATAGATTGAAAAACTATGGAACTAGTTTTATAAAGAACTTTGATAAACTTATTTGTTTTGATAATAGAATTAATATTGTATTTGCATTATATGAAAAATATGGAGATAAACAAACTGTATGGAGTAAATTTAAGGAAATCTATTATGAAACCAATCTTTCTTGAGTTTATTCTTTCGCATAATTGTAATCAGCATTGTTCATATTGTAACTATCCAGTATATGAAAACAATGTTCATATAAATAATAAGAGTTATACAATTGATATTAAGTTAATAGAACAAGTGTTAACAACATACGCTAAATTACATATACCTATGTTTGTTGAATTTTCAGGTGGTGAGCCTGGGTTAGCAACCAATTTAGTTGATGCAATGAATCTAGTTTATAGCTATCCTAATGTAACTAGATTTCAAATCTTATCTAATGGATTAGTTAGAAAAAGAATAACTATATGTGATAGACCAAAACTTTGGTATAACGAACATCTAATTTATGATGCAACTGAAACAGAATTGTTGAAGTTTTATAATATGGATTATGTGAAGAACCAGCGTAATTTGGTTATATTAACCAAGAATATATTAGCATATTTATTACATCATCCTGATGAAACTAATTATCTAAGTACATTTTCAGAGTTCAAAATAGTTAATAATAAAGTAGATTCAATAAAAGTAACTGATTTAGTACAGGATATACGTTCCTTTATTAATATGTATCCAAATCATATGTATCAATTAAAGTGTAATGAAGTGCTAGATTGTATTTTAAATCCTCAAAAATATAATGAACAAAGATTACAATGTGCTAATTCTTATTATACTTGTGCTATTGATGTAGAGCGTAAAGTTATATATCAATGTGGTAATCTCTTTAATAAAAGTATTACACAAGAAATTAATCAGCACAACTTAATATCTTTATATACAAATAAATTATTCAATTTAGATGAATTACCAAAGTATTGTGAAGGATGTCATTATTATTATCAACTCAATTATGGAGATGATGCATGATTACATTTGAAATAACTATATGTGAGAAGTGTAATAAATTCTGTTTTTGTGACTACTGTAATTTACCTAATTATGATGATAGACGACAAATCGAATTAGATAATAAATTAGATGAATCAATTCAACTGTTATTAACAATACACGATAAATTAAATATTCCTCATGAATTTATACTCGGCGGTATTGGTGAACCTGGATTATGTACTGAAAACAAATTACAATATATTCTTGATAAATTACCTATATCTATGTTATCCACAACTGGTGATATATTAAAATATTCTATTGATTTACCAACTTCATTACATATTGCAATACCAGAAGATGAATATTTAGCTAAACAATATGCAGGAAAGGCTAAGATATGGACAATATTTTCTAGTATTCAAGATTCAAATAGATATACTTCAGAAGTATATGATGCAATATATCTTGAAGGCGATCCATTAACAAAACAGTTTGATTATTCAATGCTTGACTTGCCTTATCCCAATCTGGTTAAACCAGATATTTCTATAATTGAAAAAGATAGAATGGTATGTAGAAATTATACACCATATATAACAATTAATTTAACTAGACATACAATTGCAATGTGTAGTTGTTATAATTCTTACATTCAAATTCCATTAACTTATGAAAATCTAGTAGCAGTATTAACAACTAGTATATTTGCTAAGAATACTGAAAATTGTTCTTATTGTTTTAGAAATTGTTTTGGATTATACGCATTGCATTCTCAATATTTGCAGCAACGATTAAAATTAAAGCAGTTATTTGGAGGTTAAATGGATTATTCCAATTGTTTTTCATTTAGTAATTACCTTTGGATATCTTTAACCCAAAAATGCCAATGGCGTTGTACTTACTGCGATCATCCTTCAATTGTTAATCCTGTTACTTGTACTGAAGAGCAATTACTTTCTGTAATAACAATGTTAAATAACTTACAAGAATATCGTAAAAATACTGAAATTTTATTGGAAGGTGGTGAAATAGGATTAATTGATTCAAATATATTAGACTTAATCTTTAACTCAAATGTATCTGATAAATATAGTATTACTACTAATGGTTTGTTCATGAAGAATGGATTTCATAAACAATATGAAGATAAAATACGATATATACTTTATCATGTTATGCCTGAAATTGAGAATAAATCTTTTGAATATTACAATGATACTAGTATTCCTATTCAATATACCGTTGTTGTACATAAACAAAATATCCAACAATTTGCCACATTGTTGGATAACAATCCCAATTGTATGTTCTTGCCTCATTTCCTTCAACCTAGAAGGACTGATCTTAACTTTATGAATGAACAAGATTTTATAACAATATATAATATAATTAAAGATAGGAACAATGTGTTTGATTTTATCAAGTTAAGGCTTAAATTTATAATTAAACTTTTAAATAAAAAACAGTTTGTAAATAACTTACAATTAAAGTGCCAACAGATTATGACAAAGACAATGATTAATATTCCCACTAATTCAATTCATAGATGTTGTGTTTCAATGCAAAGTAGTAAAATTGAATTAACAGAAGTTAATCTTAAAAATATTCTTCAAAATACAAATATCTTTCCTAATACTGATACTGAAATGTGTTTGAATTGTATTAGTTCTAATGTATTTATGGATTTATACTCAGGTCAAAACTATTCATTCTATTGTAAAATACTCAATATCTGAGGAGAAGAAACATGGGTAAATATGATAGTTACTTACAAGATACAGCTACATATAATTTAAAACTACCGAAAACCTTTATTACATTTTTAAGACGTAAAGCACTTGATGAAAGTGAGCAATCTGATAAAAATATAACTCATGCAGAAATAGCGAGGCGATGTTTATTATCTACATTTAAACAAGAATATCAGGAATATTTAGATAAAAAGAAATGAACGTAATCTTTCAAATGACCCATAATAAAGTAACAGGTAGTGTTATTGATGCTTTAGAATATTTCATGGTAGCTAATTTAACTTCTCCTGTTTACTTAGTCTTACTAGATATTCCTCATTATAGTATACAAGATTATAAGCAACATTTATTATATTTGATTAATAACCGTTATAACTATCCATATGATCTAAGTGATAAAATAAAAATAGTACCAAAGATTGAACTAATAAAACAAGAGTTTGATGAAGTTGTAATATTAGATTGGGGAACTATTACACACATCCATGGTTTATTAAGAGCGAAACATATAACAATAGTTACAGAGTTAACTGATTCTACACATGTTATGTTAGATAAAAGTAAATACAATGTAACATATTTTACTGAAATGCCATTTGCATACTGTGATGAAAAGTATATAATGAAGTTTGCATTTGAATTTTTTAAACCATTATCTAATGTTAAAGAAGCTTTATACTTAAATTGTCCCGGTGATATTGATAACTTAAATGCAAATAATTATGCAGCTAGTTTTAATAAACCCTATTTTGTTAAACAGGAACAACATGTAAATAATCTATTTGAACAATTTGATGAATATGTATATTATCATTCCGCATACTTTGATCCACATCCACGGTTATTTCATGAATGTTACTTCTATAAGAAGCGTATTAATTATATTAATAATGCTAAGGTAAAAGATGGTTCATATTATAGATTTAGTGATCTAGTAGTTAATAAACTAACTAATAGATACTTAGATTCAAATGATGAAATCATTCGTATTTTAGGAGGTAAAGATGGATAAGTTATCAGATTTAAATAATTTACAAAAATTAAAAGAAATTAATGATAAACTTCAAATAACAGAATTAATGAATAAAGTGTTAAATTTATCTAGTGTATTACATGTAGATCAGTTTGGGCAGAAAACAATTACATTTGATTTAAAGGAATTTGAACATGAATTTTCATCATTTAAAATGTTAAAACAGCTAACTTCATCTGAATATTTTATTGACTCAACGCAATTAATTCCTATACTTGTAGATTTAATAAAATTTCAACAATTATCTATTCAAGCATTAAGTTTAAGATTACATTCATTAGAGCATAAGAATGAATGTTAATGTACTTTATTTAACTAATCAATGTAATCTTCATTGTCCTTATTGTTATGAGCAACAAGGTAAAGAACGTGAAAAACGTATCATTAACTATGAAGAAATTGATAAGTATTTAAATACTCTTATAGAAGTTGAGAAATCAAATAATAGTACATTATGTTTAATGGGTGGTGAACCTTTATTGGAAATGAAAAAGATAATGTATATTTATAATTTTTGTGAAAAAACTGCACAAACTCTTGGAAAGAATATTGCAATAAACATCATTTCCAATGGAACACTAATTAAAAAGAATCTTTCTAATTTAAAGAAAATATTAACTAGTAATTCAGTTCATGTATCGTTAGATGTTAGTTATGATGGTTCATATCAAAATGTTCGTACTCCAAATTCTACAATAGTTCAAGATAACTTAAATTTGCTTAACTCATTAGATATACCATTCGGTTTGAGTTTTACAATTACAACCAAAACAGTTAAAACTTCTTTAGAAGAAATAGTAACAATGTTAGAACTATTTTATCCTAATAAAGATAAGAATCTAATACATAATAATAAAAAGAAGATTAGAGTTAACTATGATTATCAAGGTTTAATGGATGAAATTGGAAGAGAAGAACTGTCAAAAGTTAAACAACAATTAACTAAAACCAGTTTATATTTATATAAATGCTATCGTATCTCAATATGTGAGCATGCGTGTGCAATATGTAAAAAATGCAATAGATCTCTATTTACTAAGAAAAATTACGGTATACCTGGCAGTGAGAATGTCGTTGAAGATATGGTTACTTTAAAATTATTCGACCATTTCTAAGGAGAACGCAAATGGAAAAGAAGATTGTTTCAATAGAAGAAAAAGAACGTATTTTAGCTACTAAGAAATTTAATAAATTGATTGAAAATCTTGGTAAAAATATTCAGGAATTAAGCAACTATGATTCTTTTGGTAGTGCCGCTATGGCTGGTGTACTTAATTTAATGCTTTCCCGAAATGCAGATTATGTCAATGCTTTTAATGAAGCCCAGGCTGCAAAATTTGGTGATGACAATGTTGAAATCCCCGAAGATGTTGCTGAATCCGTTGATTCAATTATCAAGAATGTTCAAGAAAAACTTAAAAAGTAATGTTTCAGTTAGAAACAATAGTTACAAATGCCTGTAACTTAAATTGTACTTACTGCTATATAAATCAAACTAAAACCAAATCTTTAACTTTAAAAAGCTTTAAACAAGCATTAAATTATTTACCTGAAATACGCGCTGAACTTGGAAAATATAATTCTTTTTCAAAGGAAACAGAAATTGCTTTCTTTGGAGGAGAACCACTTTTGAATATGAAGGTAATTAAAAGTATAACAAAATATACTCCATCTTTTCCACATCATGTTCAAACTAATGGTTATTTACTTCCTAAATATATACAGGAATTGGACGAGTTAAATATTTCATATGGTATTAGTTATGATGGACCTTATGCTAATACAAGAGTAAATAAAACAATTGATGTATTTCCTCTTTCATTATTAGAAACAATGAAAATGCGTGGAGTTAAGTGTATGCTTTCTCCACTCAACATTTCATCATTTAGTAAAAATTTTGAGTTCTTCCTAGAAAAAGGAATATTATATCCTGATTTTTCATTAGTAAGAGATAATATTTGGCAATTTGGAGATATTTTAATATTTAAACAGCAGTTAGATATTATAAATGAAATTATTGAAAAGTATGTAGATAAAACTGGCAACGTACCCATTCCCGGTATATATTCATTATATTTATTAGATTGCATTATGGGTAATACTAAAGGTAAACGTCCATTCACTTGTTTTTCTGGTACTCATGGAGTAAGTATTCAAGAGAATGGAGATATTTTTCCTTGTGCTAGATTTGCTTCTAATAATGTATTTAAACTAGGTAACTATAAAGAACAAAAAATCAACGGTTCATTAATTGAGAAAATATCTAGTATGTTTCATCCAGTTTATAATAAACATTGTGCAACATGTTCAATAAAACTTGAATGTAATATGGGCTGCAACTATTCACAACTTGAATATGGAAACTTTAAAGAGAGTAAACCTATTAATTGTATTTGTGAATTATACAAAATTTGTTATGAATATGCTTCTAACTTTTACCTAAAGTATTCTAAACAAGTTAATCATTTTTTACAACACAAATTAAACCAGAACTAAGGAGAACAAACCATGAAATACATTGCTACTTACGCGACAACTGATTCTAAAAATATAATTGAATCTCTTTCAACTAAAGAAGATACATATACTTTAGGTAAAAATGACATTGAAGTTACTAAGTCTATTTATTGTGTTCTTACAGATTTAATAATTTCCGGTAAGGTTGAAGTTACTGATACTTCAAAGATACTTGAAAATGTGACAGATTATACATATACTGTGGATGGTGCAAATACATTATATACAATTTATTTAGCTCCTATTAGCGATAGAAATTCAGTTAGATATATTATTGGCGTTAGATCTGTATCAAGTATCGAAACTTGGAACCCTAATTTATTTGTTATGGTAACTAAAGCAATGTTCGATTATTTATCTACTAAAGATATGGAGATGGCAGTTAGTAAAGTTACCTTAAAAGATAGCGGATCCGCTATATTATCACAGGATGATATTCTTATTATTAGTGATGAAAATTTAACAGATTTGCAGGTATTAAAAGTATATTTAAAGAATAAAGCTCTTGAGTTAACAAAAACTAGACTAGATGATTCTATGTCTTATTACTTTTTTGATTTCGTAATAAATAACAATAAGCTTGCTGCCGCAGGTTTCATTGTTACTGAAGAAAATAGGGAAGATAAATACTTAGAAATAGTTAATAAAAATGATGCTGCTTTGTTAGATACTCTTTCTTTGTATTTAGAAGCATTAGATAAATTATCAATATATAATAAATATTATTCATTATATAAGACTTTCTTAACTAATTTGGATGCTACTACAACTATTGATGCAGCTAATACATTATTTACAACTTTTCAGACTCAATTTAAATAGTCTAGTTTAAAAAAGGCTAGTGGATATTTTTCCACTAGCCTTTTTTAATAAGGAAACCAACAATGAAATACACTCTGATTTCTTCAGACACTTCAGTTAGTGATATTCCAGTTTTTAATACTTTTTCTCAATGCATTCAGTATTTAAAAGATAATCATGGTGGACATGGAACTATTTTAGATATAGATGGAAATATGGGCAGAACTTGTAAATGTTCGTCTAGGATTCATTCACCTATTTTTGTAAAGTGTAATGCAAAAATTTGTAGTTCTTTTGAAGAAGCACAACATTACATAAATAGCATAGCTAAAGGTCATGGAACTATCAAAAATTTTGATGAAAAAATATTACAAACTTGTAGGTGTTTAAAAGGAAATGATAGAACTAAACATCCCGTAGCTTATTGTTATGAGTCAGATGAAGTATATTGAAATAGTTTCACGAAATGTTTATATTCCTAATTCTTTTCAACAGAAATTAGCACAATTTAAAGATGCTTGCACAAATCAAAATGCTAAACATTGGGTAGATACAGTATTTAGACGTTTTATTATTGGCTATTATGATGCATCTCCAATTAGAAAGACTTCATCAGTATACCCTAAATGGGTTAATGATAATATCAATCAAGGCAAAGAAGTATTAATATTATCTGATATAAAATTGGATGAACTTCTTCATTACGCTGACTTTCTTAATACGCTTTCATCAACAAAAGATTTAACTCGTATGTCTTTTGACCAATTTGTAAAGAAATTATCTGAATGGGAACACTCATTTAAAAACGCTAAAGATGAAGAAGATGGCATAACTGAAATTATGATAATTGGAGAATATACTTGGGTAGAGATTACAGGTAGACGCTCATTAAAGCGTGAAGGTAAATTAATGAATCACTGTGTAGGTGGTTATTATGAAGATGTTGCATCTAATAAATGTAAGATTTATAGTTTACGTCATAATACTAAACCTTTAGTTACAGTTGAATATCGTAATAAAAATATCACACAAATTCGAGGTAATAGCAATCAACCAATTAATCCAAAATATGTAGATATGGTTGTATTATTTCTTAATAGTTTAAATGTTAAAAACTATAATATCCGTAATTTAAACGCTAATTATATGGTTATAATAAATAAAAAAGTTAAATCTTTAATGAAATTGTCTAATACTGATATAATATCTGAATTTTATTATTCTGATAATATTACATTACCAAAGAATATTACAATAAAATATTTAGAAGTTAATTATTGTACTGTTACCTTAAAAGATTGCATTATACATGTTCTTGAAACATCTAATAGTGATTTAACGATTGAATGTAATATAACACGGGCAATGTATGCAGAGTTTTGTAAACTTCCAAAACTACCTAAGAATATTAATATACTGGAATTAAATCAATGTTTAATACCCAATAAGGTTTCATTAAATGCGGAAGTTGTATCAATATCTAGTTGCAATTTAACGGAATTAACATGTAATTGTAATACACTAAAACTTGAATCTTGTTTAGATATCAAACAGCTTAATGGAAAAATTTTATTCCCAACAATAAATAATTGTCCTAAATTATCAGTAAACAATATAAAAATACAGGAGAAGAAATGAAATATGTTGAAATTTCAAATTTAAAATTAAAAGTAATTCCAGAAATAAAATGTAAAACTTTAGTGATAGACAAGAGTCAAACTAAATTTGATTTTGGGAAAAATATAGAAAATATTGAAATTGAGGAGTAAACATGAGATATGTATTCATAGCTTCAAGAACTGTTATTTTCAGTGAAGATGATGAACTTATGATTCAAGAATTATCCATGAATGCTCGTCCTAAAGTTAGGGATTGGATTAATAATATATTTCGTGTATATTTACAAGAATCTTACCAAGAAGTTAAATTAATAAATAAAACTAATGAAGAATACAGTATACGAAGTTATAATGAAGAACTTTGGAAAGAAATGATTAAATGGTTAAACGACCAAGATAAAATCCAAGATATTTCTAAATTATCTGTAGACGATGTAATTAGTGGATTGGAATTAGCTAAACCTTTTAAAGATGATAAAATAGAAATAATTAAACGATACAAAAATGGTCATTATTGGGTTGATTTACAAGGGACTCGTTCAAGAGCCAGAGATGCAAAAATCTTAAAATTTCCATTAACTACATTTAATTCACTTGTTTCTAAAAGTAAATTATATAGTCTGCGAGATATACAAGAAAATCCAATTGCAATTATATTAGTTCAAGATAAAATTATTTTGAATATAGTATATAAAGATGTAGCTACTGTTCAATATTTACCATTTATTCAGGATTTCATTGATTTAAAATTATATGAATCTATAAATTTAGTAAACTTACTCAAAGTAAACCTAACAGTACATAATGGAATTTGTTATAATATTACTTCATTACCTCGTAAATTGATTTTAACTTTACCTAGTGTTAAATTTGAACCAGAAGATAAAGTATATATTCCTAATAGTGCAACTTTTGAAGCATTAGATTTAGCTAATTGTAAACTTGATTATTTTCCAGATAACGTAACAGTAAAGGGGATACTTGATATAAGTAACAGTAACTTAGAAAATCTTCCAACTAATTTGTATGTTACTACTCTGTATATGAAAAAATGTTTAATAAAGAATTTAGATGGAATATTTGTTACAGAACAAGTTGATGCATCTGATAGTAAATTAAGTATTTTGCCAAATAATTTAACTCTCTCTGGATGTTTGAATATTTCAAATACAGATGTTAAAAAGCTTCCTCTTAATTTAAATGTATATAAATTAATTGCTGCTAATACAGATATAAAGTATTTACCTACAACCTTAAAGGCTAAGATCCTAGATATAAGCAATAGTAATATAACTAAGTTGGATAACAATTTAACTTTTGATGAATTAAATATTACGGGTTGTAATATTCTTGAATTACCTGAAAATCTTACTGTCACTACACTTGATATGACCGATACTCCAATAAAAACTATTTCTGAATCTTGTAAAATTACAAATTTGAAACATAATAATCCTGAATTAATAATTCCTGAAACATTAAAAATAAATGTCTTGTAAATTTGAATGTAATTATGAATGTAGTTGTTTTACTCCGAGTATATTACTTAGAATAAATAATAAATGCAATCTAGCATGTTTTAATTGTACTCAGTCGCATTCAACGACAAATACGTATCTACTTAAATATATTTTTGAATATGTGGTAAAATATTGTACTAAAACCTTAACTATAATGGGTGGAGAATTTTCATTATTAACAAAAGAAGAACAAGAATTTATTTTTAATGTTTTAATTAAATATAATAAAACTCATGTTATTTGTACTAATAATATGGATATAGAATTTCCCGGTATTAAATTTAACAGACATATTACAGATTTTAACACTATTCCTAAAGTTGGAGAAGATTATTCAATTGTAGCATTGGATTCACAATTAACAACAATATATGATTATATACATTTCTACTCAAATATTAGGTTTTATTTATTTTATGATAGAATACAAAAGACTGATTATGTAAACAAAGAAACACTATTTAGGATACTTCAATTACCAAATATAAAAATGCAAGGATATGGAATAATAAAGAAATTATTGAATAAACCTAATATGCATAGCTTTATTTGTAAGCTTTTAAATACCTCTTGTAGTTGTTCTTTAGAACTACAATGTTATTTGGAGGAAGGATGTCATGTAAATTCGGATGTAATTTTAAATGCCGATGTGATAAAGAATCTTTAATTCTTCAAATAAACAATAATTGTAATAAACATTGTTTTCATTGTCCTCAAGTTCATGATAAAATCAAAACTACTTTAAATAGAGAAAAATTAATTGAAACTTTTGAAACTTCTACCATTGACTTTTTTGTTATTTTAGGTGGTGAATTTTCCATTCTTGATACTGAAGATATAGAATTTATTTACGATTTAATTTTTAAATATAACAAGCAACATATTATCTGTACTAATAATATGGATATTTATGAAAAAGGTATAAAATATGAGCGTCATATAACAGATTTTACTTATGTACCACAAGATAATAAAATATATTCAATTGTAGCCTTAGATGACCAATTAGAAACAATATATAATTATATGACTATGTATTCTACTATTAAATTTAATGTATATTATGATAGATATATGGTTACACCCTATAAAAATATAGATATATTTAATGAGTTATTATTATTACCAAATATTCAAATGCCTGCGTATAATACAATACAAAAACTAGTCAATTTAACCTCATCTCATGCAGTAATTTGTAGTATTCTATCTAAAATGTGTAAATGTAGTGGCTTAGTTACTTGTTACTCTTAGTCAGTTTAATAATATACTATACTTAGGAGAGAAACACATGAAATATGTGGAAGTTGTAGCTGTTGCTACTCAGTGGAAGAAAGGAATGCGTATTTTAATTAAATTTGATGAAGATGAAGCTTTCTTAGGAACTGTTTCTAGGGTTGCTGCTGATAAAATATCTATAAAATTTGATGACGATGATACATTAACTTTACCAATTAAAAGTAAACGTATTCTTGGTATTGGTGTAGATAAAAAACGTAAATCTCCCATCCCATTGGCTAAAATAAAGGATTTTACAGCAGTTATCAAACCAGTTAAACCAGTAAAGAAAGAAATAAAGCCCACTAAACCTATTAAAGAAGTAAAGCCAGTTAAACCAACTAAACCTGTGAAAGATACAAAATCTGTTAAACCCACTAAAGAATCAAATGCTAAAGTAGATGTTGATACCATAAAAATCAAAGCTCAATTCTCTCTAAAGAATTGGGAAACATATCTTAAGGAATTATACGCAATATTGAATAAGAAGTGTTTTGGTAATAAGTTATCAACTCCGCTAATTAGATTAGCAAAAGATATGGGTGAAAATACTAGGAATTACTATAACTTAAAATTCCTATCCCGCTTAAATAAATTTGAATATGCGATAGCTCCTAAACTATTTAACAATGAAGCTATGGTTCGTGCTTGTTTAGTTAGAGCTATGGGTAAGCAATACGTTTATGAAGTTGAACAAGTACCATTCAAATCTTATCAGTTTGACGCATTATTTAATGCCCGTATGAAAAATATAGAATATACACCATTGGATGGTGGTGCAATATTAACTAAACAAGAGCAGGATAAACGCCAGCAAATTAAAGACCTTCAAGACTCTGGAAATCGTTTAACTAGCTTTGCTAAATATACTCCTTGTAAATTCCTAGGTAAAAATCAAAAGTTCGTACTATGTAAGATAGCTACTAAAATGGCTGGTGGTAGATACGTTGTTCGTGATATATATGCTAAAGAATGGACTATTAACCCTGACTTATTGTTTATTCCTACTCCTGAAGAAACTACTATAATTAATAACGCAATCAAGAATGAATCTGTTGATTCTACAGAAGCAAAGTATATTGCTCATTTAAATAATAAACGTCAAAGACGACAGAATAGATTCATGTTTTAATATTGGGTTATTAACTTATTAAATATGTGGAGGAAGAGTGTTAACAAGAATAATGACATGCCAGATAAAAGATTTAGCTCATGATGATATATCTCCAGAAATGACATTGGACGAATTGGAACGTCTACGAAAAGTCAACATTGGTTTACCAATCTATTATACCGGTATAACAATCCCTGATAATTTTATTAGATTTGATGGAAGTTTTATTAGTTTTACAGATTGGCCAGAGTTTAAAGAAAAATATGATTCAAATGGTTTTAAAGATATGGTTATCTCCCTCTCTTCCTCCACAGATAACCTAAGTAAATATCGCGGTAAGTTTAGATTATCTACGGATAAATCTGGATTATATACACCGTGTATAACTAAGGAATTTCTAAGAGCATGTGCTTCATCTTCTGAACCCGGTATTTATCAAGATGGAGCAATGAAGAATATTTATGGTTCCTTTACAATGCTTGTCGGTAGTGCATATGGTGGATTTGATTCAGCATATGCTTTTACAGATACAACTGGTGTATTTTCTACTGTTCAACGTACTCAAAATTCTTTTTTAACAGGTGGATGGGATGGAAGTTCAAATAAGAATTATAAATTAGTTTTTGATGCATCTAAGTATGTTAATACCGATACAGAGTTTAGACCCGATAGTATTCGTTATCCAGTAATTGGATATTTAGGTTTTTCAACTAAACAAATTTCAAAGGGAAGGCTATGATTTTGTATTGCTATGATTTTGTATTGCTATGATTTTGTATTGCTTTGATTTAGTAACTTTTGAAGATATTGGTTTTCGTGAAGCACAACTTGTTAATGGAGAATATATAACAGATTGTTTGGGCTGTACTTTAATTAAACCCTTACCAGTTAAAGATGATTATGTATCTGTTTGGAATGGAACTAGCTGGGATTATGTTGAGGATCATAGAAATAGAGTTCATTTAGATGGTGTTGTAGTTAATGCTACTGAATTTTGGCTTCCTGAACTTGGAGATACATATTATTCTCCACCAAGGACAATGCTCACGCCGGGGACAATTCCAGTTGATGCAGTAACAACTCGACCTGCAAAACCACCATTAACAGTTGAAGAATTAAAAATACAAGTCATTGGCATACGAGATATAAAATTAAAAGAAGTAGTCAATGTATTAGATAGACATAGAAATCAAAAAGACTATAATATAGCAACAACATTAACTGACAGTCAAATAATTGAATGTGCAATGTACGCTCAACTACTACGAGATTTTCCTGAATCATTAAACTATGAAACACTTGATTTAGATACGATTATTTGGCCTACACAACCTGCTTGTATTGTATAAGGACAATCTATGGACGCAAGTATAACCTGTAGCTCTCCAATAAATCAACTTGATAAACCATTAAAAGGTATAGTGATTGATAATAAAGACCCTCTTATGCTTCGCCGAGTTAAAGTAAAGATTGAGGGATTATTTGAAGGTGTTGACCCGGATGGATTGCCTTGGGCATCACCTGCGGGTGGTAGTGGAGGTACAGGAAGACGAGCTAATATTGGTTCTTTTTCTGTACCTAAGCTATATTCAACTGTAAGTATTTCATTTCCTAATAATGATATATACACTCCTGTATACAGTGACCATACTGATGAAGTTACAGATGCTCAAATTCATAGATTGTTTGCAAATAACTATCCAAATGTAGAAGGTGAAATTAAAGAAGATGGTTCTTGGACTCGTAAAGATGATACAGAAGGTTGGATTGAAGATAGACATTCAAGTGGTCGTTATGTACGAACAGATAAGAATGGCAATGTATACATTAATATTCCAAAAAATCTTGTATTAAAGATTGGTGGTCAATGTATATTTTCAATTGCAGATTTATTTGCAATATTAACAGGTAGTGATTTTGGTATAACTGTGGGTAGAGAATTTGGAGTCGATGCTGCTAGTACCATAGGTTTAAAGGGTGGCGGTGGTATTGCATTACAAGGTACACATACTTATTTGCAGGATGGAGTTACTTATGGTACAGCTTCCTCTGCTAAAAGTGTGTTGGATTCTGCAATATCTAATTTAAATTCATTATTATCTGATTTAAACCAACTTAAATCCGTCATTGATGCAAAAGGAACAGCTTCAAAAGAAGGTGTTACTGAATATGCAAATGCAATGAAGGGTACAAAGAAGGAATAATATGGGTTTAACTATACCATTTCAAACTTCACAGAATGCAAGAGATATAAATTCATCTCCATTAACTCGTACTCAAATTAATAATTTATTAAATACTCCAACTGTTTCAACAAGATTAAATACAAATATGAATCCATTACAAAGTAAAATTGATAGTAATACATATTTAGGTACATTAGCATCAATGTCACGTCCTATGGATAGAATCCAAGGTTTAGGTTCAAATTCTTCATCTACTTTACTTGGTGGTGTTAACGGTTTAACTTCTGTTAGTCCAACCCAATTAGCCTTAGCTGCTGTAATATCAAATAGATTTAATTCTTCAAGTTCCTTGGCTTCTTCTGCATTACGAATTGGTACTATTTCGGCATTAGCTGGAAATAATGTTTCAGTATTATCTTCAGCTCCGTCTTTAATGATTACAGGTGCAGCAGTAACTACTTCATTGTTTCGTAATAGTGGATTATCTTTAACTAATTCAGCATTAGCTATGGGAGCAATAGGATTAGCTTGCTGTGGCGTAATGTCTTTATTATTGAAAACAGATATAAATTCATTAACTAGTCAATTATTTCAAATGCAACGCAGTGCCTTAGCTAAATTAGATTCGGCTGCAAATGAAGTTGTTCAAGTTGTAAAGAAAGAAGTAAATAAAGTATTAAGTTTATTACCTGAATGTAACTTGGGTTTATCTAATAGTGAAATTGAGAAAAAATTTAAATCTGTAGTTGCACAAATTTCAAAGATGACTTCATTGCTTGGTGGGTTAACTAAAAATGTTACAGATTGTATGAAAATGATGGCTGTAGTTCTCAGCATGGTTGGGTTAGCTTATACATTATTTGGTTCAGGTGCATATGGATTAAGTAGCTTATTAAATATTTTAGGAATGGGAAGTTTAGGAAATATTAGTAATGTTAATTATTATATTGGTCAGACTTATCCGTCATTAGCTTACAGTAATTTAACTACGCAGACTACAAATAATAAAACTAGTGCTTTAGCTGATATTGATTATTCTACTAATCAATTAACTAATAGTATTGATAAAAATAAAACAGAATTAACTAACAATGCAGCTTCAGAAATACTTGATACAACCCTTGATGATGAAATCAATTCAGGTGTTGATGACTTAATCAATAAAATCAATAATATTATTTCTGCAATTGATTCATTACTTGCGGAATTAGATCAAAAACATGCAGCAGGTGAAATAACTGATGCTGAATATAATAAAGCTAGAGATGCATTATTAAAATTACGAGATGAATTAGAAGCATTAAAAACTGATTTAAATAAAATGAAAGATATACCAGATGAAAATAGAGATATTATATCTCAAAATCTTAATAATATGACCAAGGCTTTAGATGATGTATCAGATGATATAAAAAATACAATGGCTGAACAAAAGAAAGATGTAACGAATATTTTTGATACTCTTATCTCCAATGCTGGTTTAATTGACCAGACTGATATGAGTAAGGAGGAATTGGATACGTCATGTCCGTACAAGAAAAAGTAGATATGAATATATTAGATTCATTATCTAATAGTTTATATGTATTGCAAGATTTAGGTTTAATAACTGAACAGCAAGTTACTTCTATTTATACTAATCTACCAACGATGAATACCCTACAACTTAGTTATTGTAAAGGATTAATTGATTTAGTTTATCGAATAAATCAAATGTATCGGTATTATACTATCTATTCTAAATATCCAACAGAAATATTGAATACGATAACAGATGATTCAAACCATATTGTATTAAATATTCTTGATTATCTAAAAGCTAACCCCGAAATGGAAACTAAGATTAATATTGATACAACTAAATTAGATGCAATATATAATACAATTGAAAAGTATTTACCTAATTCTACTTTATATACTCATGCAAAAAATGCTAAAGAAATATTATCTGATGTAACTTATGATAATTTATCTGATGTAATAACTCAATTATTTACCCTTTCTCGTTTAATAGATCATGAAAATATTGATGAAGCAATTAAGAGGAAGTTTAAATCTATTATAAATACAATTAGGTTAGATTTAGAAAATACATCAACTCCAGTAATTGAATCTAAATTTGTTACATATTTAAAAGAAGAGATTAAGGATTCAGTAGATATACTAGTGGAAAAATTAGTATGAACATTTCAGGTACATTGACTGTTGTTAGTATTGCGCCAAAATTTAGTGTTAACTCTGTTTATATTAAATATGCTGATATTGCACCCGATGTAAGTAAAGACTTACTTGCAATTAACGTAGATGCAATAGGTGTAAGTTTAGTTAACTTATTGACTACTGAAAAAGGTGAAAGAATAAATCTTCCTGAATATGGAGTTAACACTAGCGATTATTTATTTGAAATAATAGATGATATTACTGCTCAAAAATTATTATTAGAAGTATATACAGCAGTTAGTGTTTGGGAAACTCGTGCAGAACTTGATTTATCCAAATCTTATGTTATCGGTAGACCTGATAGTCAATCATATGAATTTTATTATGTATTTAATCTAGTTGGATTAACTGACACAACTATAGAATATAGTGGAATTTTATCTAAATTTAAATCAGCATTAAACACAATGTATGCCAGTGACTAATAACTCAGAGGAATTTGAAGAAATTAAACGGTTTTATAAAAAGTTAGATAGATATTTATTTCAAACTTTGATTATAGCCGCAAGTGCTATCGGAATATTGATTCTAAGTGCTGTAGGTGCTGCATACCTTTGGATTAAATCAAGTTAACCTTCAATAAAAAGAGAAGACAATGAAATACGTTGTTGATGAACATTAAACGAAATTGTTTATCTCGGCACAACAAAAGCTCCTACATATATTTGGTATGTAGGAGCTTTTGTTGCATTAAACCAGTTTAATATAGAGGAGTATCTACATGAAATATGTTGAAATACTAGCAAGAAACGTATATATTACCCCAGAAGAAACAAAGTTAATCAAAGAATTTAGAGATAACTGCAATAACGAAAATGCTAAACGCTGGGTTGATACTGTTTATCGCCGATTTTTAATCAATGAATATGCTCAAGTTGAACCAATTTATAAATACAAACCTTCAATGCCTAGTTGGGTTAAGGATTCCTTGGAATCTGGAAAAGAAGTGCTTGGCCTGCGTGAATTAAGTGCTGATAGATTACATCATTATTCTGATTTTCTAAATACACTTTCAAGCACTAAAGATTTAACTCGCATGTCTTTTGACCAATTTCTTGATAAGCTTTACGTTTGGGAAGATTCATTCATTAAGGAAGCTGAAGGTGTGGGTACAACAAGATTAGTCCATAAATTAAGTGATAATTATACTTTAGTTGAACTATTAGATGAAGCTGCGCTTGATTACGAAGGTTCTAAAATGAACCATTGTGTTGGCAGTTATGGCCCTGAAATAGAATCGGGTAACACTAAAATATATAGTATACGCGATGCTGCTAATATTCCACATGTTACGTTTGAGTTTGATAATACAGATAAAACAATCGAACAAACTAAAGGTAATAGCAATAAAATACCGACAAAGTATGTATCCTATATTTTAGAAGTATTGAATAATAAATATATCCCTTTTAAGAAAATAATTCTCGCTGACATATCAGGTTTAGTTTTTAATATAGATAATAAGTATGTAACAAAAGAAGAATATTCAAAACTTATATCAACCGCTAAACATATTGATTATGTAACTATTAATTCGCAACTTGATTTTGCTCCGGGCGTTACTATTAATAAATTAAAGATTCGTAGTCCGTTTGGTGAACCAAATAATTTTACCCTCCCAAACTGTACAATTAAAACACTTGAAATTGATAATGCTAATGTTACATTTACAGATAAAGTAATCGTAAATAGAATAGATATTTCTAAATCAACTATTAAATTTACAGAACTCTCTTTTACTGAATTTGAAGCGTTTAATAGCTACATTATTGCAGATAAACTTAAAGGTAATTTCTTTGAGATGGCAGGATGTTTAAATTGTAATTCAATTGAATCTAAGCATATTGATATTGTTTATCAGAGTTTTGAAAATATACATAAATTTTCATGTAAAAACTTTGAGGGTGATAATTTAGTATTATCGCATGTAAAATCATTTGAGAGCAAAGTTAAATGTGAAAAACTAGAATTAATGTCTTGTTCTAAAATTTCCCTCTCCTTTAATATAATTAACTCCGTTAAGATATATAATTGTAATAATATAAAATTTAAGGGTAATAATATAGCTAAAGTAATTAGTGAAGATAAAATTAGTTTTGATGGAATAATTAAACACTTTACAGTACGATTAGGTCTTGAGTCACTCCCGAATCTAACTGTAGCTACTATTAATTTTGATGGAATACCACTAAATATTATAAAGAGAATAATGAAATCTCGAAATTTAAAAGTAAAAAGCATAATCACACAAGATGTGACTCAATGTAAAAAACTATACCCAAATATTGAGATTAAGGAGAAGGAATGAGATACGTTGAACTTTTAGCACGAAATGTATTTATATCACCTAAGATTGTTAAACAACTTGATGAATTTAAAAGTAAATGTAGAAATGCGAATGCTAAGCATTGGATTGATACTGTATATCGTAGATACTTAATTAATGAATATTCTGATGTAGAACAAATAACGCATTATACTGCATCATTACCCGCTTGGGTTAAAAAATCACTTGATTCTGATAATGAAGTATACACCATTGATAAATTAGATAGAAATCAATTGAATCACTTTGCTGACTACCTAAATACTTTACCCGAAACTTCTGATTTAACTCGTATGTCTTATCCTCAATTTTTGTCAAAATTACAAAAGTGGGAAAAGTCTTTCAGTAAGAAGATAGATAAATCTGGAGAAATTAAAGTAATCCATCAGTATACTGATGGATTTAAACTAGTACAAATACTAGATAAAGATGGTTTACGTTACGAAGGTTCAAACATGAACCATTGCGTTGGTGATTATTGGAAAGATGTTAAACAAGGTACAACAGCCATTTATAGCATACGAGATAAAGAAAATAAACCCCATGTTACGATTGAACTAGATTTAGCATATAAATCCATTGAACAAATTCAAGGTAAGAATAATACACCTCCAACTAAATATATAAAATATATTCTTGAGATACTAAATAACAACTATATTAAACATGAAAGAATAGTTGAGGATGTAATATTTGATTTAAAGTTAATTAAGTTAGAAGATGATTATGTAACGAAAGATACTTTTCAAACTAAACTGCCAAATATTAAAAAGATTTCATATTTAAGTCTTGAAGAATCACTAGAATTTCCAGATTCATTAGAAATTAAAAAACTAATATTACTTGGTAAAGGTAATACTAATAGACCTGTATATGATTTAAAGAATTGTAAGATTAAAAGCTTAAAAGCTAGAAATTGTATAATAAAAGGTAAAGAACTAACAATTGATGTCGCCTTCTTAGGAAATACTTTAGTTGAAGTTGAGTATTTTAATTGCGAAAAATTAGAGACCGTTAGTGGTACTAGTATGGAATGTAAAGGTATTAAAGGTAAAAAACTTGATATTTCAGGTACTGTATATTGTCAACTTATAGAGTGTGATGAAGTACGTCTAACTAACACACATTATGGTGTAGTAGTTAATAAAATTAAAGCAGAAACAATACTACTGGATAATTTAAATGATAGAAAAATTATTTGTGATTGTAAAGGTAGGATTGAATTAAATAAATGTAAGGGAGTAACAATAGTTACAGATACACCACGCTATGTTTTTAATACAGCAAATGATAGATTTAATGAAGCACCAAATACGCTTATTTGTAATAATGTTCAAATTTTACAGTCTACTGCTATTTTTGATTGCATAGGTACATGTGACGAACTTTATTTATCTTCTAATATAACATATCCACCAAGTGATACGAACGTATATTGTATTCCTAAAAAATTAAAGGCGAAGACGGTATTAATGCCTAGACATTCACTTGAACAAATAAAAATGCTTCTCCCATTAAATATTCATTTAGAACATTTAGGTACTAAATATGCCAAGGAATGTAAAGAATTATATCCTAATATTAAAAAAATTAGTCAAATGTAATGAGGAAATAGCATGGCAACATATCCAGCAACTAGTTTAAATCTAGGTAATACTTCACCCTCAAATAGAAATGATACCTATACTGGTGAAGATTTATACATATTTGACCGTGAACAAACTTCATATCTAGCATTATTTGATGAAGCTAAAGCGTATGTTTTAGGTAAGGATACAAGTGATAACTTTAAAGACTTTTATGCTGGTAGTATTGGTTCTACATTAATAGAATTAGCTGCGGGTTTTAGTGAATTTAACTCTTATTCTTCTATCGTTGCAAGACGAGAATCATATTTATCTGAGGCTCGCTTAATAGATTCTTCAATTGGTATTGCTCAAACTCTTGGATATAGTACATTTCGTGGTAATAATGTTAAGCTCTCATTAACTATTACACCTACTACTACAGTAACAGTAAATAAATTTGATATTATTGGAACCGTTGGTAACTATGATATTATTTCTCTTGATGACTATGATTTACAATATGGAACTGAAATTACCATAACAGTAGTATTAGGTGTATTAAAAGTTACTAGTGTAACTGTTACAGATGCTCGTACTTATGACTTTAGATTTGTTTCTGATAAAATCAGTAATGATATTATGTTAAAATTAGATGGTACAATTGTTCCTACAAGTAATGTGTTATATGATTTGATTAATGATAAATTTGTAGTATTATCTAATCCTCTTGGTGGTATAGATGTTAGGTATTTAAATAGATACCAACCTAATAAATGGAATCAATATACAAAGTATACTTTCTTAGATTATGTTCTTCCTACTTACGACTGGCGTCCTACTTTCCATTATTATGTGGGTCAGCATGTTTGTAAAGTTAGTCCTACAGATGCCTTACCTATAATGTATGAATGTATTGCAGAAGGTACTTCAAATAGTAAAGAACCTGTTTGGAATGAAGTAGTAGATACAACTACCTCTGATGGCCTTTCATTAAAATGGAAGTGCATTGGACGTTTAACAAAGCAGCTTTATTTTAAAGATATAACTGGTGGTGTAAATATTAGTGGTGCTATAGAACCTGTGTGGCCTATATCTGTAAATGAAAAAATTAATGATGGTAATTTACAATGGATATGTTCTGCTACATATGAATATTCTCAATACTATTATAATACAGGTAGTACACTTCAATTAACATATGTTGAATTAGATGATTTGACTTATTCTGCTGATAGCCTAGCTTTAGATGTTGGTACGATTAATAGCTATTCTGTTGAAAATACTTTTCAGGATATTGAAAGTCTAAAAGAAATAAAGAAAAATGCTCCATTATATAATGAAACACGTTATGTAATTCGTGGTAGAGAAGATTATCGTAAAATCTTCCAAATGTTAATGACTAATTGTGTTGATACTAATGGATTTGACCCCATTCCTGCTGTTGTAGAATTAACCTATATTAAAGATCATACAAATAAAGTTTGGATGCCTGATACTTATTATGAAAATGGTAGTGAAGTAATACCCACTTCTGGTAATGGATATATCTATAAAGCAACTACTTCAGGTTATGGTGGTTTAAGAAAGAAGGGTAAGAGTGGAACAACAACTCCTACTTGGGTTCCTTCTGATATTACACTTACTCAAGGAACAGATGGTGAATACGCTCCGGTTCCTAAGGTAGTTGATAACCAACTTGTTTGGGTTGCTAAGTATAAAGGTAATGAAGCTATAACTCAAACTTGGGTAGCTAATACCGAATACTATGTAGGTGATATAATTATTACCTCTAATCCTTATATATATTTTGAAGTACAAAAATGTAATACAGAACCATGTTGGCCGACTACAATTGGTCAGAGTGTAACAGATAATGCAGTTATTTGGACTTGCGTTGAATCCATTTACTTTGATGGTTATGAATCTGAATATTGGAAGCAGGATCACGAATTTACTTTAGGTACATTTGTAACACCCGTAGTTGATAATGGATATTTTTATAAATGTATTAAAGCTGGTAAATCCGGTTCTACTGAACCCGCATGGACTTGCGCTATATGTGATTCTATTTACGATAATGAAGTAGAATGGGAATGCTATGATAAAGTAGATGCAGTAAAATATGTAAAAAATAATACATTAGATGCATTAACTAAGTATCGTCAATACGGCGTATCTCCTTGTGTAATTGATGATCCAGTTATTGTTATGCAATCAATCTATATTGATATAACTACTAATATTGTTGTAAATGCTACTACAATTAATTCTGATATATTTACAATCTTAAACTATTATCAGCGAGTGTTAAATACATATGTAGATGCTCAAACTTTTGAGCATGCAATAGAAGATTTAAGTTATGTTGTTGTGGCTCGTGTTACCTTTACAGGTGATACTAAAACTAAGACATGGGCCGCTGGTACATTATATAGAATAAAAGATGTGGTTCAACCACCTACGGCTAATGGATATGTATATGTAGCAAATAGAATTGAAACTGGTGGCTATGGATATAGCCAATGGACAGATAGATCATATAGTGGTTATGATGAACCCGAATGGGATGAAGCCAATGTTCAAGTTGGTGATACCTTTGTTGATAAAAAATTAACATGGGAAATTCGTCCTCTATATGAATTAGGTACAGTTATTCCTGAATACTGGCAACCGGATACTGTTTATCCAGTTGGTTATTGCGTTTTACCTACAACAATAACTAATTGTACAGTTTATGCTAAATGTATTAAAGTTGATTATTCTGAACCTAAGTGGCCTACCAAAGTAGGTTCAAGCGTACTGGATGGTAGAATATATTGGACTTGTGTAGATCCAAAGAAAACTGCTGTAATGCTTGGATGGAATGAATACTATATGTTTAATTATACCTTTGATTATGAAAAATATACTAAGAAGTGAGGATAGTTAAATGGCAACAGATCTTACCGTTACACCCGGACAAAGATTAAATTTAGATTTCTTTCAGCGTATTATTACTTATTTTAAAACTCCTTTCATTACTTCATATGAAATAAGTGATAATACTACTGTATCTCTGACACATAGAAATACAATGTTAATTATCCTTGATGATATTGTATTAACAATGGATTCAACTGTTCCAGTTGGTTTCTTTTTCTATATTAAAAATATGTCCGATGTATCTATAAAATTAGTTAATACCTCTTGTATAATACCTCCTAAATATTCTTCTATTATTGTTAATACTTCACTTGGTTTTATATCAATTGATAATGTAGATACTAATCCATTTAATGCCGTTTCTGCTATCACTGCTAATACAATTATAGAACCACACGATAATGGAAAATGTATTAATATAACTTCTAGTTGTATTATTTCAGCCCCAAAATTAGTAGATAATGGTTTTCATTTCTATATAAAGAATAGTAGTACAGATGTAAGCACTCTTAATTGTATAGATAATACAGTTACTTTTGATGGTAAATCTAGTATCATAATTTTACCGTATTCTAGTATTCATGCTGTTTTTGATGGAACTAATTATATAATTTTGGAAGGTAAAGTAACTAAAAACTTTAGAACAATAACTACTCAATCAGATGCATTAAATATAATGGATAATGATTTTCTTTTAGTAACTGCGCCTGTAATTATTACCTTACCTATAGTTAAAGGTTTCTCTGTCTATATTAGACGAAACTTTGTTTCAGATACAGAGGTAGTTTCTATTACTACATCTAATGGAACTAGTTTAATTGATGATGAAACTACAACAGTTCTTTCTTCTAACTTAGATACAGTATTATTAATTTGTGATGGAGTAAACTATTTCAGTTTTGCAGGTATAGTAAATGGCTGATTCATTAGATGAACTCATATCATATAAAGGACAATGGGCTAGTGATACTATTTATGAAGTAGGTGATTATGTATATTTAAAAGATAAACGTCCTGGTTATTTTTATAAATGTGTTGTCAGTGGTAGAAGTCAGAGTTCTACCTCTGGTAAATCTGGTACAATTGAACCTACTTGGGCAATAACTGGAAATTGTTATGATAATGTTTTAGTTTGGAATGCAGTTAAACTTGATGAAGTTACTTCTACAAATATACGAAAATGGCAATCCTCTACAATATATACAGTTGGATCATATGTATTTAATGAAGATGGAACATATGTTACTATTGATGATGTACAATATGTATTTCAGTTAACTAGTATTTTACTTGATTATGATTGGCCTAAAGTTGCGGGTGCATATCAAATTGATAATACAGTTACTTGGGAATGTTATCTAAGTATTGGTTATTATTTACCTGCTGAAAGATTAAAAGAAGAAACCTTTTATGAATTTGTATTAATGATGGATTATTTAATTCTTCATGAAAAAATTTATTTTGATGACTTTGTACAAAAATATAAAGATATAACAAAAGTACGAACAAAATCTTTAAAAGAAATTGTTGCGGAAGAAGGGTTTAAATATGTAGCAGATGTTTTATCATTAACTCGCCATGAATTAGAAACCTTAGTAAAATATATCAGTGTAATTAATGATTTGAAAGGATCTTTATCTGGCTTAGAAGTGGTATTTAATATGATAGGTATAAAATATAACATGGTTGAATGGTGGGAAAAAGCACCTCAAGGTACACCTCATACTTTTGATTTGGCGATTGAAGTAGATATAGATAAAGTAGCATTAAATATGATGACTAATTTAAAGAACTTTATTCGTAATTACGTATATCCTGTCATTGAAAATTTTGAAATAACATATAAGATGAATATTGCACAACTTGCAATTATTTTAGGTGGTTTTATTGATATTGAATTACCTGCTGAAGTTTCAATTGCTCCTGTACTTGCAAGTTCTGCGGGTTTTATTGATATTGAATTACCTTCTGAAATGGTGATAGATAATTATATGCAATTTTATGTTTTTGGTGGTTTTATTGATATTGAATTATCTTGTTCTATGGATACAACTATTACAAATATTAGTAGATCTTTTGGTACTGCTACAACATATTTAACAGCTAAAACATCTAAATCTATTTAGGAGGAAGCATGTCAGACGTATCAAGTACAATTCAATGTACCTTAACTAGTATAGGTTTAGAAAAAAGCCAGGAGGCAGCTAATAATACTGGCTTTTATATTCAACCTACTACCTTTGGTGTTTCAAACGTAGCTGGAATTTTTTCATCTTCAAGAACTAGTGCAAATCCAATGTGGTTTCAAGGTGGTATTTCAGTTGTTGAAAAAATTGATGCTAATACTTTAGCTTTTTATTGTGATTTAACTGAAGATGCATATAATGCAGACGTAGTTATTAAAGAAATTTATTTATTTGCACTTGATAAAGATAATAAAGAATTTTTATTATGTTTAGGTCAAACTTCTGGTATTACTTATATTACGGGTAATAGGATTAGTATAAAGTTAATTGTTAATATTGCTAGTTTTGATATTCTATCTACATTTAAATACACTAATTCAGCAGCTAAAGATATAGCTCAGCATGATGCAAGTATTGCGGCTCACCCATATTTAATAGAATTAATCAATAATACTAAAGGTAATATTGTTAATATAGCAGATGATTATGAAGCAGCCGTAGCTGATATAATATTCTGCAATACAGTAGCTAAACAAATTAATATAACATTACCTAAAATGTATTTATCTAATGGTGATAAAATTACTATTTTTGATGGTTCTGGTTATGCAGATATTAATAAAATATCTATTTCTAGTTATTATCCCATTGATAATACCTCAAATAGCTTTCTAATAAATATGTCTGGTGCAAAAGTTGAGTTGATTTATTTTTCAACGGATAAAACTTGGAAAGTAAATCTAGGTGGAAGGCTAAATACTATTAGTTATATAGGTATGAATAAAGCTAACTTGACATATTCAAGCTATTTCAACGGAAGTATACCAGTTTATAATATATTCGATGACTATGTTACTAACCAATTAGTCATCTATGATGGTAATGTTTATATGGCTAAACAGGCAAATGGGCCTAATTCTGTAGTACAACAGCCACAATCAAGTTTGGCTTGGGCTCAATTAACTTTATCATTTACAAGAATGAAATTAGATGGAGTTGTTGCTGATTCAGCAGTTCTCTGTCCTAAATATAAAAAAGGTAGCGGAATGTTAAAAGTATATATAAATGGGGTTCTTTGTAACTCTGAAACATATACTGAAGATCCATCAGTTGCAGATGGATATTATTCAAATATAATATATTTTAAAGATACAATACCTAATACTTTTGATATAGAACTTCTTATTTAAAGGAAGCATATGGCATTACCAAAACTACTTAGAAAACTATTTGTTAATAACGGCTTTGGAGATAAGCTATCATTAAGTATTATACCTGATTTAGATGCATCTAATATTACTAGCGGTAAATTTACAAAAGACCGTATGCCTGATTTTACTACATGCACAGTTAAGCATGTGGCTAGTGCAGAAGAACAAGTTGCACTTACAATTCAGGATGTTCAAAATGGTGATATAGTTGTAGTTAATCAAAATTTAGTTTATTTTGTACAAGATGACACAAAATTAAATGATGTGAATACTGGATATTTACTTATATGTTCTGCAAAGAACTTAAACATTGATGGTAGTATTTCTTACTCAGATACAACAGGTAAATTAAAAACTGCAATTAAAGTTAAATCTACAGGTTGTGTTACTGAATCTGACCCTTGGGATGGTAGCTCTAATTTAGAATTAACTTTTACGGCTATAGATCCATCATTGTGTGTTTTTTATACAAAACTTCAATATAAAACCTCTGATTTTAGATTAACAATAGATATGTTAAATAATGTTATTTCATGTACAAACGAAATAACCATCACGGTTCCAAACATGGAAAAAGAAGGATGGAACTGTGAGATTTATAATAATGGTGATAAAATGATAAATGTTAGGGGTGAAATGACATTATTAAATGATATATCTAACTTATCCTTAGCACCAGGATGTACATTTAAATTAATAAATGATGGTGCTAATTATTTAGTAATTGATTCTGCACCAAAATTACTGCTTAGTTAAGCAAGGAGATACATATGGCAATTGCTGGTTTAATAACCAATGAAGGATTAATGAAATGCATTGAAGCTGCTTCTAATGGTGGCTGGCACATTTATCCTACAGGTTTTGCAGTAAGTGATACTATTGGTGATTTATTAGCTACTAGAACTTATGATTCTATGAATAATACTTGGTTTTCTGCTGAAATAAGCGGAAGAATTGTTATTGATGTTCACACAATTGAATTTTTATGTACTATCCCTCCTAATGCTACTGTAGATCCAAATTATATACGAGAAGTTTATATTACAGCTTTAGATGAAAATAACAAACCCTTTTTATTGGCTATTGGTCAATCAAAAGGTGATGCAATATATGATCCCTCTGGTACAGTTAAATTAAGGCTGCAAATTGCTGTTCAGAATCTTGATATGGTTGATTTACTTGTATTTAAATATACACAGGCTCAAGAAATATTTGACCATAATAATGATCCTAATGCCCATCCAAGTTGGGCTAAGAAGTTAGCTGATGCAATTGAAACTCATAATTTAGATCCAACATCACATCCATATATTTTAGCATTAATAGCAGCATTAGCAGAAAAACTTCAATCTTTAACAGACAAGACATTACTCTCAACAGGTATAGTAATCCCGGCCATCACAAACTTGGAACTAGGCCGCTTGGTTAAAGTTATAGCTGTGAACACCAGTACAATTGATATCTCAACTCAAGTTGTTTCTAACAGAGATGCCAAAGGTACATTGGTGTGCGCTTCATAGCAGGAGAGTTTTATGATTATATCAGACATTCGTATATTATTTTTACTACTATTAGTTTCAATCTTAATTGTTTCAGTCAAAACCAAAAACTCCTTTAAATATATTAATTTACAGAAATCTTTATTAGATTCATTTCCTTTTATTATTTTTACATTTAACTCTAATATGAAAATATTATATAAAAACAAATTAGCTAAAGATTTTCTAAAAGAAGCAGTGCTTAAAAATATAGTATTGCATAATAAAACACTAGATTTATTTAAAATAAAACAATATAAATATATTCCCAAATTATATTTGAATAATGCAAAAACTAGATATTTAGAATGTGCCATATTTTTAAACAATGATGGAAATTGGTACTGTATAGGTTCACCTAAATTAAATAATGAAGGTGAATCATCTGAACAAAGGTTAACTAGTTTAATTCAAATATTTGATAGTTACATGTCCAAAACTACATTATCAATTGATATTGAAACAGTTCTAAAATTTACAGCTAAAGTTCTACATTCTAACTGCGCATGCTTTTATAGGAAAATATCTGATACCGAATTAAAATTAACTTCCCTTTGGAAAGAGAATGTAGATTATCCCCAGGATGTTGGTGCAATTATTTCATATGATGAATACAAACCATATATTGTAGATTATCCTTATTATATTTTATATCAAGATAATATTAAGAATCCAGTATTAAAAAATAGATGGGTAACAACTAATGTTGTTGCTAAAATAATAGCCCCAATATTTTATAAAAATGATGTATATGGAATAATAAGTTTTAGTATTTATAATCCGGATTTAATCAAAACTGTAGATAAAAATATAATTCAGCTTATTTCAAATATTGTTAACTTCATATTAACTATTCATTTAAATTTAGAACAATCAGAACAAACCCGTAAGGAAGTAAAAGAAATGCATACGGCATTATTAAAATTTATGGAAATAGAAAATCAAGCATCTCAACAATTATATGATAGAGAAATACGAAATTTTAAACAATTAAAGCAAATGAAAGTAGCTTCAAAATAAAGGGGCCTATCTTTTGCGTTGGAAGGTAGTATGAGTAACCAAGACGAAGATAAAGATATGGAGTCTGTTTCATTTCCTGAATCACTGCAAGGTACTCAGGAAATGATTGCACGATTATTAGCGGCTCAAGAAAAGAAAATTCGTATTGAAAATAATAGGTGTCAACTTGAACAAGAAAAAATTCGTCTTGAACAAGAAAAAATAACCTACCAAAAACAATTAATTGAGAAACAGGAAAAATTTGTAAAGGTAGTTGCTAATATCTATCAATTATGTTCTGAAATAAAATTAAAATTATTTGGACTTGATCCTGTAGTCGCTGATACTACAAACAGTTTAAAAGTTATTTCTCATGTACTTGAAAGACTTTGCACAACTCTAATATGTATGAACTCTTCAGATAATGAAAATATCGCTGCGATTAATGAAATTTTATCGTCATTAAAAGATATAAAATATAATAATCCTAATAATATTACTGTTGTTGGTAGTGTTAAATCTGATAAAGATACAAATATAAAATAAGAAGGAGCCAAACCATGACAACTCATATAGGAAGTATTTCTTCGGGTAGAGATACAAATATAGAATCTAAAATATCTTACAATGATAATAATGTAATTAATAAAACTCTTAATGACCTTGATAAAGTAAAAGGGTTAACAGATAATAAGCAAGTTTTAGCTGCAATTGATGAATTAAAGGAAGCAGTGAAAGCAAAAAATGATAGCAAAATATCTTCTATTATTGATACTATAAATTTAATTGCTCCTACTGTTGGTAAAGTCTGTACAGGAATATATAATTTCTTTAAATCTGATGGTGAATAAATGTTTTCATTTGTTTCCACTTTATTTACTAATTTTAAAAATTATATTGTAGTAGGCTTACTTGTAGCTTTAGGTGTTGTTGGTTGGCTATATCATAATAGTCTTGGAGAAATTAAAGATTTAACTGCTAGTTTAGCTGATGCTAAATCTCAATTAGAAAAAGTTGTTGTAGATACAAATGATTTTAAATTAAAAACGGATGGAATAATTACTTCATATGAAAATGATGTAAAAACATTAAATACTAAAGTTGAAACTATACGCAGTGATTGTGATAAACGTGTAGACAGATACCGTAATGCTAAATCTGTCCCAGTGTCTTCCGAACCAACTGTAGTTGATATGGAAACAAGTACACGTTATATTCAGGAAATAAATAAGGAGCTAAACAATGCGAAACCTGCTTCTTCTCCTAATACTAAGTAGTTTATTTGGTTGTTCAAATGTAAAGTATTATCCATCGTATGGCACACACAAAATTCAAAGACCCGGCCCACCCAATCTTCTTGAACTAGACCCAAATCAGCATATAGGTTCCAATGATAATGTCGATAGATTAACTGAAAATATTATTAGATTAAAAGATAATAATGCTTTGCTAAATAGAGCTTTGGATAAATACGATATACAAGCTGAACCAAAGGAGAAAACTAATGGGAACAATGGACAATAAATTTAATCAACCAGCAACTCCTACTTCTTCTTATACTGAATCCAATGCTACTACAAATAAAAATTGGCAGGTAAAAAATTTAGGATTAACTTCATGTGACTATAGACGTTCACATCTAGAAGTATTTGTTAATCTTGCTGCTGGTGAAAGTGTATATTCTATTCCTCTTCCTATAGATATGCAAGGTACATTATGTGCGGTTCGTGTTAGATCATTTAGTAGTAAAGTTAAAGTAACTTTGTGTGAACAGGATGTATATAAAGCCGATAATAAAAATCCACATCCTCGTAATATAATTATACAGCAAGAATTTGGAAATGAAATTTCTAGTTATGTATCTCAAGAACCTTTATTCTTTTATCATGATATGAACCAAGTACCTAATAACTTATTTGTTAGTATAGAAAACTTAGGTGAGGATTCCAAAGGTATCAGTGTGATCTTCACCTTTGGTTATTAATATGAATATAGGTACAAGTATAAAACTTTTAAAAGATACAAAATGTATATTACCTGATATAATATTAGATAAATATGAGGTTGTTACTGTTATACAGATTACAAAAGAAGATATACTTGTACAAGATATACTAGATGAATACTATATAATACCTAGTGATTCTCTATATAAGATAGTTAAAGTAGATAAAAACTTTAAAATAACACCAGAACAAGTTAAAAAGATACGAAAACAGCTAAAGAAAACTACTATAGAAAGCGTCCGTAATACAACTAAGGTTGATATGAACTCTTTCTTATTAAGGGCTGTACAGCGTATGCAGACAGTGGCATCAAACGCTGCTACAACTACAGATGTTATAGAATCAAATAAGCTTATATTATCTGGAATATGCGCTTCTATGGTCGGAGCAGCAGGAATGCAGCCAAATCAAGCAAATAAATTGCTTATGCTTAGTAGTAAATTACTTTCTAACTCAAATTCATAAAAAATATGAACACTTTTTTACATTTTTATACAGTTTAAGTATATACAAAAACGGCAACAACCGTTTCACGATAGTTTTAATCTATCGCAATATTTAACTTCAACGAGGTTAGCATCATGGCTGAAAAGAAAGCTGCTCCCAAGAAGAAGGCCGTCAAGAAAACGAAGGCCGATGTGGCTAAGGAAAAGAAGACCAAGGCGAAGAACGCCAAATCTCCTGAACACAAGACCAAGTCCAAAGCCGCCAAAAAGGGCGCGAAAAGCATGAGCAAGAGCGAACGCTCCAAGCGCGCTGAAAAGGCGTGGAAGACCCGCAAAAAGCTGTACGGCGCGTCTGGTCGTGTTGACGGCGGCAAGGGTGAAGCGAAGAACCCCGCCAAGCCCGCTGCCAAGAAGCCTGCCGCTAAGAAACCTGCGGCCAAGAAGCCTGCTGCCGCCAAGAAGCCTGCTGCCGCCAAGAAGCCTGCTGCCGCCAAGAAGCCTGCGAAGAAGGCCCCGGCCAAGAAAAAGACCACCAAGAAGTAGTCCACTCTGGGCGCCGCGAAAGCAGTAAAGCAGGGTAGGTAAAGTAACTATGCTTTACCTACCCTGCTTTTTTATATTAAGGAGATATAATGATACCAAATTGGGCTGAATATAAAGTTAAATTTTACTTTGCCACTTGCTATTGTTCAATTGAAGATGCAGAAGATTATGTATATCGTGTTATTGGAATAAATATGTTTCATACTTTATTATTTGAATTATGCTATCTTATTCATATGAATTTAGTTGCCCCTTTCTTTCCAGATTCACCATTACCCTTTAAAATACTTGAAACTTTGGAGGATTAAATGAGTGCTAATAATACTGGCGGAATAACAACTAGTACAACTTATATTTCTCCATTTAAAGATTTACCATATACACCAAAAAATTGGTATTTATCTGTATTTAAGAATAAACAAGGTAAATATAATATATCAATCAGACCTCTTCTTAATACAGTTAAGCAAAAGTAAGCAGTTTAAGTATATACTTAATAAGGAGAAATAAAATGAAAAAATTATTGATGCAGCTAGAGAAGTATTAACCCTTTACTAAGGTAGGAAACCCATGAGAAAGAAACAAGAACGAGCTAAAAAAGATTGGAAGAAAAGTAAAAAATCTAGGAGGAACTTATGCAAAAGAACCCTATAAAGAAGAAGACTGCTGCTGAATTAAAGAAAGAAGCTGCGCTTCGTAAAAAGAATGCTAAGAAATCTGGACATTCTGCAAGATCTAAAGCGGCTAAAAAGGGTGCTAAAAGTATGAGTAAGAGCGAACGTATTAAACGTGCTCTTAAATCATGGAAAACTCGTAGAAAATTATATGGTGATACTGGAACTGTCACTGCTGGTGTACCTGGTGGTGGCCCTAAGAAAACAAGTATTAAAGATAAGTTAAAGATTAAACATAAACTTAGCAAAATTCATCAAAATAATGAAGAGGATAATGATAAACCTGAAAAGCGAGCGGGTCACGGTATGAAAATGAAGTCACCTACTTCACATAAAATATCACATCCTAAAACTTCTACCCCACACAAAGGAGCAAAACATGGCTAAAATTATGGTTCCAGCTTCAGTTGCTAAATTAGCTGCTGAAAAAGTTGAAGTTACTAGTGCAATTAACTTAAATCTTGATATATTTGCGAATACATATACTCAGATTAAAATGAATGATGTTGCAGCTAAGATTAAAGAAATATCTAATGCAGTAAAAACAAATGTTACTAATCTTAGAAAAGCTATTATGACTAATAAAGAAGTTAAAATAGAAGATATAACAGTACAGTTTAAAACAACTACTATGCCAAATAAAACTTCTAATAGAGAAGCTTCATCTAAATCTCCTTTAAAGTCTTGTTACTTTGAAGTAACTGTTGTGTTATCTACTACTAAATCAGCAGATGAGGTAACTAAACAATTGAGTAAGATTAATATTGCTAAACTTCAGAAGCCTATTAAAGCTGTTAATAAATTAATGCTTCCTAAACCCGGTACAAAAACTAATATGAAGCGAGTTAATGGATTTGTTGCTAAATTTAATTTATTTATTACGTTAGATTAACTTCAAAAAGGAGTCAAACATGAAAGTTATTGTCCCGGCAACTGTTGCCAAACTAGCTATGGTTGCAGCCGAAGATGGCGTTTCAAATGTACAGAAGTTTGATGGTGACAGCAAGTTTTATAAAATGTTGAAGAAACATGCCAAGTCCATTGAAGAAGTGGATAAGCAGTATGATGAAACTTTACCCTTTGTTCCTTTGTATGATTTTAAATTAAATGGTTATGGGGACATTATCTTTACTTTATCTGCACCTACAGGTAATGGTGAAGGTGAAGGTTCTCGTACTCCTAAAATATCATTATCTAATTCAGATAAACAGTCTACACAATTTATTACATTATGCTTAAATAAGATTGCGGATGAACTCCTATAATTTAACTGAAGAACAGGAGAATGCGTACATACGCTCAATCGTATCTTCGTATTTTCCTGATAGTGGGACTCCTGAATTAGAAATAGTCAGGAGTCCCATTTTTACTATAGGAACATTTAATGAAGCTAATTTTCATAGTCCTTATGGTAAATATATTCCAAATAAAGAAGCTCCTTATAATGTATTTATTAGAACATTTACTGTTATTGCAGTTGATTCAACAGTACAATGCTGTGTTACTATTACTCATATACCTGCTAGAGAAATTACTATCCCATCAATATTATAATTAAGGGAGTATAAATGAAATATGTAGAAATAACTGCGAGAAATGTATATTTCTCTAAAGATAATGAAAAATTTCTTCATGAAATGAAGTTAAAATGTGATAACTCTAATGTTGTTAAATGGCTAACCTCTAATTATCGTAATTGGTTAACAAACAAGGCTGAACTTCTTCCTTTAAGTCAATTACCTAATGATGCACCTAAATGGTTGCAAGACAAATATAAAAAGGAACCAATTTTTACTATTCCGCTTCATTATTTAAATAAATTAAGTCATATAATAGATTATTTAAATACTCGTACTGATAATGTTTCTAATATGTCTGTAACTGAAGTGTTTAAACAAGTAGAAGATTGGGATAAGAAACTAAAGAAGCAAAAAGAATCTACGGATGGAAAAACAAAAGTAATACATGAATATTCTGATGGATATAAATGGGTTCAATTGCTTGACGAGCGTTCATTAAAATATGAAGGTTCTAAAATGAACCATTGTGTTGGTGGTTATTGGAATGCTGTTAAATCTGGTAAAACAGTTATTTATAGTCTGCGCGATGCTAAGAATATACCTCATGTTACAGTTGAGTATGAACCGAAGAAAAATATAATACAGCAGGTTCGGGGTAAAGGAAATACAAAGCTAACTTTAAAATATGATAAAATGTTTTTGCATTTTGCTAATACTTATTTTAAGCTTAACAAAAGTAGCGTAGAAGACTCTGGATATACTTTTATAACAAGAAATGGAAAACCTGAAATATGTAGTATGTATAATATACCTGAAAATTCAACTATTGATACAATTAATTTTTCTGAATGGGATGACGATGATAATGATAATGAAGATAATGATAGAGAATTAATACTACCAGATAATTTGACAGTTTTACATAATTTAATTCTTGAGAATATTAATATAACTAAATTACCTAATAAGTTAGTTGTTAACGGAAATTTAAAAATTAAATTCTGTAAAATTACTGAAATTCCAAAAGATTTAATAGTACGGGGTTTACTTAAAATAATATGTTCTCCGTCAAATAATATTGTTATACCTCCAAATTATGCAACTTATAATACGGCTGATTTATACAATGTGATTATATCAGAGAATGTTACAATTAATGGAGATTTAATTATAACTAATAAAAAAGTTGAATCTATACCTGATAATTTAACAGTTAATGGTTGTGCAGACTTTAATACTAGAATAAAAAGAATAGGTAAAAATGTTACAATAACTAAAGTCTGCGAATTTTCTGAGTTAGAAGTGAATGTGTTACCTAGTACATTTAAAGTTGGAACTTTAAGCATTTATAGGGGTTCAATAAAAACAATTGAACCAAAATTTGGTAAAAATGCTAATTTAGATTTTCAAAGTATTAATATTAAACAACTTCCTGATAACCTTACATGCAAACGTCTAAATGTCTCAGATACACCTATTACAACTTTACCAAAATTATCTACTAATATATTAAGTATAAATAATACAAAAATTCCTGAAATATCTAATGAAACTAAATTTAGAGAACTTTTATGTAGCAACAGTAAATTATCTAAATTACCAGATGGTATTAAATGTGCAGGAATTACACTAAAAAATTTACCTATGAAAACTTTGCCAAAAGAATTAGAAGTATCTGAGTTATATATAGAATCATGTAAAATTACACATATACCGCAAGATTTAAAAGTTAAATCCTTACAAGTATATGAAGGTGCTATAGAATTTCCAACCACATTTAAAACTCATACACTTAACTTAGAAGATTTAACTGATTTAAAATTACCAAATAATTTATCTGCTAAATTAGTTACAATTAGTAATTGTAAAATTTCTAAAGCTCCTGACATTTTAGTTGATTGTAAATCAGTAATTATACGTTATAGTACACTAAATTCATTACCAAATGATTTATCCTTAACTACATTAGAATTAGAAAAGGTAACTTTAAAAAAGTTACCTAGTAATTTAAAAGCGAAAAATATTGTTTTAATAAATGTTCCAATTACAGAAATTCCAAATGATATGGAAGCTTATTTATTATATCTAACTAAATTAACTAAACCATTAACTATACCTAAGGATGTAAAGATTAAACTTATACGAGTAAGAAATGAAGATTATATGAGTTTAATAACAAATTTAAGTAGTGTAAAAATCGAAATTGTATAAGGAGCAGCATGAAATATATAGAAATACTTTCAAGAAATGTCTATTTTAATCCGGACGTTGAAGAATATTTAAAGGAAATGATAGATAGAGCAGCTAATGCCAACGTGGCTAAATGGATAAAATCCAATTATCGTAGCTGGCTGACAAACAAAGCTAGATTGTTTAAAATGCGTCAGTTACCTAAAAATTCACCTAAATGGTTAGTTGATAAATTCGGTAAGGAAGACATTTTTGAAGTTTCTCGCCCAAATTTAAATAATTTAAGTCATGTAATTGATTATCTCAATACATTAACACATAATGTTGCTAATATGTCTGTAACTGAAGTGTTTAAGCAGGTTGATGCTTGGGATGAAGAATTAAAACAGAAAAAGAATAATAAAGATGGTGAAATAAAAATAATAAAAGAATATTCTTCTGGGTATAAATGGGTTCAGTTATTGAACGAACCTTCATTGAAATATGAAGGTGATAATATGGGCCATTGTGTAGGCGGTTATTGGACTAAAGTATCTTCTGGTAATACAAATATTTACAGCTTACGAGATAAGAAGAATATACCTCATGTTACAGTTGAATATTCAGTTCCAAATAAAACTATCGTACAGGTTAGAGCTAAGGGAAATACAAAATTACCATTAAAATATGACAAACTCTTTCTAAATTTTGTTAATACTTCCTTAAAGATTTTACCTAGTAATCTTCAAGATTCAGGATACATATTTATAAAAGTTAAAGGAAAAACAAAATTATTTAATATAAATAATTTACCTTCTGGTATCGTAATTGATTCACTAGATATAGATTTCAATTATGATGAATTAACTTTTCCTGATGATTTAACTATAAAACATAATTTAATACTTATGGGTTGCAAATTTAAATCATTTCCTGCTAATTTAAAAGTTGGTGGAAATCTAACTATTGATAGTTGTGTAGTTAATGATTTTCCTAATACTGTGCAAGTAAAAGGTAATGTTCTTATACGAGATACAAAAATTAAATTCCCTCCAAATATGGTATTTAATCAACATTTAGATATACGAGAATCAGAATGTACTATTTCTAATAATACTACCATTAAAGGAAACTTTTTTGCATATTATGATGAAGAACCACTTCCTGATAACTTAACAGTTTTAGGTAATGCAATACTTAAATATAGTAAATGTACCTCTGTTGGTAAAAATACTGTAATTAAGGGTGATTGTGATTTAGCAGTAACTTCAATTGAAGAAATACCTAAAGATTTTAAAGTTGATGGTAACTTAAATTTAAGTGGAAGTAAGATAACTAAATTAAACTTAGATATTGATAATAAAAAAGATTTAGATTTAAGTTCAACTAGTGTAAGTCAACTACCTAATAAAATTAAATGTAAAAGATTAGATCTTGGTTTAACAAATGTAACTAAATTACCTAGTGATTTAGAAATAGAGGATTTAGATATTTCTAATACCAAAATACTTGAAATTCCTAATGGAGCAAAGATTAAACAACTAAAGGCTCATGATTGTGAGTTAACTACCTTACCCGATAATTTATCATGTAAAAGAATTAGAATAAAAAATGCTCCAATTAAACAACTACCTAAAAAATTAAAAGTTTCTGAATTAGAAATATCCTTTTGTAAAAATCTTAACCAAATTCCAAATGATCTTGCTGTTAGTATTTTATCTCTTTATAAAAATAATGTTACGTTTCCAAGTACATTTAAAGCAAATCAATTAATTATTAATAACTCTAAAATTTATATGCCTGATACATTAAAAGTAAATAAATTAGAACTTATTTTTAGTGAAATTCTTAAACCCTTTAATAAGTTTGAAGGTGCAACAATTGATATTAGTAATTGTCCTGTATGTGAGTTACCAGATAATATGCATGTTAAATTCTTATCATTAACTAATACAGGTTTAGATATGCCAAAAGGTTTAGTAGCTGATAACTATATTAGTATTTCAGGTGGGTATATAACAGAAATCCCAAGAGATTTAGTTACTAATAGTTTAGTAGTTACAAAAATGAGGAATAAACGATTATGGATTCATAGAGGTACAAAAATAAATATAATTGAAACAACACGAGATTGTGATTATCTAATTGATGCACCAAAAACTATTCCAATAAAATTATTATAGGGGCCATATGAAATACATTGAAATAACAAGCAGAAACGTATACTTTACAAAGCGTACTGAAGATTATTTAGAAAATATAGTCAAACGTGCAGCCAATGCTAACGTAGTTAAATGGGTAAAGTCTAACTATACAAATTGGTTAATTAATAAAGCAGAATTAAATATATTAAATAGTATACCTAAAGAAGCTCCTAAATGGCTAATTGAAAAATTTGATAAAGAAAAGATTTACAAAGTAATAGTATCAGATGTAACTAATCTTGACCATATAATAGATTATTTAAATACTCGGACAAATAATGTTTCTAATATGGCAGTTGAAGAAGTGTTTAAACAAGTAAAAGCTTGGGATGAATATTTAGCAAATCGCCATAAATCTGAAGATGGTAAGATAAAAATAATACATAAATATGATGATGGAATGTATTGGGCTAAACTATTAAGTGCAAGAGCTCTCGATTATGAGGGAGCTAATATGAATCATTGCGTTGCTGATTATTGGAAAAGAGTTAGAGATGGGTATACTTGTATTTACAGTTTAAGAGATTCAAAGAATATACCTCATATTACAGTTGAATATTCTACATCTTATAAAACAATTCCTCAAGTTCAAGGAAAGAATAATACACAATTAGCTGAAAAATATAGACCTTACTTTTTAGATTTTGTTAATTCTAAATATATTTCATTAAATTTAAAAGAATGTGAATTAGAGAGGTATGGATTTATTATATTTAAGACTAAGAATACTTATCAAATATTAGATACAATTTATTTACAAAACAATAAAGATTTACCTGATAAAATCATAGTAGATAATTTAGAGTATGATCCAAATAAATTAGCACCAACATTACCTGATGGATTACTTGTTAAACATAATTTAAATCTTTCTGAAACTAATGCGACTACTTTACCAAATAGATTAACAGTTATGGGAAATTTATTAATTCAAAAAACACAGATTACAGAAATACCAAAAGACTGCAAAGTTTATGGAGAATTTAATATACGGGAGACA